>Ga0181537_10001531_pt1 | contig 21136 bp, 18 predicted proteins | sample PEATcosm2014_Bin_39_FD_119765 | JGI IMG/M metagenome (GOLD analysis project Ga0181537, IMG submission 119765) | Peatland microbial communities from MTU Mesocosm Facility, Houghton, MI, USA - PEATcosm2014_Bin23_10_metaG | ecosystem: Environmental > Terrestrial > Soil > Wetlands > Peat | place... | reverse complement strand
CGAAGTCAGCAGCCGCCAGCATCGCTGCGATTTCAGTCGCCAGGGTAAACACGGAATAGCCACTGTTTTCCTCCCAACGGTCCTGGGGCGAGACCGGACCGTTGCCGACCAGGAATTGCACCGCGAGCCGGACCATGGGCCACACATAAAGGCCGTTCAACGCATTCCGGCGTCGCAGGGCGTCGGCCAACAAAATCGGGAATGCCGTCTCATCGGTTTGCAGGCCAGTCCAATAGGGCTGCCCATCAAGCCACATATTTTGCGGCCAATGTCCGTTGGCATGCTGCGTGCACATCAGATAGAAAAGTGTCTGGGCTGCCGCTTCCGCGTTATCCGTGGCCAGCATCGCACCTGCGGCCTCCACTTGGTCGCGGGGCCATACCACATGATAGCCTCCAGCATCGCTATCTCCCTTGGCCATACCCCACGGAAACGAAAGACTGGCGATCAAGCCTCCCGGAAAACGCTTGCTCTCGTGTGCCTTCAGTACGGAGGTAGCCACTCGGTAGAGATCGAAGCCGGACTTTTCCATTGTTGATAGACACCGGCATCGCGTTTGGTAACTTCGCCAACCCTCGACAAAGCGCGCCGCTACGTCCTCGAAACGGCAGAGCAGGGAGGCTCGGGCTTGCTGGCCAGCCTCGTATTGGTTACGCCCGAATCCGAGCGCGATGACCACCTCGCCTCCACACTGCGCGAGATCAATCGAACCGATCAAGGCGACGTTTCCATCGCGCGCCTGAGGATAACTCGAGGTCATCGTCTTATTCGCGTGGACGTCCTGCCAGCCGTCACTTTTTCCGACGTAGCCGCAGGAGCCAGCGCTCCATCCCGCCGAACTGGCGACGGCCAGCGCAGTCGCGTCCCTTTGTGCAAAAAGCATGGGAATGCCACGAAAGTCTCCCAACCAAGCGTCGTTGCCCGCCGCGTGATTGGCGATGTGAGGATTCACCAAAGCATAGAGCTTGTAGTCCGACAGCTTGCCTTCGAGGGCTTCAAATTTAATGTGCTGCAAGAGCACGTCCCGTTTCGGATCGGTCACGATTGTTTTGCTGATTCGGTAACGTCCATGCTTGCAAGTATTCGTCATCCGATAACCGGGCACGCCTTGTTCCAAGGGGCAGATTTCGTGATCGGTATCTCGTTTTTCCTCCGAGAAGAAATCCTTTCCATCAGCGATCAGAAACCCGAAATCGCGGGTGGCCGCCCTATCGATGTGAGGATGATAAATCTCGTCGAGAATGCCGTGGGAAATTGTGAACCAAACGCGGCTTTCAGGATTGATTGCAGTTCCAACCCCGTCTTTGGCACTTGAGGTCCAGTGGGGGTTGATGCCGGGATAACCTGGAGGATTTTTTGACATATGGGTTGCGGATAAGAGAGCGGACACGAGGTTCATCAAACTCCTTTAATTTTTTGCCAGGCGGCCCTTGCCTCTGGCAGGACGATGGGAAGCACGAGAAAAAGTGCAAAGAGCAGTCGCGAGGCTATAAAGACTAAAAGCCCGGAATTTGTGCCATGATGTTGCCGTCAACGCGCCGGCTTGGAACGAATCGAGACTGCATTTGGCTGCGAGACCCAACGGGATCCAAGGTTGTGACCGCGCTCGGTTCGGACCGCCCATCGCGATTAACCCTAGTGTTGCCGCATAGCTGCCGACACCTAGGACAGCATCAGGTGTATTCAGAATTCCATAGGCCTCTGCCGAGCCGTTGACTTTCCTGGCATCCAAAACGGAGACCGAAGGCTCGGGCAACCGCTTAAAGATGCCCATCTGATAGAGAGAGATTGTTGCGAGCGACGCCATCCCCACGAGCGTGAGCAATGTTGCAGCACGTCGATGCTGCAGGAAGTCTCCAGTGCCATCGCGAAGCTCCTGACTTAGTTCTTGAGCAGTCATTTTCATTCCAGTTCGTCTTTTCTGGCCCATAGAAGTCCCCCAACGGCGACCGCAATGCCGATGAGCACTCCGCCCACGATCCAGTCGCGATGCAGACTGGTCCACAGCTGCGGGCTAAAGGAACGAGCACGGTCATCGAAGCGGCCGTGTGCTCCAGGGTCGCCCCCAACCGGCTCGTAAAGATTGTCCGGTTTGTCGTGATCCGCCTTCTCGCTCGTTTGCTGACCTTTGACGCCGGTTTTTCCGAGATACCAATCGCCGAGGCGCGGAAACAGTTTGTTTCCGACAATGGCGATAACCGTCGGGAGGCCGACGTAGATTTCGCGCCGTGTGTTTTTCGATGCGAAGACGATGGCCTGGGCAGCGACCTCGGGCTGATAGATCGGCGGCACAGGTTGCGCCCTGTTCGGCAGTTTACTCCGACACCAATCAAACTGAGGCGTGTTGAGTGCCGGCATTTGCACCATGACAGGCACGATATCGCTTTTATCGTGGATCAACTCCGCGCGTAGGGAATCCATGAATCCTTGAATGGCGTGCTTGCTGGCGCAGTAAGCCGACTGAAGGGGAATTCCGCGATAGGCCAAGGCGCTTCCCACCTGGATGATATGCCCTCGATTCCGGGGCAGCATTCGTTTCAAGGCGGCCAAGGTGCCGTTCACGTATCCGAGATAGCAAACTTCGGTCACCCGCTTGAACTCAGCCGCCGTGGTTTCCTTAACGAAGGCAAATACACTTGTCATGGCGACATTGACCCAGACGTCTATCGGTCCAAGTTCGCGCTCAACCCGCTCGGCGGCTGCTTCGATTCCTTCAGCGTCAGTGACGTCACATTTGATGATAATGGCCTTTCCGCCAAGTGCCTCCACATCAGCTTTGGCACCTTCGAGGCCCTCCACGCCCCGGGCGATGAGGCCGACGTGAGCGCCCTCGGTTTTCGCAAACATTTTGGCGGTGGCGCGCCCTACTCCGGCCGCCGCTCCCGTGATGACGATGACTCGTGGTTTTGCAGGTTTCATGGTGAGGTTACTTTCTGTTGGTGGGATGGAGCTGTCGCTTCAGTGAGAAACCAGCAGTAATTGCCAGAAACCGGAGCGATGCTTTGCACGGGATACGGATAAAAATTCAATTCCTCTGCCTTAAGAACGTTGGCGACCGCATCCTTTTTCCTAGGGTCGATGGATTCCAAATAAATCTCCCGCGCCGCATTGATTGCCGGAAAAGTGAGTGTGAGACGAAACTTATCGAGCTCGGGAACCTGATTAGCGACCACCCAACGCTTTTTTTCGTAAAGGGCCTGGGTGCAGGGAAAGAGTGATGCCGTGTGTCCATTCGCACCCAGACCGAGAAGGATCACGTCGAAACGGGGAAAGCCCTCAAATTGATCTTTGGGCAAAAAGTATTTCCGTAAGGTTTGTTCGTAATCAGCAGCAACCTCTTCCGCGTCCGGAATCTCGGCGCGGAAACGGAAAATGTTATCGTCAGGCACGAGGCCCGTATGAAAAAGCTTCTGCTTCGCCTGGTGATAGTTGCTCGTGCGATGGTCGGGCGGGACGTGCCGCTCATCCCCGAAAAAGCATAGTGTCTTTTCCCAGGGAAAATCGCGATAGGCGGGATCTTCCGCCAACATTTGGTAAAGCGGCACCGGCGAATCTCCTCCGGTCAGAGCCAGTGTAAAGCGGCCCCGCTCGGCGATGGAGCAACGGGCCCGCTCTTGGATCTTATCCGCGACGTTCCGAGCCAGCGTATCGTTGTCAGGTAGGATTTCGATATGGGGTTTCATAAAGCTTAACTTAGTCGTGGCACGCCGACGCCGTGGGTGCCGGGCGGGGATAGCTCCCGGCGAACGGGAGGCGGCGTCATGTCGCGCCGGTCGGAATTAAAAATCGTGGAACCCTGCGAAATGAGATAATCGGCCGTCCGGGCGGCGAGAGCCTGGATCGTGAGGCCGGGATTGGCCGAACCCTGGGTCGGCAGGATGCTGCCGTCGCAGATGAAGAGATTGGCGATGTCGTGCGTGCGACCGAAAGCGTCCACCACGCTGGTCGCCGGATCCTTACCCATTCGGGCCGCGCCGACGAGATGGGCAAAGCGCGCTTCCTGAACCACTTCTTGTGCACCAGCCGCCCACATCACCTCTTCCGTCTTCTTTTTACCAAAGTCCCTCAGCTTCTCGTCGTTCTCGTGCAGGGCGAAGTTAACGTGGGCGACGCGCAGCCCGAACTGATCCTTTTCCTCGGCGAGAGTAACCCGGTTATCGGCCCACGGCAGGATCTCGCCCAGCAGCCCGAACGACGACCAATGGTTGTAATCCATCATCATACGGCGCATGCCCCAACCCCAGCTTCCCCGGGCCGCCATCATCTGCTTGGCGAACGCAATGGGCAGCGGCCCCACCGTCTGGATTGCAAACCCTCGGGCGAAATCGCGCTTGGGATCGGTTTCATAAAACTCTTCAGTCAGGGCGTGCGCGGGCGGTGCTTTGTACATCCGCACGGGTTCCTCAAAGCGTCCCAGCACCACGTTCCCGATCTGGGCCATGAGGTAGCGGCCCACCGTGTCACTCGAATTGGCCAATCCCTTCTCGTGGCCCTCGCACGCTGAATTCAGGAGCAAGCGGGGCGTTTCAATCGCGTAACCAGAAACGATGACCACCTTGGCCTTTTGGAAATGCTCCTCGCCTTTCGCATCAATATAGCTGACACCTATTACCCGATTTGTTTTCTTATCGTGATGGATTCGCGAGACCATGCAGCGGTCCCGAATTTCCGCGCCGTTATCCAATGCGTCGGGAACGTGAGTGACCAGCGTGCTGGCCTTTGCGCCCACCTTGCAGCCTTGGATGCAGAACCCCCGGTAAATGCAATGGGGTCGGTTTCCTCGCGAGCCGCTCAGGATCGCGACAGGGCCGCCCGCGCTCACCCCGATTCCCAACTTGGTGCATCCTCGGATCAAGGAGTTCCCAACGCCCCCCATCGGATGGGGGCCAAACGGGTAACCATGTGGGTCGCCCCATGGATAATGAGCCGGCCCAGCGACGGGCATTTCCAGTTCGAGCAACTCGTAGTACGGCTTCAGGTCCCAATATGAGATAGGCCAATCGGTTCCCACACCGTCTCGCGTGTAAACCTCAAAATCCGACGGATGAAAGCGGGGGGTGAAAGCGGCCCAATGAACGGAGCCGCCCCCCACCCCCTTGCCGCAATTGTTCGCGCCAAGAGCGAGCGGATTCTTGCCGCCGGTGATGCGCTTGTCTTCCCAGTAAAGTTGATGAGAGCCCGCCTCGTCGCTGACCCAGTCGCGTTCCGTGTCCCAAAATGGGCCAGCTTCCATTCCCAGTACCTTGAAGCCAGCCCGCGCCAATCGTTGCAGCAGCACCCCGCCTGCCGCCCCGACACCCACGATCAGGTAATCGACTTCTTCTCCCGGCGGATGCCGATGCATCGGAAATTCGATGCTCTGCATCGGTCCCAGCCGATGGGACTGAGTCTCTGGCGGCCCGAAACCTCCACCGAGTGGCGAGTTCAATGGGTGCCTCCTTGCCCGCCCGGAGGATGTTCGCTATGAGTGGCGACATCGGCTTCCTCCGGATCCGAGACGCAATCAGGCGGAGCGTCCCAGTCGTAACGCTGTTCTTCAACCTCCCATGGTTCCGGTTCACCGTGTTCCAACCGCATGTAGCCGCGAGGATAAGCTGGCCCTCCGAAACCAATTTCGTCCCAAGCCCACGGATGGGCGTAGTAGGCCTCCACGCAATCCTGCACCATCAACGCCCAGAAGCGGTGAATGGGCATCTTTTCCCAGATATCGGACGCTCCGTCTTTGGGTTTGGCATCATGGATCGACTTGAGGAGTTCATCCTGTTCGCGCCAGGTCAAGATTTGGAAGGAACGGCCGTAGGATTGCGTCGCCATCCTTTCGATGGCCTTGAGCCCAAGCCGATAGGCCTCACCGTCCGGGGGCATCTTGGCGAAACGGTATCCGGGAGTACGGCCTTCGTGCAGACGTTTGTCGATATTGGGGAGCAGGGGGATGCGGCGTGAGGGCATCCGGTCGTCCTGCGGCAGAAGATGCGCGACGACCGCCTCCATCAGGCTCGCTTCTTCGGGGTTGAAGAAACGAATGGGAGGAATCTTCTCAACCCGGTCGAGAATTTTTCGGCGCGTCGCCTCGTCCCAGAAATTCTTTTGGGCCAGCGTGCTGAACCCTGGATAATAACCCGGGTGTTCGGTTTGAGGCAGCGGTTCGCCCGTTCCGGGATGAAGCGGTCGCCGCTCTTCCGAATCGCTAGAATGCCGTGAGTTCATCGTTGTTCCCTCCGCATCAGGCACGCGAGCAATCCCAAAACGCCGCACGCAGCAAAAAGGAGGGGTGCAAAAATCGGCGGGCCATAAAGGATGTTATAAAGAAGCTTCTTGGATCCGCCCGACCACCGGAAAACACCGCGTGCGTGGTAGTAAAAGCCAACCCCGCCATCCACGATGGCGGCGATGGAGGCCACCGGCAGCACCGTCCGCGCCGCCCGGGGACTCTTGATCGAGAGGGCCGCTGCCAGCATCAAAAGCGGAGCGATAATAATAGGAGACCACTGAGCCTTGTACTTGAAGTTATTTTTGTAATGGGAGTAGAGCGCCTCGAAGCCGCTGAAAAAGGCGCTAAGGATCGTCGCCACTGCCAGATGCTTTTGAAAACGTCCTTCGCGGATGTCCTGCGTCCACGGTGTGCGCCGACCGAAAAAGAAGCGGCGTATTCCCCGTAGCCGACCGGGTGTAATGTCGATGATCTCGGGCGCTTCCTCGGGTCGTAGAAATGAGGCGATGAGGCCCATATAGGCACTCACACCGAAAAGGAGGGGCGCAAAAATGGGCGGCCCCATCACGATATTGGTGACCGGAAGTCTCCAGCCACCGGGCTTGCGGGCAACGCCACGCACGTGGAAGAAGAAACCGATCAAGCTGTCCAGCAGGGTTATCGCCGAGGTCCAACGGAGTACCGTGCGTGCAGCCCACGAGTTAAAAAATCCCCAGATGCCGGCTCCGGTCATGGCTCCGCTCAACACGACGGGAGTCCACATGACCTTCTGACCGTAGCTTCCCTTGTAGTGTTCATAGGAAACTTCGAGGCCGGCCAGGATACTGGAGGTGCCAGCCATGAGCGAAAGAGCGCGTTGGAAGCGGCCCTCCCGAATATGGGCGTCGATTTCGACAACTTCCTTTCCCAATGGGGATGGCAGATTCTTCTCGAGAAACGTGTCCCAGTGACTGCCGAGATCGCCAGCAGGCAGGACGGTTCGAGGTGGTTTCTCGGCGAGACCTGCGATACCTCGGAACATTTGCTTTAGGTTCATGGGAAGAAAAGTGGGAGTTTCATACGGCGAATCGGGCCGCATCCTTGCGTTTAAATTCGAGGCCGAACCCAGGTCGAGAGCGGTCGGGTTGCAACGTGCCGTTTATGGGCTTCAAAACTCCTTCAAAAAACATCTGCTCAATGCGGGCGTGATCGAAGAAATATTCGCCAATAAGGAACGAAGGTGCGGCACACGCTGCAGTAGCGTGGAGCGAAGGAGCACAGTGGAATGAAAACGGAAGCTGAAACGTCCGGCAAAGAATGGCCGCCTCGAGAAAGCCTGTGACGCCCGCGCAGCGAGTTGCATCCGCTTGCAGAACGTCAACGGCTCCAGCCGTCAGCATTCGTTGGAAATAGAAAGAATCGTAACCATATTCTCCTGCCGCGATCTTCATGCCCGCCGGTGCGCGATCACGCAACAGGCGAAGCCCTTCCAGATCATCCGAGGAAACCGGCTCCTCGAACCAACTCACATTGAGTTCCGTGAACCTTTCCGCCTGCGCCAGCGCCTGCTTGCGCGAATAAGCCCCATTGGCATCAACAAAGAGGTTTACGTCCGGGCCAACCGCCTTTCTTGCCGCACGCACCCGTTCAAGATCTGCGTCGGGATCTCGGCCAATCTTCATCTTGACGCTTTTGATGCCCTCTTGGGCCCACCCGTCTAATTGACGCTGCAAATGCTCGATGCTGTACGAAGTGAAGCCTCCGCTTCCATAGATTTCGGCGCTTTCACGCGCCGCCCCCAGCAAATCAAGAAGCGAGCAATCAAATAGCCTAGCCTTTAAGTCCCAAAGGGCGTTATCCACCGCCGCGATGGCCATCGAAGCAATTCCGGGGCGGCCTAAATTTCGGATTTGGTGCAGCATTGCAGCGTGGGCAGCAGCCACATCGCAGGCGCTCATTCCTTTGACCGCAGCGGCCAAAAGCGATTCGATCAGTTTGCCGGTGGCAACATCGGCATAGGAATAGCCAAGGCCGAGCTTGCCTCCCGCCGCCGCCTCGACGAGGACAACAGTGGTTTTGTCCCACTTTAAAGTTCCGTCGGATTCCGGTGTTTCCGTCGGCACGTTATAACAAGAAACTTCAATTTTCTCGATCAGCGGAGGAGATGTACGCGAATGGCTCATGACCCATAACCATTCGTTTTAGTTCCGGTGGGGGATAAAGGTCTCGACAAGGTCTTTTACCGCTCCCCGGAACATACCGGTACGGGCGGAGTCATGAACCAGTGCATCAGCAAAGTGCATTGCTTGCTTGAACGTGATGTGAGGCGGCAGCGTTGGTACTTCCGGATCAGTGACAGCCTCAATGACAACAGGACGGCGAGCGGACAAAGCTTGGTCCCAGGCTGAACCGATCTGGTCCGGTTTATCAACGCGAATGCCCTGGAGTCCGAGGGAGTCGGCGTAACTCGCAAAAGGGAAGTCCGGCACATCCTGGCTTGGCTTAAACTTGGGATCGCCCGACATGATGCGCTGCTCCCAAGTGACCTGATTAAGATCATGGTTCGCGAGCACCATGACGATAAGGCGCGGATCGCTCCATTCCTTCCAATACTTGGCGATAGTAATAAGTCCGTTGATTCCGTTCATCAGCATCGCGCCATCACCTACGAGAGCGATGGCCACGCGATCCGGCCACGCGAATTTTGCCGCGATGGCGTAGGGCACGCCCGGCCCCATCGTCGCCAAATTTCCCGACAGGGTTGCCATCATGCCGCGCCGGATTTTCAGATCACGAGCAAACCAGTTGGCCGCGCTGCCGCTGTCAGAAGTCAGAATGCAGTTATCAGGGAGCCGTGGCGACAATTCCCAAAACATGCGTTGAGGGTTGATGGGGTCGGCCTCATTCATGGCGCGGGCTTCGAGCACCTTCCACCAATCCACGATATTGGACTCGATAGTTTCGCGCCAGGAGCGGTCGGACTTGCGCTCAAGAAGTGGAATTAACGCGCGGAGGGTCTCTGCACTATCTCCGACCAGTGGCACTTCCATCGGATAGCGCATGGAGGGCATCTTTCCGTCGATTTCGATTTGAACGCCCCGCGCCTGTCCCTCCTTGGGAAGAAATTCCGCGTAGGGAAAAGAACTCCCGACCATCAACAAAGTGTCGCAGCCCATCATCATGTCCCAGCTCGGTTTCGTGCCCAGAAGGCCAATCGAGCCGCAACAATAGGGCAGATCATCCGGGATCACTGCTTTCCCTAATAAGGCCTTGGAGACTCCGGCCCCCAGAATATCGGCAACCTCCATGACTTCATCTGCAGCTCCGAGCGCGCCTGCCCCGACGAGCATCGCAACCTTTGTGCCCGAATTTAGCACGTCGGCGGCACGTCGAAGATCGGCGTCGCTGGGGATGACACGCGGCGTGCACATTCCCACCCCGCTGAAAAGCGCGCCGTGAATACGGGGCGGCTCTTCGTAGGCGAGCTCTTGCAAATCATTGGGGATAATCAGGCAAGTCACCGTCCGCTCGGCCTTGGAAATCCGGACCGCGCGGTCCACCAAGTGGCGAATTTGAGACGCGACCGTCGCCATGTGGACGTAATCACCCGCGACATCCTTGAAAAGACTGACGAGATCGACCTCTTGCTGAAAATGACCGCCCATCGCCATGCGAGCCTGCTGACCAACAATCGCGACCACGCTCTGGTGATCCATCTTGGCATCGTAAAGGCCGTTTAGCAGGTGAATCGCGCCTGGGCCGCTCGTGGCAAGACATACCCCCATCTCGCCCGTAAATTTCGAGTGCGCACACGCCATGAACGCTGACATCTCTTCATGCCGCACCTGAACGTAATTGACTTTGTCACCGGCACGCCCGATTGCACCTATGATTCCGTTGATCCCGTCACCGGGAAATCCGAAGATTCGACTAATGCCCCACTCATTCAATCTCTTGATCAGGAAGTCGCTAACGGTCGTGCTCATAAAACTGTCCTTTCTCGAAATTGAGATGCAGCCTTCCGACAGATCTCGATTTTATTCTTAGCGAAGATTGCTCGCCTTCGTCTCGCGGAGGCCAACGACCTTAGTCAAAATATTTCGTTCGCAGCAGACATGCCAAAACCGAATTGAGCTAAACCATGAGAGGTAATCTGAACGAATTCGTCCGACGGAGGTGCCGATTATTAGCGCAATACGCATGAAGACCGGTTTGCCTTAACGTATTTTGCACGGTTATTCGCGAAACACGTCCGTGGGCTTTTTGTCATCGCGAAGTCCCTGAAACGATGGATGCCGAAGGATGCCATCCTGGGTCCACTCGGTAAACTGAACCTGGGCAACCAGCTTCGGTTTCACCCAGCGATTATCGGATGCTTTCCACCCGTGAGGTCTCCAGCGAGCGGAGGGCTCTTGGATTTCCTCCACCATGGGCTTCGCGATCTCCAGTGGTTTAAGCTTCTCATAGATTTCCTTGAGCGCTTTTTCGTTGAAACCGGTCCCAACCCGACCGGCAAAAATCAGGCGCTTATTTCGGTAGTATCCAAGAATCAAGGCTCCAAAGTAGCGCCGTGATTTTTTGGGTAGCGTGTAGCCCGTGATGACAAATTCCTGGCCCTTGTGAAACTTGATTTTCACCCATGCTCCCGAACGGCGTCCCGTTTCATACATGGAAGTCTTGAGTTTCGCAATCGAGCCCTCCGCCCCTACGGCTTTCATTTTTCCCAGAACGCTTTCCGGATCCTCGGTGAAGAAGGTCGAAGACCGGATGGGATCGACTGCCGTAAGCAGAATCGCTTCCAAACGCGCCTTCCGCTCGATCAGGGGCAGATTTCGCAAATCTTTTGGGCCTTCGAAAAGCGCATCAAAAGCGTAGTAAACGAGCGGATGCTTCGCCGCTTCCGCATTTTGCAGCAGCTGAAATGAACTCTTGCCCTGGTCGTTTAAGGCGCATACTTCGCCATCCAGGACACAGCTTTTGATGGCCAATTTCGAAACGGCCCGGACGATGGCGGGAAACCTTTCGCCGAGCGGCTTTTCGTTTCTCGACCAGAGCTCCACCTGCTTGCCATTTTTAATCGCGAGCACTCGGAAGCCGTCGAACTTCACCTCATACAGCCAGTTCCCATCATAAGGCGGAGCCGGGGCGGTGGAAGCCTTCATCGGCTCAACAAAAGTGAGGCGACGCGCGGGCATGATTGTCGGCTACTAAGCTGCTTTGCGATGGCTGACCTTGTTCGTCTTTGCCTTCGATTTGGACGCCTTGCTCTTTCCCACTTTCGTATGAGAAAGGCTTTCTTCGAGCACACTCATCAGGTCGATGATATTAGATGGCCTCTTCTGAGCTTTGGTCGGCGCATGCTTTTTTTCGGGATGCTTCACTTTCTCTTCGATCATGGCCATAAGTTGGGTTTTATACTCATCCTCATATTTATCCGGGTCCCATTTTGTCGTCATCCCATCGATTAGTTTCTTGGCCATGCTGACTTCGCGTGGCTTTGCCTGAGTACCTTTCGGAAACTTAAGTGAATCGGCATCGACCAATTCATCTCCAAAATGCATGATTTCCAGAATGATGGCGTCTCCCTGGGCCTTTATTCCGGCCAAGTGCTCCCGGGTGCGAATCACAACTTTGGCAATGCCAATTTTGCCTGATTCACGCAGCGCCTCCCGGAGAAGCGCGTAGGCCTTGTCTCCCCTTTTTTGAGGCTCGAGATAGTAGGGTTTTTGAAAATACATCGGGTTAATTTCCTTCACCTCAACGAAATCCATGATATCGATGGTTTGGGCTGCGGCTTCCAGATCCACCCGCTTAAAGTCTTCATCCTTCAGGATGACAAATTTCCCCTTTTCGTATTCGTAACCTTTGACAATGTCCTCCCATGGAACCACCTTCCCATCAGCTTGAGCAACCCGCTTGTAATTAACCGGGCTCTGATCGGATTTGCGCAGCAATCGAAAGGTTAATTCGTCCCGGCTTGTGGCAGGATAAAGGGCTACCGGAATTGTGACCAGACCGAAGGAGATGCTTCCATTCCACATTGACCGCATAGGCGAATTTACAGCCTGGAACGTTTTCTGCAAATTGCTCGCCTCGTGATTTTGGTTTAAGTTGCCCAATGGCGAAGGGTGAAGTGCTCACGGTCGAAGGAAAGCCGGTTCCGGTTTCCAATCTCGATAAGGTTTACTATCCAAAGGCCGGATTCACCAAAGGCGAGATGCTCGCTTACTACATTAAAATCGCTCCTGTTCTCCTGCCACATCTTAAGGGACGGCCGCTCACCATGAAGCGGTATCCCAACGGCGTGGAGGCTCCTTTTTTCTATGAGAAGCAATGTCCCCGACCCAAGCCGCCTTTCGTGGAGACTTGCCAAGTGGCCCGGCATCACAAGCCAGGAGCCATCCAATTTTGCCTGGTCAACAATCTGCCGACACTATTCTGGGCAGCCAACCTCGGTGATCTCGAATTGCACACTTTCTTATCGAGATCCCCTCATGTCCATAAGCCGACGCAGATTGTCTTTGATCTCGATCCGGGAGCCCCGGCAGATGCCGTCCAGTGCGCGCAAGTGGCGCTTTGGATCAGGGAGATGTTTGCGAATCTCGGCTTGGAAATATTCATCAAGTCTTCCGGCTCCAAGGGAATGCAGGTTTACGTTCCGTTGAACACACCGGCGACCTACAAGGAAACGTCTGCTTTTGCCAAGGCGGTCGCGCAAGCTCTCGAAAAAGCGCACCCGGAACTGGTGGTATCGGACATGAAGAAGGCGCTCCGCAAGGGCAAAGTCCTGGTCGACTGGAGCCAAAATTCAGAAACGAAAACGACGGTGTGTGTCTATTCCCTTCGGGCGAAGGAGCGCCCCTTTGTGTCCCTGCCTCTGGAATGGGCTGAGGTGGAACGATGCCTCAAGAAGAAAGATGCTTCCCTCGTATTCTTCGAGGCCGCAGCCGCATTGAAGCGAGTCGAGAAAATGGGCGATCTTTTCGCGCCAGTCCTGACCGTCAAGCAGAGCTTGAAAAAAGCTCTCGAGACTTTTGCCTCCGGAAAACCGGTCGGCAAAATCAAATCCCGCCTTAAAGGAACCGGAGGCGGTTCCATTTCAGCGTATAACGCCAAGCGCGACTTTACCCAAACGGCTGAGCCGGCAGGAAAATCAAAATCCGGTGGAAAGAAACCGCTCTTCGTCATTCAGAAGCATGATGCCTCGCACCTTCACTATGACTTTCGGCTGGAGCTGGATGGAGTCTTAAAATCATGGGCAGTGCCGAAAGGCCCTCAGACCGATCTGAAGACAAAACGACTGGCCATGATGGTGGAAGATCATCCCTATGATTATGCCCATTTCGAAGGAACGATTCCCAAAGGCAACTACGGCGGGGGAACCGTCATGGTCTGGGACATTGGAACCTGGGAAAATCTCGGGCCGGAACCCCACCAGGGACTCAAGTCGGGCAAGCTCCATTTTCAGCTCAGCGGCAGGAAATTGAAAGGTGAATGGGCCTTGGTCAAAATGCATGGGCCCCGGGCGACGAAGGGAAACGAATGGCTGCTGCTCAAGCATGGCAAGGCCATGAAACCGATTTCGGCAAAACAGGACGATACTTCCGCGATATCCGGTTGCTCCATGGAGCAAATTGCCGAGGCGCACGGCAGGCAACGGACCAGCGGTCGCAAAGCATCGGCGAATACGAGAAAGGACACTTCACGTTCCTTTCGAGCGCGCGTGGCCAGTCTGATCAGTAAAACGTCTTCACCCCACAAAAAGAAAACGGCCCATCGATAGTGATATCTTCACGCGTGACGAGTGATTCTTCCACGCAAAGCATGTCAGATTTCGGATGACTTGCACCCTGTTGGCAAAACAATAGATAAGAGCGCATTTTGCAAGATAGGCTTCATTCCCAAAGTTTTTTTGAACGCCTACATCTCTTTTGATGCCAAGGTCTTAAATCTCGGCGAAAAGCGATGGCATTTGGAGTGCTAAATCCAAAAAAGCATGAGCTTGACCAGTATTGCCACCGCGCCCTGAATTATGAAAAATCCGACTACTCTCTATCCCAAGCCCCCTTTTCCTCGACAGCCCCAGAAACCACCCGGATTGGCCTCGAAAATGGATCCCGTCCCGGATCACGGAGAGAAAACCTACCGGGGCTCCGGCCGCCTGAAAGGTCGCAGGGCACTCATTACGGGTGGCGATTCGGGCATTGGCCGAGCGGCGGCAATCGCTTTTGCCCGGGAGGGCGCGGATGTTGCCATTAATTATCTTCCAGAAGAAGAATCCGATGCCGTCGAGGTGCTTAAACTCATCCACGCCGAAGGCCGCGAGGCAATCTCTCTGCCGGGCGATATACGGGATGAAGCTTTTTGCGAGCAACTTGTGGCCGACGCGGTGAAGGAATTGGGCGGTCTCGATATCTTGGTGAATAATGCGGGAAAACAGCAGGCGGTTGACTCCATTCTCGATCTGACCACCGAGCAGTTTGATTCCACCTTCAAGACGAACATCTACGCGATGTTCTGGATCACCAAGGCAGCAATTCCTCATCTCAAACCGGGAGCGAGTATTATCAACACTTCGTCGGTCCAAGCCTACGATCCTTCCCCAAATCTGTTGGACTACGCGCAGACCAAGACCGCGATTGTTTCGTTTACGAAGAGTCTGGCCCAACAACTGGCAGAAAAAGGTATCCGCGTGAACGCCGTGGCACCCGGTCCTTACTGGACGCCGCTGCAATCCAGCGGGGGTCAACCTCCCGATAAGGTCATGAAGTTTGGGGAAGAAACAGCCATGGGTCGTCCCGGACAACCTGTCGAACTGGCTCCCGTCTATGTGCTTCTTGCCTCAGAGGACTCGAGCTATTCCACCGGTCAGGTCTATGGCGCATCCGGCGGCGGTGGTAATCCCTAACCGCACACTCGCTTTGGACGCTCGTCGCCCGTTGGTTCAGTGATTAACTATGGCTAAAAGAAGGACGCATTCATGAACCTTCTATGCACCTGAATGTACCCTGATCGTGTACTTCGACATCCCCAAAAGCGCGGTTTCCTACGACACCGACGGGATCACTGCCACCTTGCAAGCGGAGGAGGCGCGTAACCCGTTTACGCAGATCGGTCCCCTTCGTCGCGTGCTGCTCTTAACCTTCGGTATGAACGAGGTGATTGAAATCACCGTAGAAGGTATCAACGTCCTTGCAGCCGTCCCGCTTGGCGCCTTCGAATAGAGCGAGAAAGGCTTCAGTTGCACTTGGCGGTTGCGTCCTCAGCGAAAACGCAGCGTCGTCATTGACAGTGCGCCGACCCCTGCGAGATTTTGAGATGATTAGCGAAGATAAGAGTTGGATTTCCTTTAACCACGAAATCGAGGTGCCTCATAACGCTTCGACCGAACAGATCGAGCGGCTTAAGGCGAAGGCGGCTTGAAGAAATCAAAAAACGGTTCGAGGTAGAATCAGGGCCCCTCGTCGAACATGAAGGGTTTTCATTTTGCAGTCACCCAGACTGGCGCGCCGCCGCTTTGGAAGCGCCCGCGCGTGGAGGGAAAGAGGCCGTCCGAACCTGCTTGATATATTCACGATTTATGCAATATTCACGCAATCGTGAATATAGCCACTATCGTGAACCAAGGAATCCTCTCCGGCGCAGCACTTGAGCGTGCTCTGGAGCGAACGCTTACCGAATTGCTGGAAAGCTTACCCTTTGGGAAGTGGCAGGTGACGCGCAATCCCACCGCATTTGATCGTGCGTGGGATTTATTGGCGACGCGGCATCAACCAGGAAAGCCGGATGTGGAGTTGTGGATCGACTGCCGGTCTGAGCCAAGACCTTCACAGTTTCCCTATGTCAACGTGCACCGGGATTTTCAAGACCGGAAGGTCAAACTTGTTCGTGCGCGTGTCTTTGCCGCGCCTTACATCTCGCCGCGCATGGCCGAAGTGTGCGAGGAACACGGCTGGAGCTGGTTTGATCTTGCCGGAAATTGTCGAATTAGCATCCCCGATATCTTGCACTTGGAACGCAAGGGAAACGATCCTGTGTATGAGCGTCCACGTCCTGCTGCGAATCTCAGCACCCCAGAAGCGGGGCGAATTATTCGTGCGCTTCTCGTCCCCGAGAATGCCGGGACGCGTTGGACACAGCATAGCCTTGAAAACCACTGTAGGAGTTATGCCAAGCCCATACCTGTAAGCATCGGACTGATTAATAAAGTTGTGCGCCGTCTCCGCGACGAGGCCTTCCTTCAGGAGGAGCCAAAAGGGGGGTTTAGGCTTCGTGATCCGCTAAAGCTGCTCTTCGCCTGGCGCGATGCGTACCGCTTTGATCGACATCAGCGGCAGGGTTATTTCACCCTCAAGCAGGGACGTCCGCTGCGCGAAGCCCTGGCTGGGCTAGAATTAATCCCCAACGGCGAAGCCGCTTACGCGGCCTTTTCCGCCGCTGAATTTCAAGCCCCTCACGTCCGCCAGCCCAAGACATGGCTCTATCTCTCACCGAGCCTTGAGGAGGAGTTCTGCAAAAAAGTCGAAGCGAAGCCGGTGGATTCAGGCGAAAATTTGGTTGTTCTCACCCCCGACGACGACGGCGTCTTCTATGCGGGAGATGGCGGAACTGTCGGTGACAATCGACTGCCGGCCACTAATCTCGTCCAAACTTACGTCGATTTGTTTCACTGCGGTGGCCGAGGTCAGGAAGCGGCCGAAGCGTTGTTGGAACAAAGGCTCAAGCCGGAATGGAAAGTGCGAGAGGCACTATGAACAGCGAACCGAGGCACGAGAAAGAATACAGCCCTCGCCAAACGGAAGCGGCCAGGCGCGTCCTCATTGACTTGGGCCAGGTTCTTGCTCAATTCAAAGATTGTCTCGTGCTCGTAGGCGGTTGGGTGCCCGACCTGTTGCTGAAAGACGCTGAGGAATCGCACATCGGCAGTATCGACGTGGACTTGGCGCTCGATGCGGCCAAGCTGAATGACGGACGTTACGCGGAAATTCTCAAGCTCCTGCTGGGTACCAAGCGTTATCACAAAGGAACGAAAGATTTTCAACTCGTGGTAACGGTCGATTTGAAGGACGGCGAAAAGCCGATCGAGGTGGAAGTTGAATTTCTTGCCCCCAAGGAGATAAAATTAAAGAAGAACAAGCCGAAGTTGCTGGAGAACTTTCGGGTTTTGCAAGCTGACGCCTGCGGCGTTGCCTTCCTGTCACCCATCGAGCTGACGCTACGTGGCCAGTCCGTGCGCGGCGCTCAGAACGTGGTTCAATTGCGAGTCGCGTCCCTTGCCGACTTCGTCGTTATGAAAGCGCACGCCATTGGCGGACGAGACAAGCCGAAGGACGCTTACGATCTCTGCTACTGCCTGGAGTACTTTCCGGGAGGAACAGAGGCGCTGGCCAGCATCTGGCATGGCCGCACCGGGGAGAAGGATGTGATTAGGGCCATCGAAATTCTGCGCGAAAAATTCGCCAGCGTGGATGCCTTTGGGCCGCAGCAATTAGTCGAGTTCCACAACGCGCCCGACGCGGACACGCAAGCCATGCAGGCGCGGCGCGCTTACGAACTGGTGCACGCATTCTTAAAGCTCCTCTAAGGAGACCTCTGCAAAATGATTGAACGCGAGGGAGTGAAGTGGCGTCGATAAGAGATGCAACAACCGAAGGAGGAACAGGTCAGTTTTGGCGATTGGGCGCTGGCGCAGCGGACGCGGCCCAACGAAGTTCTCGAAAAGATCGAGGCGTTGGTCGATTTTTCCGAGGCCGAGAGACGGCTGGAGGCGACCTACAGCGAGTTGGGCCGACCGGGCCATCGCGCCCCCGTGCTTCTGCGGGTGATGCTGCTTCAGCACCTCACGGGTTGAGCGATCCGCAGGCCGAGACGCAGCTTGGCGACCGGTTGAGCTTCCAAAAGTTTGTTGGGCTGCGCGCCGACGAAGCGGTGCCCGATGAGACGACGATCTGCTGGTTTCGTCAGCGAATGATTGCTGCCGGCCTGCACGAACGGCTCCTGGCGATACTCAACGAGCAACTGTCCGCCGCAGGGTATTTGGTCCAGCGCACGCTGCTGGTGGATGCCACGCTGGTGGAGTCCAGCCGCACGCGCCCCGAGCACGACGCCATCAAGGAGGGCACCGCGCCGGACGGCGACGCGCGCTACGCCAAGAAGAATGGCCAGAGCTACTACGGCTACAAGGCCCACATCAGCGCCGATGGTGACCACCACATGGTGTGTCGGGCACTCATCACCCCGGCCAACATCGACGACAGCCGGGTCTTCGGCCCATTATTGGAAGGCAAACCCCGGGCGGTCTACGCCGACCGCATGTACGACAGCGCCCGCAACCGGGCCTTTTTGGCCGAGCGTGGCAGTGCCAACGGCATCATGCGCAAAGGCGGCTACCATCGCCCCGTATCCGCCCACGAGCAGGCCCGCAATGGGCGCAAGAATCGAAGCCGACGCCACATCGAGCGCATCTTCGGCCACTGGAAACGATGTCAGGGCTACCGTATCGTGCGCTACCTCGGCCTAGTCAAAAATCAACTCGAACTCACCTTGAAGGCGGTGACTTACAATCTGCGTCGGTTGGTGAGCCTGGCCACGGCTTGAGACCGGGGCCCTCAGAGAAGATGGGGCCCGCCAGCGCCTGCCCGCCGCTCGAGCTCAAGGCCCTCTTGGAGCCTGGTGGCCCAGTCACGACCGAAACCAGCGTGCTCGGCGCTGTTTAATCAACAAAAAATGCACATCCGAGCAACTGTGTTTTAAAAGCCTCCTTTTGCAGAGGTCTCCTAAGGGATACGGGTTGCGACCAAAATCAGCCCATATCAGTTTGAACTGGTGGATGTTTTGGGCATCATGGCAACAGCTTATGCCAAATCCGCTTAATAATTCTGGCATTGCGGGCAACCACCGATGGGGTGTGATCACGGATTTTTTTAAAATTAAACGCTTCATTCGCCATGCCGACTGAAGCCGATAGTCGGATCGTCATTGACCGAAAGCTCCGCGAAGCGGCATGGGACATTGAAGACAAAACCCAAGTCGCCACTGAAGAAGCGGTAAAGGACGGTCGGGCAGACTATTTATTGCTAGATGGGCGCGGACGGCCGCTTGCCGTGGTTGAAGCAAAACGCTTTTCCAAGGACCCGACCACCGCCAAAGCACAGGCCGAGGAATACGCCCGCAGTCTGAAAGCGCCATTCATTTTCCTGGGCAATGGCGAAGTCACCTATTTTTGGGATTATGAGCAATATCCCGAGCGGTTAGTTCAAAGCTTTTTTACTCGTGGCGACTTAGAACGGCTTGTCGCGTTGCGCAGCCAAAGGCATCTACTTAACACGATTCCAATTCCAAAGAGCGTTCGATTTGGTTCAGACGAGCGCGAAGTCCGCAATTACCAACAGAAGTGTTTAATCAAGGTAGATGAGGCGGTCGAAGCTGGCAAACGACGCTTGCTGGTCGAAATGGCCACGGGCACAGGCAAAACCTTCACGGTCGCGCTGCTTTTGAAGCGTTTTTTTCAGGCAGGCAGAGCGCAACGTGTTTTGTTTCTGGCCGACCGCATCGAACTGGCGCGACAAGCCAAAGAAGAGACCTTTGATGTTTATCTGAGCGAATATCCATCGGTGCTGCTTACCGGCGGACGCCGCAGCCGTGAAGGGCAAATCACGGTCGGAACGCTGCCTACCATCACATCCCAACTTGGTGTTGGCGGCTTTTCCTCCGGGTACTTCGATTTGGTCATTACCGATGAGTGTCACCGCTCCATTTATTCGAGCTATAAACACACCCTGCTCCATTTTGACGCCATTCACATTGGCCTGACCGCGACGCCGGACATCGGGCGTTACGCTTTCGCGTCGGACACCGAGAAAAAGCTCATCCGCAACACCTACGAATTCTTCGATTGCTGGAATCCACTGACCGAACAAGGCAAACCAATTTTCGCTTACGGAATCCTGGACGGTATCAAAGATAAGTATCTTGCCGACTACGACATTTACGTCGCCAAGACTCGGATCACCGCCGAGGGCATCAGCTTTGAGGGCGAGGATTATTCCCCCACGGACTTGGAGCGACTCATCAGTTTTGAAGATCGGATTCAACTCCAGGTAAAAGAGTTTGTCCGCATCGAGAGCTCCCGCGAAGGCAACGGCTTCCGCAAAGGAATCGTTTTTGCGTGCACAAAACTTCACGCGGCACAAATTTGCCGCTTTCTGAACGCTGAATATCCTCAATGGCACGGGAAATACGCAGAGGTCATCACCACCGACATCGCTGATCCAAAGGCGGCCATTCGGCGCTTCAAGCGCGAAGAGATGCCCGTTATTGCCGTCTCAGTCGGGATGCTAGACACGGGTTTTGATGCGCCGCGCGTCGAAAATCTTTTGATGATGCGCCCGACTCGCTCCGCCATCCTGTATCAGCAAATGCGGGGCCGCGGCAGCCGCCTTTGCAAGCGTCCCGACGGCTCCCTGAAAAATTCCTTCCTCGTTTACGACTTCACGGACAACAGCGAGCGGTTTAACGATCCGAAATTTGATCCGACCAAACCACCGCCCGGTACTGGCGCAGTTGTAACGCGACCACGCATCATGCCCCCGCCGCAGCCTCCCAAACCGGCACGAGGGGATTTGAAGATTGTCCCCGTCGGCTCGGTACAGGACATCGCCATGGAGATCATGCGCCACAGCGACATTAAGCTCACCACCAAGACCTATACTGACGCGGGTCTTCTTCCGCTGGCAGAAACCGTAATCAAGCTGCCGAGCCTCACAAAGTTGACGAAACCTACCGAGCCAGACTCACAAATAGACTCACAAAGATTGTTCCGGGCTAGAATCTATTGCAAAAGTCCTTGAGGTAAATTCACCGATTTGTTAGAAGTTGTCGGCATGGAAATCTCCGTGACCGATGAGCAATGGAAGAGGGTAGCCGATAAGATGAGCCGTCAGGGTG
>Ga0181537_10001530_pt1 | contig 21140 bp, 17 predicted proteins | sample PEATcosm2014_Bin_39_FD_119765 | JGI IMG/M metagenome (GOLD analysis project Ga0181537, IMG submission 119765) | Peatland microbial communities from MTU Mesocosm Facility, Houghton, MI, USA - PEATcosm2014_Bin23_10_metaG | ecosystem: Environmental > Terrestrial > Soil > Wetlands > Peat | place... | reverse complement strand
GTCACAAAGTGCTGCGAGTTTCCCACGCCCACGAAGGGCTGTCAAGACTAGGAAGTACAGATTGGTAGTACACATCAGTACATATCCCGATCGAAGACTGCCCTACGATTCGATAGCGCCAAAGCGTTTTTTCGATGCCCCGAACTCCTACACTCAGATGACAGCGTTACAGGCCGCCCGGGGGGTAAAACTTTCTGGGACGAACTTCTTTCGGAGATAACTCACACATTCTATCTACTTTTGCTCGCGGCAGAGATCTGTCGACATTCCCTTGCCTTCTTCCATGGTCACAGTGCCGTCTACCGCGGATAGCTTGAGTTGTTCCACACACCGCTCGGCCAATGGATTTCGACATGATCGACGGTGGCCACGTCGCCCAGCCCGAAGTGCACGCGGAAGTCGTCGGAGCATAAATAGCTGCTGCCGCTGACACGTCGCCGCGCTGGCGTATGCCGCCGGCGGTCGGGTCTTCGGTGGCGCCAACGGCGTCGCGCGGACTCCAGGGACCTCCGATGAGTTTCAGTTCCACCCACCGCCATCGGAGTGATGAAGAAAAGCTATGAGGAGGGAGTGGTCATTCCACGCGACTGATCGCGGGTGGGTTTTGACGAAGGGCGACTGGCGTAATACAGACGGTTCTGCCGTGGGGAAAAGCGAAGTCTTCCCCCGATCCAGCACGATTGATGTCGGCCAGTGCCCGTAGCACCACAGACTCTAGAGGTTGCTTTCTCGGAATGGGCAAAGTATAGCAAAATTAGTTAAGTTATGTATAATACGTAAACCACCTAAACTCGGTATACATCATGAATCCTGTCGAAAACCCCTTCGCTCCCGGTGCCGGAAGCCCCCCACCCGAACTGGCTGGCCGCGGTGACGTGAGATACGCCGTGAAGGTGTGCATCGAAAGATTGCGGCGTGGCAGAACGGCGAAGAGTGTAATGATGGTGGGTCTACGTGGCGCCGGGAAAACGGTCCTGCTCGATCAAATGCGAAAAGATGCCGAGATTGAGGGCATCCATACCGTTCGGATCGAAGCCCCAGAGAATCGTTCGCTTCCTGCTATTCTTGCGCCTCAACTTCGCCTTGCCCTGCTCCGTCTCAGCAGAATCGAAGCCTCAAAGGATTACGCAATCCGCGGTCTCCGGGCGCTGGCAGGCTTCGCGAGCAAATTGAAGGTCACGTATGGCGACATTGAAGTTGGCTTGGATTACGACCCCGAGCCTGGCTTAGCCGACAACGGTGATCTTGAGGGCGATCTGACTGCATTGCTTGAGCAGGTTGGCATTGCCGCGCAGGGAGCCGGGACCGTCGTGGTGATGTTTCTGGATGAGCTCCAGTACGTCCGCGAGGGTCAAATGGCGGCACTGATCTCGGCGCTTCATCGCTGTTCGCAGTTACAGCTTCCGGTCACTGCGGTGGGAGCAGGACTCCCGCAACTGATCGGTCAAATGGGCAAGGCAAAATCCTATGCCGAGCGACTTTTCGACTTCCCTAAGATCGGGCCGTTAGAGAAAGCCTATGCCAAGGAAGCCATTGTCAAGCCCGCGAAAACCGAAGGGATCGAGATAGACGATGACGCCGTCGATCTAATCGTGACAGAAACTCAGGGGTATCCGTACTTTCTGCAAGAGTGGGGTAAACATGCCTGGGATGTTGCGGCCCAGAGTCCTATCACAAAGCGTGATGTAGAGAATGCGTCCGGCGAGGCCATCGCGGCTCTCGATGAAAGTTTTTTCAGAGTTCGCTTCGACCGGCTCACCCCAGGCGAGAAGAGATATCTGCGGGCAATGGCCGACTTAGGGCCGGGACCTCATAGATCGGGGGACATCGCAGATCAGCTTGGGCGAACCGTCCAATCGCTTGGCCCCACCCGCAGCAATCTGATCGTGAAAGGCATGATTTGGAGTCCGACCCACGGCGACACAGCATTCACCGTACCGTTGTTCGATCAGTTTATGAAACGCATCATGCCCGGAGACGATTGGAGAGCTGCGTAGCCGCGTTTCGCTCTACCGCAGTAGAACGAGCCTGAACGAGCCTATGCTCTCGACAACCGGGGCTCAGGAGCAGGCATGTCTGACGTATACTCGATGCCTGCCACTTAGCGGCCTACCATGATCTTGTAGCCATGTGCGTCGGCCTGGACCCTGGATAAGAACGGGAAAGCAATGACGGAGGGTAGAGGAAGCGCGCTGCTCGTGGGCAACAGCCGCTGGTTGGGACCGGGTGGGGAGTCGATCCTGCGGGCGCAGGATGGAGACATCATTGTTTTTCATGCTTATGACGGTGCGACGGGACGGCCGTCGCTGCAGATTTCTACGCTGACCTGGAACGATGGATGGCCATCGGCGGCGCTGGGCGGAAATTAGAGACCGACCTCGATGTTAGTCGTCTCCCGAGGAATTGTTTTCCAGTTATCTCTTCCACAAACACCGGGGCGCTCCCGAATCTTGAGCGCAGATCAGACGGGTAAGGAAGCCCTGCGTTCTTGGCAGAATGACCCGTAGGCGAGCTCCAGACCTTGGCGCAATGATACCGACGCTTGCCAGCCCAACCGACTCAACCGCGAGACATCCAGTAACTTCTGCGGCGTACCGTCTGGTTTGCTTGTGTCCCAAGCGATCGTGCCCTTGAACCCAATTATGTTCGCGATCATCGCCGCCAGTTCGCGAATGCTCACATCTTTTCCCCAACCAATGTTGATGAGGGGTGCCTCGTGTTGGCTACCGGCTATTGGTACAAATTGCTCGTCCGGCAGATTGATAAGGAATAGGCATGCGTCGGCCATATCTTCGCTGTACAAGAATTCACGCCGCGGGGTACCGGTACCCCACAAAGTCACAGAGCTATCGCCATGTTCGTGGGCCTCGGCAATCTTGCGGATGAGTGCCGGAATAACGTGGGAATTGTTGAGGTCGTAGTTATCGCTGGGTCCGTAAAGATTGGTCGGCATGGCCGCCAGATAGCGAGTCCCATACTGTCGGTTATAGGACCAGCACATCTCAATGCCCGCGATCTTGGCCACCGCATACGGACGGTTGGTCGGCTCCAGCGGGCCGGAAAGCATGTACTCCTCCTTGATCGGCTGGGGAGCAAGCCGGGGATAGATGCAGCTAGACCCCAGGAAAAGAAGCCGTTTCACATTCGCGGCATAGGAGTGTTGGATGACGTTGTACTGAATCGCAAGATTCTCGCGGACGAAGTCCGCAGGGTATGTGCTATTGGCGAGGATACCGCCCACCTTCGCGGCAGCGAGTAGCACATACTCGGGATTCTCTGCGGCGAAAAACTGAGCAACATCACTTTCGATGGTCAGGTCCAGTTCGGCATGAGTACGCAGAATAAGGTTGCGATATCCATTCTTCTCGAGTGTTCGCACGAGTGCGGAACCGACTAAGCCGCGATGACCGGCGACATAAATCCTGGCGGAAGTCGGTATCATTTGCTCGGCAGAATTCAGATCGCTGTCCTCATCCGCATTCTAGCGGGCCGACGATCCGCCTCTGCTTGCAGATTGGCAGACACGGAGCTGCTCCACTGGTGCCACGTGCCGAAATGTTTCTCCAGAATGCGGAAGCCCTCTCCCGTCGGCTTTAAGCCTACCGACTCCGTGTCAGCATCCACCATGATGCGAACCAGTTCACGGAAGTTGACTTTGGTCTCCCAGCCGAGTTTCGCGCGGGCTTGGCTGGCATCCGCCCGGAGGATATCCACTTCGGACGGCCGTACGTAGCGCGGGTCAGTCTCGACGAACTCTCGCCAATCGAGGCCCACGTAGCCGAACGCTTCCCCGGCGAATTCCTCGATCGTGTGGCACTCGCCCGTACCCAACACGAAGTCCTCTGCTGATTCCTGCTGCAACATGCGCCACATGCCTTCCACATATTCCGGCGCATATCCCCAATCGCGCGATGCCTTCAGGTTGCCTAGATACAACTTTTCCTGCCGTCCGGCCAGAATATGCGCTACGGCCCGGGTGATCTTACGGGTCACAAACGTTTCGCCGCGGCGCGGGCTCTCGTGGTTGAACAGGATGCCGTTGCAGGCGTATAGACCATACGCCTCGCGGTAATTAACCGTCATCCAATAGCCGTATACTTTGGCCACGCCATATGGACTTCTCGGATGGAACTTGGTCCCTTCGTGCTGCGGCGGTGGAGCGGATCCAAACATTTCAGAGGAACTCGCTTGATAGAACCGCGCCTTGATGCCACTGCGCTGAATAGCATCGAGTATGCGCGTTGTCCCTAACCCCGTCGTCTGTCCGGTATATTCGGGACTGTCAAAGCTCACCATGACGTGGCTCTGCGCCGCCAGGTGGTACACCTCGTCGGGCTGGATGTTGTAAATCAGATGGGTAAGCTCCCCGGCAGCCACCAAATCGCCATAGTGCAGAAACATCCGCGCGTCGGGCGTGTGCGGATCTACGTAGATATGATCCAGTCTCTGGGTATTAAAGGTGCTGGCTCGCCGAATGATGCCGTGGACCTCATAACCCTTCGACAGCAACAATTCCGCCAGATAGGATCCGTCCTGCCCGGTAACGCCGGTGATCAAAGCCCTTTTCATATTGTCACCTCTTGAAAGATGTCCAGCACGGAGTCCGTCCTAATCGCCCGGAGTAAAGGTCGAATCCTCCTGCGCATCCCTAATCACCGGACCCGGATCGACCGGGAGCCGGCCGGAAGGGGAGCGAGAGGATGGTGGAAGAAGATGGCGTCGTAGTCCAGAGAGCTGAAGGCTGATCGCAAACAGGAAAGCCGGGTTGTTCACCAAATAACGTTTCCACAGGCGCCTCGGCTCTTGACCGAGGCGGTGGGCCCACTGCAGTCCCGCATGTTTGATCCACTGTGGTGCATCTTTCACGCGCCCGGTATGAAAATCAAAGGCCGCGCCCACTCCCACCATGATCTTGCCGGGAAGTCGCTCAAAGTTCTCCGCCATAAACCTTTCCTGCTTCGGCGTACCGAGTCCCACCCAAACGATGTCGGGTAGAGCGGCTTCCATTTGTGTTTCAAGCGCAAGCTGCTCTGACGGCTCAAGCGGCCGAAAGGGGGGCGTAAAAGTCCCCGCGACGGTGATGCCGGGAAATCTGCGCCGCAACCCTTCCGCCAGTTCCAGGGCAATCCCCGGCTTCCCGCCATAGAAGAAGTGACGGATTCCGGTCCCGGCGGAACGTCGGCAGACCTCGAGCATCAGGTCAGGGCCGAAAACACGTTTCATCCTCGAGTTCCCCTGCATGCGTCCAACCCAAACCGTGGGCATCCCATCGGGGGTTACGAGGAGGGCGTGGTTGAGAATGTCTCGGAACCCGGGATCACGTTGCGCCTGCATCACACCATGCACGTCGGTGACGCAAACATATCCCTTCGTTCCGTCTCGAACAGCGCTTTCGATAACGCTGACCGCGCCGGGAAGGTCGATGGCGTGAATACCAACTCCAAGTACGTTGGCGCGGTTGTTAGTCGGCGCCGCGAGCCGGGTAAACATTGGGGAGGTATCCTGGTTGGCGTAGCTCATTTTCGATTCATTGATAGTGAACGGTCAGCCTCTCTGCCACGAAAACACCCGCGCAACAGAACAGTTCCTGTGCAGGGGATCAAGGTGAGCAACGGCAGCTTTCATACCCGAAGGGAACGGACTCCACGAGCCATCTACGGCGTTAGAAACCTTAATCAGCTACGCCCAAAACCTTCCGGTCACGGGACATCAACGGCTGCCGTGCTTCAACAATGGCCTGCTGATAGACGTCGATGAGCATTTTGTAGTTACGGTCCGCGGTGTAGTTTGCCTCATATTCCGCGCGAGCGTTTTGCCCCATCTTGCACATTTCGTCCGGATGCGCCCATGCCCACTCAACTTTTCTGGCCAGGTCGTCTGCGTCACCGGGAGTAAAGTGCAGCCCGGTGCGGCCGTCGTGGACGATTTCCTGCATAACTCCCAAACGAGAAGCGATGACGGGGAGACCGCAGGCATAAGCTTCAATAATCGTCATCCCGAACGTCTCATACCATTGACTGGGGAAAATCAATACTCGGGCCTGCTTCATCTGCTTGTAAACTTCGTTTCGTTCCAGCAGTCCGATGAACTTGATGCCGGAAAGTCCAAGGCTCGTTGCATCCGTTTCCAGCTGTTTCCTGAGCACACCATCGCCCAGAATATGGAGCGGCGCGTTTTTATGAGATTTCCAGGCCTGAAGCAGGATCGACAGTCCTTTTTCAGGTGCCAACCGGCCGACAAACAGAGCGCATCCATGAGCATGTAGCCCTAGCCCGGGATCACGCTCAACAAAGTTCGGCTTCACCACGATATTTTCTGCTGAAATCCCCGACTTTATAAATTTCTCGCGGGTGAATTCCGATGGAGTTATGTACCTGTTGATCAGCCGCGTATAGGTTCGCAGGCCGCGGTGAATGGCCAGCATGGCCGCGACCGGAACGGTTGAAAATCGGGACTGCCTGTAGCAACCGTAGCGAATCGAGTGCACCAGACTTTTATCTAAACAGTCTTCGCATGGAGCAAAATTACGCATGAAGGTAGCTGCCGGGCAAAGTAGTCGATAGTTGTGAAGGGTCTGAACCACGGGAATTCCGGCCGCCTTGCAGGCATAATAGGCGGCGGGCGAGACCAGGGGAAATGTATTGTGAAAATGCGCTACATCGGGCTTTGCCTTTGCAAGAATCGCGCCCAGTTGACGATAACTATCCCACGCCCAAGTGGTGCGCACAGCAAGGGTCGCCTTGCTGCCAACTCCATATTGTGCGATCTCCTGGTTATCTCGCGTGTATTCGATGACCTGGTGACCATGGTCCACCAGCATTTCCAGCTCGCGGCGATAGACCTCATCTTCGCCCCCCGGCAGCTGATAACGATTGTGGGCGAGTAGGATTTTCACGGTCGAAAAGGAGCTGAGCGATACTGCTCGAAGTAATATCCACGCAGAAGTTTCTCTGAATAGCGTCGGCAGGCCGCGAGCAGACGCGCTCCTTTGCGAGCGAATGCCAGTGGAATTCCGGCCGGCATCCTCCTGAGCAGCGGAGAATACATTCGAGCAATATCGTCGTGCTCCGCAAGGTGCTTCTCGCTCTGACTACAGGACTTGCTTTCGGAATGCCAACGAAAATCCGCCAGCAAACATGGAATGTGCTGGAAGCGGTAACCGGCATTTGTGAGCCGCAAAAAGAACTCGTAGTCCATCGCGTAGTCGTAGCGGGTATCGATCCAATTGCCGTCGTCAAAAATGCGGCGACGAAAGAACGTCGAAGTGGTTGGGATGTAGAGCACGTGATGATAGGCCAGCACAAAGCGGCTGAACTCGATCTCCCGTCTCACCTGTATAATGTTGCTGTTCTCGTCAATCCAGGTGATATCCCCGTACAGTATGTCAACGGCGCGATTGTTCTCGAAGGCCGAAGTTATCGCCGCAAAACATCCGGACCGGTAGACGTCATCGGAATTGAGCCACCCAACAATTTCTCCGGAAGCCATCCTGAAGCCTTTGTTGAGCGCCTCACTCTGACCTCGGTCCGGCTCCGAGATCCAACGTAAATGCTGCCATCCGGTCTTCCCCGATAGCGATCGAAGGTATTCGACGGTACCATCCGTCGAACCGCCATCGACTACAACATGCTCAACCGATGCGTAGTTCTGAGATCTGACACTCTCCAATGCAAGCTCAATGAAGGGGCGCTGGTTATACGAAGGTGTAACTATGGAGATCTGGGAAATCAAGTCTCACGCTCCTGCGCCTCGACCTTTTGCCGCAGATCCTCGAAGTACCGGAGCAACCGATAATCGTAGGTGCTGCCAGCACGGAACAATTCCACGTCACGGAACTCAAGCTTCGAGTGCGAAATTCGCAGCGCTTCAAATGCCGTGATGTGTGACCCTGGACGCAACTCTAATCTCCGCCGTCCCTCAGGCTCGCGATCTCAGCTTCGAGCATCAGGGATATCACCTCGTCCATGTGATGTTGCGCCTTCCATCCCAGTTTTGCCGCGGCCTTTGCAGGATCGACTTTGTTGCGCGCGATGTCGGTAGGTCGGATTAAATGCTGGTCAACGGTCACGTGCTCTCGCCAATCCTTGCCGATAAGCTTGTATGCCGTTGCCACAAATTGCGTTAAAGTGTGACTCTGGCCTGTCGCAATGATGTAGTCGTCCGGCGCAGGTTGTTCCAGTATGAGCGAAATTGCCTCGACGTATTCGGGTGCCCAGCCCCAGTCTCTTTCGATCTCAAAGTTGCCGAGGGAAAGCTTCGTATCTTTCCCCAGGACCAAAGACGCGACTGCATGGATGATCTTGCGGGTGACGAAACGCGCGGGACGCAGTGGTGAATCGTGATTCGACAGGATTCCGGTACAGACGAACATACCGTACGCCTCCCGGTAATTTGCGACCATCCAGTAGGCGGATGCCTTCGCTACAGCATAGGGGCTGCGCGGATTGAATTGCGTACATTCGTTGGCAACGTCGTTTCCCGTATCGCCGAAGCACTCGGTTGAGCCGGCATTGTAGAAGCGGACATTTGAACCCGAGAGCCGAATCCCCTCCAGCAGATTCAACGTCCCCAGCGTAATGCTCTGGATAGTTTCAACCGGCTGGTCAAATGACAGACCTACAGAGCTCTGCCCCGCCAGAGAGAAAACATCATCGGGGCGCACCCGCCTGAGCAGCCCGAGGATACTACCAATGTCTCCCGGATTCAGCGAGATCAGCTGCACTGCGCCATGGATGCCAAGTCGATGAAGATTGTGAAAGGAATTCAGTTCGGCATCCCGAGAGCTGCCCCAAACCTCATACCCTTTGGATAGAAGGAGCTTCGCCAAATAACTTCCATCCTGACCAGAAACACCGCAAATCAGCGCCCGCCGTCCCATCCCTCACGTTCCGGTACAGAAGCTCGGATGGCCCCGGCTCGGCTCCTCAGTTGCGAGGAATGGCCGCCCGACAGTCCGCGCGTAGAGCGCTTGGAAGCTCGTAGCTGTATCCCTCATTGAAAATCTCGCCAGCACCTCAGATCCTTTGTGGATGAGCGACTCGCGGAAATCAGGGTCATCCAAGGCCCTTACCATCAACGCCGCAAGCTCCGCGGGAGAATCCGGACCGAAGTACGCTGCGCCATCCTGGGCTACCTCGGGGAGTACAGTGGCGCTCGACGACAATACGGGAAGGTGCGCATGGAATGCCTCCAGAATCGGGAGACCGAAACCCTCAAACTTGCTCGGAAAAACCATTGCCGTCGCATTGGCAAACAGGGACTGAAGCTCTTCGGGTGTCACAAATCCGAGATAATGCAACTGCTCACGGATACCCAATTCTCGAGAGATCGCGTCCAGGTTTGTGCGAAACTCTGTCGATGAGCCCGTGAAGTAAACGTCCGGAGTTCTACCGTGCTCTTTCTTAAGAAGGCGGAGAGCGCGGAGGATGTTCTCGTGGTTCTTATGTGGCCAGGTGACTGCGGGATAGAAGAAGAACTGCCGCGGAAGACGATATTTCTTGACGGTGTCTTGCTTGGCTTGTAGAGATGGAGCCGCGTAAGCGTCAAAGACTGATCCCCAGCGGATCACAACCACCTTGTCCGGTGAAATTCCGTACTTCTCGATAACATCCCGTCTTGACCATTCTGTCTGAACACAAACAAACGTCGCCTGAGCACAGTATGCCCGATACCATCGTTCACGAAGCGCAAACTCCGCTTTCGAAAAAAACTGCGGGTAGTGGAGATGTTGCAGATCCCACGGCTGGTAAATGGATGGTAACTGAGTCAGGTAGGCGGCCTGGGTGGGGAAATGGACCAGGTCAAACCCCTGGGACTCGACATAACCAGAAGAAACGGGAACCGGCAGCATCTTGCTTCGCATGCTCATCCAGACAGAGTGCAACGGTGCTATCGCACCGACCGATTTCTTCAATCTGGAAAGTCGGGAAGCCGGGATCGAGACAAGCCGACATGGCCCGAAAATGTAAGGTGCAAGCCATGCTCGCAGTTCTTCCGGGACAATGAAGGTATATTCCTGCTCGTCGCTTTCCGCCTCGGAGAGTGCATTTGCCAGCGCCAGTACTGCCGTGCCAATGCCTTGCCGAGCGTCTAAACTTCTACAATCCAAAGCGATGCGAATTCTGCCCTTGCCGCTCATTCGATCAGTTCGAGCTCCGAAGGCGAGTCGCGGAGGTTAAAATCCAACCCTACCCTCCCGTGAATCTCATCTGCGCTTTGTGAAAATGCCGTCAATCCGCTATACGACACGACGCGTCGCATGGTTACCGCTTCTTGCAAATTGAATTGCGACTCAGCGTTAGCCACGCGTAAGTGGCAGCTTTCGGTATACGACAAAGCCTAAAGAATGCGGAGCCGTCAGTTTTGTTTCTAAAACCCAATCGCGCGAGTGTTCCATCTGGGGTCGAACCGACTCCATCTTCTCGTTGTCCCAGTCATGGGCCATGAAAATTGATCCCGCCTGCAAATGTGGTTCGAACATTGCGAATTCGTCAGCGGTTTGCCGCGAATCCTGGGCACCATCCAGAAATAACGCGTCCACCTTCTCCAGTTCTTTTAACCGCTCCGGAAACAGATCGGTGCTGCTTCCGCGGAAAAATCTTACGTACGGTAAAAGGTGCGGAACTTCGCGCTTGTAGCCCACAACAGCGTTGTCATAGGCAGTCTCATTCGGCTCGATCGCGTAGAGCAACCCGGCGCCATTATCGTGAAGAGCCTGCGCAATGAAGAATGTGCTTCCGCCACCGTACCAGCTCCCGACCTCAAACACAGTCCGTGGCTTGTGTTTACGAATAGCCTGGTAGAGAGCTTTGCGCTCTCTATACCAAAGCTGACCTGGGATGGCCGGACAGCCCTCATAAAATGCGCGCGTCTGTTTAGGCACGAATCTGCGAATCGCAGTCCATGCCCTTCGCCCTTTCGGCCCCGCATTATGGTAAGACTTCAGAACAAACATCAAACCCCATTCTCACGGACACAGCTCAAACTAAACCCCTTGCGCGCCCCTATAGCCGCCAATTGGGTCAAGACAGTGCGGTTGAAACGTTCCCAGGTGTAGCTCGTTTCGACCAATCGTCGTGCCGCATCTGCCCGCTCCACCAATTCCTCCTCCGGAGCCTGCTGCAGGCGATCGAGCACGGCAATGTTGTGCTGCATATCGGTAGTGCTGAGTTGCTCAATTTCCCGCATATTGTAGTAACCGGATTGTGGGGTGCAGCATACGGGAAAGCCCCAGGCCATCGCTTCCAGTATGGTCGTGGGATTTGCATCCGAGACTCCCATCGTGATGAAAAAATCGACCTCGGCGGCCAATCGGGTCACAAAATCGGCGTCTAACGAATAAAATCCCCTTCGCTTTTCGAGATTAGGAAATTCCTCTGCTCTGCCTCCCAGCCAGACGCAACGATGTCGCTTAGCCAAGCCAAACAGGATGGAGAGAAGATGGACACCTTTGCACGGGAGAGAATTCCCGATGTAAAGGAACTTGCGCTTGCCCGGTGGGTTGAACCGCTGCTTAACACGCGGGAATTGCCTCACATCGATGGCCATGTCCAAACGAGTAATTTTTGACTTCCAGTGCGCAAAAACACTTTCGTCCCAGGTGTCATACCAATAAGGCCCCATGATCCCCCAAATGGCATCCACCTCGGGAATGTAGCCATCCACCGGCGCATTGATATCCGCTAAACCGTGGTGGATGGGAAACATTGCGATTCGCGCGGCGAATTCTCCTCTTTCACAGGATTGGTTCCAGATCGACCGCCGATCGCCCGGATCGGGATGACCGATGAGAATATCTTCCTTGCCTCCCTGAATGAGCCCCCGCTCCTGATAGTCATAGAGAACGGTGTCAAAGTCGGATCGCAATGTCTCGTATACGTTCTTGGTGATGGATACGGGAGCATAGTGCGGCCAGTCGGAGGTATCTAGATCCGTTCGTTTCATGATCCACCGGCTGTCGAAACCACACGTTTGGCTAAGTTGGGCAACTTTCTTCCCGATTCGAGTGGCGAAGCCCAGCCTCGGAACGGCGTAAACAAAATGAACGGTCATGTGGAGTGAACGGAATCGACGCGCTAATCCTCAGCAATCACTTCGAAAGCGGCCCACACTCGAAGGCTCAGAGTTTTGCAAAATGAATAACAGGATCTCGCGCGACGACTTCAGCGTCCCGCTCCACGATCTGAAATCCTTCCTTCTTGATTGCGGCGCAAGCTCTGTCAACGCCCCAGTGGTACCACCTGGTGGTGTCTGCGTCGCGGCTAAGATCCAGATCTTCCGATTTCGAAACGCGACGCATGTCGGCCTTCGAACGGAAACATTTCCAAGTGAATGAATAGGCCAGTCTGGCCGGAAGCCACACTTTGCGCGAGGCAAAGAATCGCTTGATGGAGAGTCGATCTGCATTGTCGAGGCAATAATTGTATTTGTCGTAGTCAGCAATCATGAGGAACGCATGGGACCCGGAGCGCATCTTTTTGGCGAGCGAGGTCAAATATGTCTCGCACATCTCAGGCTTCAAATGGCAAAACACTCCAAACGAGAAGAAATAATCTACCGAGTCATCTGGCACTCCCGAAAGCGTAAGGTCCGTGGACGCGATGTACTCTGCCCGGTCCGTAACCCCTACGTAATCCCAAAAGCCGGTGTGCTCTGCTGGAGCGGCATCGACGGCATAGACTTTCTTGCATCCGCGCTCCAAGAAGGTCTTCGTCCAAGCCCCTCGTCCCGGACCAATTTCCAGAACCGTCGTGCGAGGGTTGATGTAGTTCCTTATGCACGCTAGATAAACCGTATACAGCACGCTGTTGTAGCCATACACCCCAAAACTAGAGACCGCCATCGGATCGAGCGGATTGCCCTCAAAATAGCCGCCCGGCCAAACTCGGCTGAACTTATCGAAAAAACCCATGTGCTGCCCCTCGCGTTGACTCATGCAGTATATGTTCCGAATGTTCCGAATTTTTGGGTGCTCTCGTCGCGGCACACTCGGGCAGCCGTTCTGACTGGCCCGCGCCGCTAGCCTTTACTGCCCGCAAACAAATAGGTTCCGTAATGAGCCGCGGGCTCTCGGCCATCGTCGCGGGACAAAACATCATAAAAGATCGGTTTGAATGCAGGCTGTAGAAACAAGTCAAGCGTCTGGTGATCGACCCTAATCGGATGGCCAACGTCACTACGAACTTCGGGAAGCGACAAGTCTTCCTCGGAGGTGAGATCCTGTCCCACGATCAGTAGTCCACCCGGCTTTGTTACCCGAACTGCCTGCCTTAAACATTCCGAAGCATCCCGGACGTGATCAAGCACATTGATAAGTACGACCAAGTCAAAGAAATCCGAGGCGAACGGGCACTGCTCCATCGGGTGGTCGTCGACGAGAATGCTCTCTTTTCGGTAGGATTCGCTCAACCAGGTGTAGCGAAACTTGAGATAGATATGAAGAAGGGGATCACTGCAAAATGCGTGATCAATGGTTCGTCCATTCGAAATCAGCCGAAGATTTGTGTACGGCCCGCAGCCAAACTCGATGGCATTCTCAATGTGGCTCGGAACAAATCGATAGTGCTGAAGTCGTTCGGCCCACCAATGGTTCCAATCATCACCGACTTCACGCCTCCGCAGCCCGAGTTGCTGAAGAACTCGCTTCGCCGTATTTCGGAGAGGACGGTTAGAATTTTTCCAAAGGTCACCCTCCCAACGTTGCGCTTGCAGCCAGCGCTCGCGCGGAACATCGAGGACCACGTGTTTTTGCGGATCAACGACGGTGTCTTGATGATTGCTCGATAGGTTGGGATAGATCATAGGGAAGATCCCCAAATAGAAATCTTAAAAGAGTGCGACATTGGCGGCTCGGTGGCTAGTCAGCGTCCGCTGCAATCCCGACGAGAACTGGCCGTTGAGAACCGTCAAAAACTCTTTGCACACTAGATCCCACTCCAGACAAGAGACGCGGGAGATACCAGAAATAGGGAATAAATACAAACACGATCTGAGACGCGATAGAGCCGTAAATTACGCCAGAAACTCCGATATGACGCGTTAGATAAATGGAGAGCAGGACGTTACTCACCGCCATCAGCACACAGCAGATTGCCTGCATTCGAATGACACCGATTCCATTCAAAAACGCAGCCAGGGGTCCACTTACGCCCATAAGAACGGCCCAGGTTGCTAGTCCAACCAGCAACAGGAGCGAAGGGACGATCTGGGGGCCTATCCAGAGGCGTATGAGGGGCCGGCCCAGCGCGATGAGCAATACGTTGGCAGGAACCGCGATGGCAACTCCCAAGAGCATGGAGCGTCTGAGCGCAGATTTAACCCACGCAACGTCTCCACGGGCGGAGGCTTCAGCGTAAGCCGGCCAGAGCGGCACAAACACCATGGAAAGGACTGCAGGGATCATCGCAAACAGCCGAAAAGGCACTGCGTATTGGGCAACGGCGGATGCCCCAAGCACCTGAGCAATGATCAGATTGTCGGTTTGGTAACTAACTGCCCCCGCAATTTGCAAGATGAAGAACAGGAATCCGAGGTGAAGAATCCGGCGAGCGGCAGCGCCGGAGATGTGATCCAGGTGCGGTCTGAGCCCGGGCCGTTGAAATCCGAAGACGGTCGCCGCATTCAGCAAGCTCGACAAAACCGGCGCGCCGGCGACGGCCAGCACCAAAAGCGGAAGCCCAGCGTGGAAGCGGATCACAGCAAACAGACCTAGCAGGCCCAACAGATTGCCGGCCGCACTCCACATTTGGGTAATAAATCCCTCCTGGAGTCCCAATTGGATTCGCTGCACAACGCCAAGCGGGAGTTGAGCCAGGAAACAAAGAATGAATATGGCCGCCGCCGGGCCGGCTTCCTGACGCGCAATAGGCGAAGTGAGATTGAAAATCCTAGCCCAAGGCACAAATGGGTAGGAGAACCACAAGGAAAAAGCCGCGAACAGAGCGACGGCCAACAGCACAAAAAATGCAGTCGAGACGTAGGAGATCGCGGCCTCTTGATCGTCCTTGCCGTCGCTCTCGGAAATGGCATTCAACAGCCCGTTGCCGATCCCAAAATCTGCAAATACCAGCAAGGTAACGGTTGACGTAATGGTTGCCCACAACGCATATCTTTCCGTCCCGAAATGGTTCACGATCAGCCGCACAGAAACCAACATCGCGAGCAAAGAAGTAGCCCGTGCTAAACAGGAACTAACCGCGGTGAACGTAATTCGGCGGTATCGCTCGCGCGATCGACCGCTTTGAGTCGATTTATCGACCGAAGTCAGCAGATCTCTGAAACTAATCACGCTTGCTCGGCTCAGCATCGCATTATTTAGCTCGACGCAACGTAGGGAAGCTCATGGAGCCGGATCGGAGCAGTCCTTTTTCTGGGGAACTGACACCCAAAATGCTGCCATACAGAAACGAAGCAACAATGACGTTCTGCATAGAACCGTACGGCCAAGGCGTAAACCCCAGGGGCACAATAAATTGTGCGACGGCAAAGGCGAGGGTAAGCTGCATGAAGGCAAGCAGCACTCCTACCTGGTTTCGAGACTGGGCTTTCAGCCAGCCAATCAATCTGAAATGGAACCAAAGATAGGTGAGGAGTCCGAACAGACCATACAGGAGCCAGACATGCATGATGGCATTGTGTACGCCCCACGATTCGGTCTTCCATCCCACAATGCGAAATGTTTCATAAGGCACTCCAACACCGATGCCTGCGATCGGGTGCTCCTTTACGTGATCGAACGCATCCAGAATGTCGTTCAAGTGATCTAGATTGGTGGCCGCATAGACAGGATCGTCAGACGTAGGGGCAATGTTTGTGATTCTCTGGTACAACATGTGTCCCGACACTGCTAACGCGAAAACAAGAACCATGCCGATGAGTGGGATGTTCCGAAGGATCAGTTTCCGATTCAAAACCAGCAATATCAGCGTACCGACGAACAACTCGCCCCAGTAGGAGCGACGAAAACACACGAGCACAAAGAAATAACCCAAGAACGCCGTCGTAATCCAATAGAAGCGCTCCCCGAAACTCGTGCTCTCTGCTCTGAATCGGAACGCCATCAGTCCCATAAGACCTATTCCGCTGACGGTTGGGCCATCAAAAAAAGGCGTTCTGACTCCATCCACGACGTCTGTAACTCCGCCACCAAACAGATATGTGATCAAGATCTGCGCTGCCCGGCAAGTCATAATGAAACAAAAGATTTTTACAGCGGTCTCTAGTTCGTGCTGACTGCGGATCCAATATGCAAATACAGGAATCAAAAACAGCGCCAAAACAAATTCCCGCCAGTCGAAAAACACATGTGTACCGCCGTTGATGCGCCCGTGTAACGCTCCTATCAGTAAGGAGAAAAAGAACAAGACTGCCGGTCGCACCAACCGCGAAGGGATGGATAGCCAAATCTCGCGACCAACAATCATCAAAAGAAAATGGATGGATCCAATACCGTAGAGAAACAAGTCGATCACTCGAAAGTTTCCCCATAGCTGCGTGTAAACGATTCCCGGAGGGCCGTCGAATGAGTCGAACTCTCGGAACCAAAGGCAGGAAAACAGCACAAATAGCAGGGCGCTACCGACGTAGCGCCGCAGCGGCAGAAACCCGGTGCCGTAAATCGGGTATGAAATGCTATTCGCCGACATCTTGTCTCATGGAACTCGTTCGATTTCGCCACCCAAGAATTCGATCCCTGAATTTCGACTGTTTTCGGAATTTGCCGATCCATGTACCGAATCTTGAGCCGCCTATATGAGTTGAAACCGTGGCTACAAACACGCGAAATGGCGATGCCGGATCTACTCTACTCCAAACATCCGCACCGATGATGTAGAGGGCGGTGAACACAAGAATGATCAACGTACCGCAAAGTGTAAGAACGGTTCTCGGGAGACCAGTCCTCTTCTCTGGCACCTCGGCGTCGTCCAGCACACTCACAGTGGGAATCTCTTTTGCCTCCTGCACTTTCGCGAGTTCATACTGCTTCGTTAAAGCTTCAAAAATGGCTTCCTGGATTTTCGTCTGCCGGTACAAATCTGCCCAAGTTGTTCCCAGCAGCAGCAAATTGCGAATCGATGGATACAGGGGTTCGGATCCCGCGTCCGAGTCGCCCGAAGTGCTCCCAGCCTTTCCCGCCAGATTACTCAATTGGCTTTGAAGCTCCGCGATGCGAGCATTTGCGGCCCGGACACGAACATTGTCCGCCGTGTAGATCTGTTGCAGGCCGCTCAATTGTGATTCTTCCGCGATCAGCTGGCCTTGCACCGCCGCCGCGGCTTCAATCATCGCTCGCCCCTGGTCCTTGATGTCCAAGGTATGGTTCTTACTGGCAAATTCGCTGAACTGTTTTTCGGAACTTTCCAGATCCTGCTTAACCGCCTGAAGTCGTTCTTCGAGAAAGACACGCTCCCGATGAGCAGAAGAAGTTGTAGAGTGCGTAATGACGCGATTCAGGGACTCGGCGTAGCTGTGTGCCATACGGGCAGCGCGTTTCGGGTCGCGATCTTCGAGATGCAGGGTGATTACACCGCTCTTGCGGTCTTCCGATATATCCGTGTTGTCCTCTAATAGCTTTCTCGCGTCCACCTGTCGTCGCACGCGGTAGATTTTCCTAAGATCGAACTGGTTAACGATTTCATCCTGTACAGTGCGGCTGTGCAGCATTGCTACGAGGGTGGCACCGCTGGTTTTGCCGCCGAGCAAGTCCGAGGCTAGGGTGAGAGCACTGCCCGTGCCGCCGCTCGCGTTGCCCGAACCTCCAGCAGCCCCGAGCAATGCAAACAACGAACCGGACGAGTCTTGCGGCGGAAGTAGTTGGATCGTCGACTCGTAGCGCTTGGGGATCACGAGAAATGCGATCACAGCACTTAGCACAAAACCAGCCACCAAGCTACGGAGTAACAGCCTCCTGCTCGACCACAAAGGCCACAATAGGGCGACCACGTGTTGCTGCGTATGGAGCTCAAGCAGCTCGTCTTCGCTGGGCGGAGCAATTGCAACCGCGCCCCCTTTGTCTAAGCCTAGCTTTGAGTTTTTTCTCACCGTCTCCATAGTCTTCAATCTTCCAGCATCAACGTTCTGATTGCCCAGAAACACAACGTTCAGTGCTCAAATCACACGTGCAGCAGGACGGCTAGGTCCATGAAAACGTTGCGGTGCTCGAAGTAGTAAAGAGCTTACTCAACATTTTCGTGGATCAGAAATGTCCGGTCACCGCTATATTGCCAGAGCCCCGTCAAACCTCGCCTCTAAATTCCGCGCATTGCGAAAATACACGTATGCAGCAGGACTGCAATATCCATGAAGAAATTGCGGTTCTTAATATAGTAGAGATCGTATTCGATGTTTTCGTGAATCAGGTAGTTGCGATCACCGCTGAGCTGCCATAGCCCCGTGATCCCAGGTTGTACCTGCAGACGCTGAGAATCGCGTTCGGTATAGGTCTCCACAATGAAAGGCATCTCCGGACGAGGTCCGACCAGGGACATATCGCCCAGCACCACGTTCAGTAGTTGCGGAAGCTCATCCAGGCTGGTGCGCCGCAGAAAGCGGCCCAGCCGGGTAATGCGAAGGTCGTCTGACTGTTTCGGAGAATGAGCATACACGGGAGCATCCGTGTACATAGTCCGGAACTTGAACATTTGGAACCTTCGCCCGTTCATACCAACGCGCTCCTGCTTAAACATTGCCGGGCCCTTGGAATCAAGTTTGATAAAAACAGAGAGGAGCAGAAAGATCGGCGAACAGACGACCAAAAGAGCTGCGGCACCGACGAAGTCGACGACCCGCTTGGCGAACTCATAGGTAAAGCGCGTGACGTTCGGACTGAACGAGGCCAGCAGAACGCCGTCAATATCCTGAAAGTCAACCGAAGAATCTGAATGACGCAGGGTCGTGGGCACGAAGGACACTCGGGCATTTGCCGCCCTCACTTCCTCAACCGCGCGCTGGAACCTATCGTGCTGAAGCGATGGGATGGCAATCACAACCAGGTCGGCGGCGCATTCCGACACCAAATGCCGGCTCAACGGACCACGTAGCACCGATGCAGAACGTCGATTCTCATAGCCAAATTCGAAAATGGCAGTGCCTACCTTCGCCGGGCTGTCGTCCACAAACGCCACGGGCTCCAATCCGAGCTTTGGAGAACGCCGCAGAACCGAGTAAACCCGGCGTCCCGTAGATCCAGAACCGTAGATCAGAACTCGCTCGATGCCATAACCCCTTGCGTGCAGTTGTTGCACCAGCACGTAAACGAGATGCTTTTGGAGAAACAGGAACAGAGGCACAAAGCCCAACGCGATTATCACCAGCCATCGAGAAAAAAGGAAGCTGGTGAAGAAACTGACGCCGAGAATGAAACCCAAAGCCTGCACCGACACCCGCAGCACGTATTCCGTTTCGCGCACCCGCAGCAAACTGGTTCCGCGAGAGTAGGCTCCTGCGCGGTCCAGCATCAGGACGATTACTACCGCAAAGGTAGCAGAGACGCCAAGAACGACAGAACTCTGATAGTGAACTTGCTTACCCAAGCCGAGTAAATAGTAAAGGGCATACCCTGACATGACCGCACCAATCACGGTCACAAAATCGGCCAACGCTTCCAGTTTTGTCAGGTGACTTTGGAATCGCGCAGCCGAGGTGTCCCGAGGCGCCGGCTTGATCAGCGCAAGATCCGAAGCGAGACCGGCTTTTGCTTTCGACGATTTCTTTAGACCGATCGAGGAGGCCACGTTGGTTATTTCTGCAGACGAAAATTCGGGTAAAGCGTCAGTTGGATCGATCCGGTGATATTGGACTGCGGCGTAGGAGCCAGTTCAGGGAAGCTCCACTGCTCATACTGCAGCAATCCGGAGACAGAAACAGCGTGTCCAATCATAAGTTCGCTTTTCGCTGAATAGTCGGCCAGGCGGCCGCCTCCAATGAAATTAGGCGAAACAGTTTGCAGGCGGTAGCCCAACTGCAACTTATTTCGCGGAGAAAGCCAATAAGTCAGCCAGCCCTGGCCGCCTCGCCCAGCTCGTCCAATCCAACTGCCCAACAGGTTGCCATTGTTGATGTAGCCAGAGCGATAGCGATCGGCATTGAAATAAACGAATCCGGGAGGAAACTCTTCAGCCCGCGATATATTGAATCCCTCCGCGCGCAATTCCAGCTTCGGAACCTTCGGCATTCGAGGCATGTAGATCCCCGGATTCACCGCCGCGCGCGTCGAACCGATGGGCGAGATTTCGTCCCAGACCATCGAGTCCAGATAGAAGGTCAGCCAGTTCCTCAGACCTGGTATTCGATAAGAAAAATCGGCCGACGAGACCCGCTTGCCAGGATTGTTCACCAGAGTCTGTGTGTGAACATAATACGTGCGAAAAAAATTACCGAACGTAACCGGTAATCCCGGCCCGCCGAACATAGCCGTAACTCCCATGCCAAATTCGAAATTGCGAGTAGGTTGAAAACTGATCTTTTCCCCGTGAATAAACGGCTGCGGTGAAATGTTTGGCCCCACCACACCGGGATATCCGGGATAGGACTGGCAGGAGGGCGCGGTGCATTCTTCCCAATGCTGCCCGGAGAGCTGTCCTACAAAGAATTCCGTACGAAAGGGCCCGAGTATTCCTAAAGGCCCAGGAATCTTATGCGGTGCGACATCGTCAATCTTCAACATCGGGAACGGTGCCGCATTGTTGCTCAGCAACAGTGAGCCCGATTCTCCCGGGCCGAGCCATACACTCTGGACCCCAAAGGAGACCTCGACATTGTTTATGTTCACCGACGCCATGCTGTCGAGCAACTCGACTTGGCTCACCTTGCCCACGCCATCGGCCAGAGGCGGAGTGAAGTCAGCCGCCGCAGTTGCCGCCAGCGTCTGAGTTGATTCCGAGGGCATCGCCGGCGAGTGTTGATATTCTCCACGAAGGTAAATGGAGACCGGTCCGGCCTCGGCATCGGCAGTCAATCCAGTAATGTTGTTGAACCCAGTCCAATAGGGCCGGCCGTAGTCATTGATGATGGTCTGCCCGAAGTGAAAACCATCTCGAACCGGCGTCCCGGAGATTCCCATCATCCTGGTGTAGACGGTCCGCACACCCCCACCAACATTCGCCGCCCCGTCTAACCTGGCTATTTCTGCTTTGAATTCGCCG
>Ga0181537_10001529_pt1 | contig 21146 bp, 34 predicted proteins | sample PEATcosm2014_Bin_39_FD_119765 | JGI IMG/M metagenome (GOLD analysis project Ga0181537, IMG submission 119765) | Peatland microbial communities from MTU Mesocosm Facility, Houghton, MI, USA - PEATcosm2014_Bin23_10_metaG | ecosystem: Environmental > Terrestrial > Soil > Wetlands > Peat | place... | reverse complement strand
GCTCCGGCTCCGGCTCCGGCTACGGCGACGGCTCCGGCTACGGCGACGGCGACGGCTACGGCCACGGCTACGGCTACGGCTACGGCGACGGCTACGGCTACGGCGAAGGCTCCGGCTACGGCTCCGGCTACGGCGACGGCTCCGGCTACGGCAAAGAATGATAGGAGATACTATGAGTGTGACATCGGCACTAAAAACAAATCCACAAATCGAGATCCATTCCTATCAAATCCAGATCATCCATACGGATTGCTCGGTCCTGACTCATTGCGTGGTGAACGATATAACGATGGTCCGCGCGTTACGCCATGCGGCTCCGTGGATTGTGGACCAATTGGCTACCTATCCTAATGGGCGCATCACCATTGACCGGATTGACTGATTGTTGAGCGGATATCCGTTTAAACAAGAGCGGATATCCCCCCAGTAATCATCCCGATTTACTGGATTCTCTGGAGGCCACCATGGCCCGTTATACTAACCTCAACCGTCCAACCTCCCTGGCCCTGGGCGATACCGTTGAATTCACGATTGGCGACGAAGTTTTCAGCCATACCGTGGCCCAGCTTCGCCGCTCCAACCGGCTGTATCTCAACTACGATAACGGGGGGAACCGTGCGGTTTTCGACGCGCTGGACATCACCGATGACGATGTCACCAGCTTTGCCCGTGCCGCGTACGGATATGCTCCTACCGGCAACAAATTCCCCCGCGCAAACGCCGGAGATTTCGCCGCCCTTACCCGGCTGGTGAACGCGATCTATGACCGGATCCTCGTGGAAGGGGCAGACCCCGCCCCGGCCCCTGCCCCGGTCAAGGCTCCCGCTCCCGCTCCCGTCACGGTCAAGGCCGGGAAGTACATGGTGGTCGTGTCTCTCACGGATGCCGGGATCACGATTACCATCAACTAGCCTCCACATGGCGTTGAGATTGGCCGGGCCTAACCCGCCCGGCCATTTCCAATACCATCCCGGTATTGGCATATCTGGAGCTATTTCAATGACAAATTTCCCGTGTCCGCTTACTTTCCTCTGGCAAGTCATCCTCGCGGTTCCCAAACATACGCCCCGGCATCCGGCTTGCCCCGTCATTCCGGTTTCCAAGCCAGTCCCTGTCCCGCGCCAGAATCCCCAATCTTCCGGCAGCTTTCCCCGCCGTGCTTCCTGGGAGGATTGATCATATGTGCAAAAGCTGTTTAAACTCTATAATCCGAGATAAATTTAATGGACTTATCAACCAAGGGGAAACATGGCTTCCTCGTGAAAAAGGGAAATATCCCATCCATCCATCCGTGCTGGATGCCATTGACATTTATTTTGACCGACTAGCCAAAAAAGCTGGGCGTGAAGAAAGCTGGGATTCCTGGCCTGATTGCTATGATGCCGTAAAAACCATCTGCCAAACCGTGGCCGCCCAATGGCCGCATCCCAGTATCACGAATCCGGCAGAGGTTGGCTATACCCGCACCCTGGAACATGGCCACGCGGATCGACAGACCTTTTGCAAACTGGGCAGCTACATCGGCAAATTATTGCCTGATCTCCCGGGTGATGCCGTGGAAACCATCGTTACTAAATTCCGCGAAGGGCCTAAACAACATTTTGCCATCCTCACCGATGCTGAAATGATCAAGGGTATGTTCAATTGTACTGCCTATTCCTGTATGCATCCTCTGTCCTGCTCTAAATGGACAGAAGAAAGTCACCCGTACCGGGTCTATTCCGCTCGCACCGGATGGGGATTGGCCTGTCGTATCGGAGAAAACGGCAAGCTGCAATCCCGTTCCGTGGTCCGGCCCGCCGATAAGGAATTCGTGCGGATCTATGGCTCGGATGCCAGTCAGACGGGAGCTACCCGGGGGGATGATCCCAGCTTGCGTGATTGGCTTGTTTCCCAGGGGTTCCGGAAAGTGGATACCTGGGAGGGCCACCAGATCGAAAAACTATTTTCCCCCCGCCATGGTGAAGATGAAAAATATCTTATTGGTCCCTATATCGACGGGGACTGTAAACAAGCACGGCCTATTAAAGATGACCCCCATTCCCTGCTGGTATGCCCCGAAGGCAATTACAATCTGGATTCCCAGGAAGGCGTTACGGTCAAACGTTTTAAATACCACGAGGGGACGGTTCTTTGCCGAGATGGGTCATGGGCAAAGCCGGAAGATACGCGAGTATGTAATGGTTCCCGTTATCCCAAGGATCAAACGGTTTTCATAAAACGTTATGAGGAATGGGCCTATAAAGGTAATTGCAGACTCACCTATAATGGGGAATGGGAATGCTGTGGGGATGTTTCGCGGGTTCACCAGCCGGATGGGCACTTGGGTACGCCCTTATGGACGATGTTGTGATGACCCGTCTCAAAGCACCTATTATTAAATCACTGGCCGCCCAGGATTATCAAGGGGATTGGGCCTATCCTTCCGACTTTATTAGGATGACTGCCGGGAAGTATGCTGGCCAGTATGCCCTGAAAACAAAAACCGTTACGTTGACCGATGGGAAAATCATCCTGCGGAAATACGCGGGGCATTCTGTTTATACCGTCACTCCTGGACAATGGGAGCCTGCGACGGGGGATATTGTTACCCTTTCTGAAACTGGGAAACGACGCTATTACAACGACCCATCCAATCCCCATGGGATAAATGGCACCATAGATGCCGTTTATAGCTCCAACCATTTCCGAGTGAAATGGAACAACGGTTATCGGAACGGATATGCAAAACTGGATCTCGCTTTAGTGGAATTGCAATCAAGCATTGCCCGTAAAGCCAAGGAGATTGCCCATGTCGAAGCTTAACAAAAAGGAAAGCCAAAAACCGCCTTCGATTATCCAGGAGCATGAACCGATCCTTTGGCTAGTCCTGGGGATCAAACGGCCCCATCTGTCCAAGGGAATCAATCGGGTAATGGATCGAATTCTCTCGCTGATCCCCAAAGGAGCTGTGGCCCGGGAAGATGAATGGCACAATCTTTGGGTGGATCTCCGGGGAGAAAGTGGATCCCGTACCCTGTTCGCCGCCCATCTGGACACAGCCGAGTTCTCCAAAGTGGAAGGGACCATCCCCCTATTCTTCAATCCGACTGGGGAATGGATTCATTCCGGGGGGAAGCACATCATCGGGGCAGACGATGGAGCCGGGATCGCAATTCTTATTGCCCTGCTTCAAGCCAAAGTACCCGCTCTGTATGTGTTCACCCAGGGGGAAGAGTGTGGGGGCGATGCAGCCCGAAACGCTGCGAGTGATCCATGTTTAAACGACATTGACCGCTGTATCGCTTTTGATCGCAAGGGGACCAAGGATATCGTGGCCGATCAGGCCCGGGGCATCCTTGCATCCCATGCCTTTGTGGACGCCTTATCCGCCCAGCTTGGGATGGGCCATACCTGGGCATTGGGCAGCTATACCGATTCATCCGAATGGGATGCCAAGGTCAAGGAAATTGTCAACGTGTCCGTTGGTTATGAATCGGCCCATACTGTCAATGAAAAGCTGAATTACACCTATTTTCGCAAGCTGCGGGCCGCCGTCCTCAAGGTCGATTGGGAAAGTCTCCCCACGGTTGGCCCGGCTCCGGATGCCAACAAATACCGGGGCCGTTGGGGCAAACATCGGCGGGATCCTCTGCCCCTGGATATGTACGAGCTCGGCTGGTGGGATGAGGGGTTCTATAGCTACCCGGCCCGCAAGGTTAGCGAACTGGAGCGGATGGATAAGTTGGTGCCCGCCTGCCAGCGCACCCGGGCCATCGAACGGCCCCTGATCCTGCCGGATGTTGTCCAGCCCTGGGAACCTGAATCCCGTCTTTTGGCGCAGGCATTGGGGTTCGATCCGGACATCGACGAAGCATTGACTTCCAAGCTTGCCGAATCGCTGGAAGCCATGTACAACGCTGGGCTGAAAGACGGATTCGCCACTCGCCTTGCCTCTCGCGGATCCTACGCCAAACGCCAACTCACAGACTGAGATTCACTGAACCACCCGGCCCCCAATCTGGTAACCCCAGATTGGGGGTTCTGCTATCTGGGGATATTCCCCCTATGCCCCTGAGAGCACCGGGACCATCTCCCCCATACCATTCCATCGTCCGGCAAAGACATAGATTGTGGATAACGTATTGTTTAAACTAACAGGGAGGAGGGCAAATATGACCCATTGACGCAATGCGTCACAAAGCATATATTGATCTGTGGATGATGCCTACCTGGCAATCCGCATAAGGCATATTTTACCCAACCCCTGGGCATAATATGCAGCAAGGCTGAAAATGCCGAGCAAAAATTTCCTCCCAAAAATAGGGGATAATCCAGAAATAGGATTGGGTGCGCCCAATCGTTGGTTGCCTCTGCGGCTAACTCCTTTAGGCCAGAGGCCCAGTCATCGCTCGGTCTGGAAACCCAAAGGGTTAGGGCTGGCTCGCAGGCATTAGTTTCTTGGGGACGTGGCCGCCCGGGGAGAGGGGGGGCTAGGTTTAAACGGCAGTCCAGCGAGGTCCATCCTAATATGCCAGGAAATTTTATTTTTTTTTATTTGAAGAAACCATTTGCCTTATCCCCACTCAAAAAATATTGTTCCCGTCTCCCCTTGCACAATCGGCCCATTGGCCCCAACATTACTTCAGTCAACCAACCTACCCGTCCTGGAGGGACCATGAGTGACGAAATCACAACGATGTTAGATACCACCCGCAAAGAACTCATCTTCAAGATGGTTCGGATTGGGTCCAAGGGCTTAATTGATGGCCTACGGTCCGGGGAGCGAGGCCCTATTGCGGGGGGAATGGCCACGGTGTCCTTGGCTTCTACTTTGGCCAGCAAGATGGCCAAGCAGGGAGTCGATTTTGGTGGCCCAGAAACCATAGAAGCCATGCTCAAACATCAAGCCGACTTGGCCTTGGCCGAAGACTATACCACCGAAGTTATGAAGGCCGAAATGGACTGGGTCACCGAAAACATTGATGCCGTGATGGAAGGCATTTGGGTCTAAGTAATCATCAACTTTTTCTGGAGGCAAAATGCCCAAGAATTATTCAATATTAGATCCACCCATTCTTCTTGGGAAAGGGGATTATGTATCCTTCCCCCACCCAAGGGAAGGCACCATCAGTTATCGCGTTCAGGATAGCTTTTTAGCCAACTGTTCTGGTGGCAAAAATGATGCGGTTTTCTTTGAACTTGGTATGAATGATGACCAAAAAGATGTCATGGCATCTGCATCCTATGGCTATCCAGCTAGGGGCGGGATATGGCCGGTTTATCGTTCGGGTGACTATGCCGCCGCAACACGGTTGGTGAATGCCTTGTATGGCGTAATTAAAGGCCAGCCGCTTAAACCCCTTGATCAAAGCCAAGAGATCAAAGAGGGCGACCGAGTCCAATTAACCCAAGCCGGGTTGGAGGAGTATCGGGACCAGAGTGATGGCGGACCTGGGACAGTCTCTAACGTGGATATGAGCAGACTATTCTGTTATGGCATCGCCTGGGATAATGGTTCCGCTAATTGCTACACAAAACAGCAAGTCGAATTACTTCCCCCTGTCATAGGGGATTCACCCGCCACCGAAGATGTGGCTTCTCTGGAGCAAGACATGACTATTTCTTCCGCCCCTCTTTCCGCATTGCCCCCGACCAAAGCCACCCTTGCCGTGACGAAGGCCGATGTCGCGGTGGCCAATATCGTTTTCCATGGTGAAGCCATCACCCTTCCGGTGGGAATGACCATGGATCAGGCCATCGATACCCTTCGGCGGCGCAAGGAATACCTTGAAGAAAGGGTGGAATTGTCGGAAACCTTCGACGTGTTCCCCTGGGATGGGGCTCATGCACTGGACATCGTCCTGACCAAGCGTTATGGGTGGACCCCCGCCGAAGCCATCGAAGGCATGTTTGGCAAGGAACCGCCTCGCATGATCCAGATCGAAGTCGGCCCGGATGAAGTGGTTTCGGTGCCCTGGGGCCAGTTTTCCATCCCCGGGGTGGTGGGCAAACTGAACACCGGGGCCAGCCAAAAGGGCGGTCGATTCGTTTTCGCCATGCAGGCTACCATCCTTCGGAAGGATGAGGAAACTCTGAAAGACCTGTTCCGCGAAGTGCGCGAATTTCTGAAGATGGGTTCCATCTATCGGGGCAAGGCCATCAAGCTTCGGTTCAAGGATGACGATGGCGACAACCTCAGGATGCCGGAACCCAAATTCCTGAGAACGGATGATGTGAATCCCGAAGCCATTATTTTCAATGACGAAACCCAGGCGGCAATCCAGACCAACCTGTTCACGCCTATCCAGCGGGTAGCTGATTGCGTTGCCAATGGCATCCCAGTCAAGCGCGGTATCCTGTTAGGGGGCACCTTCGGGACCGGCAAGACTCTCGCGGCCAAAGTGGCTTCCCGTTATGCGACGGAAGCGGGTGTGACTTATGTCTATGTCCCCCGCGCGGACGAATTGGCCCAAGCCATCGAGTTTGCCCGGCAGTATCACGATCCCGCTTGTGTGGTCTTCTGCGAAGACATCGACCGGGTGATGAATGGCGAGCGTTCCGTGGCCATGGATGACATCCTGAACATCATCGATGGGATCGATACCAAGACCAGCAACATCCTGGTAGTTTTGACTACCAATGTCCTGGAAAACATCAATCCCGCCATGCTCCGTCCTGGGCGGCTGGATGCGGTGATCGAGATCCCAGCTCCGGATGCCGTGGCAGTTCAGAAGCTTATCCGATTGTATGGGGGTGAAGCCATCCTCCCGGATACGGACCTCGCCCGCGCGGGTGCAGCCATGGCCGGGAACATCCCTGCGGTGATCGCGGAAATGGTCAAGCGGGCCAAGCTTGCGGAACTCGCACATACCGCTGCTGGTCAGCCTGTGACTCATCTCTCCGAAAATTCCCTGCTGGAAGCCGCTCACACCATGCAGACCCAGCTCCGGCTCTTGGCCGAAAATGGCCAGCCGCCCATCGCCCTTCCTACCCTCGATGCCGCCCTGGGGCACATGGTCCGTAAAGCGATGGATGACGTTCTCCTTGATAGGGAACTTTACAAGCAAGTCAACGAAATCCATAGCTCTGTCAGGTAATCAACATCCGGGGGGCTTCACGGCCCCCCATTTTGCCCAATTTGGGAGCCACTATGCGTACCAACCTGCCAGAACCTTGGTTAACGCTCCGGGCCAAATACAGGACCATCAGGAATCTTTGCAAAATGATAGGGATTCCCCGAAAGAATCTTTATAATTGGGTCCATTATAAGCGTTATCCCGACACCAGTAGCCAGCGTCTCCTTAACCTATTCCTTGAAGCTCATGGGTTCCCTCCCATGAAATTCACCAAGCCGGAGGATAAAGATGTTTAAACAAAGTGAGCAGATCAACGAAATTGCCAAGGCTCTTTCTGCTTTCCAGGGGGAAGTGGAGAATGCCGCCAAATCCAGCACCAATCCGTTCTTTTCCAGCAAGTATGCGGATCTTGGAGAAGTCCTGAATACCATTCGCCCCGTCATGGGTAAGCATGGGCTCGCCTTGGCTCAGTTCCCAAGCTTCGAGGGAGATTGCAATGGCGGCTTGGTCCACGTGGAATCTCTCCTTAGCCATTCTTCGGGTCAATGGCTGAGTTGTGTAACTTCCGCCCCAGTCTTCCCCACTACGGGGCGATCTGGCAAGGCGGAACTGGTTTCTTCCCAGACCATCGGGTCAGCCACAACCTATTGCCGCCGCTATGCAGCCGCTGCCATGCTGGGGATCGGCCAGGAAGATGATGATGGCAATTCCACCAGCGGAAAGAATGCCGCAGACAAGGGAGAGGACCAGAGAAAGGTTGAGCCCAAGAAAGAAGCCAAGCCCATGTGGAATCAGGCAGAAGATGATGAATTCAAGATGCTGCTGGATAAAATCGGTAGCCATTTACGGGTTGAAAATACCCCTAAGTCAATGGACGAACTGGACAATTTTACCGAAATTGTCTTGAAATCCAAAGCGAACTACCCTGCTACAGTTATTCTGCCGCAGTTGCGGATCCGCGAAAAAGAGTTTGCCGCTCGTGCCACGAAATTCATCAAGGCTGTTGTCAACCCACCCAAGGATCTACTGCCTGGGGCGCTTCCCTTGGAAGGCGGTGAATAATGAGAATCATTGAATGCATCCAGGGCACTCCCGAATGGAAGCAGGCCCGATGTGGCCGGATTACGGGATCACGGATGAAAGATGTCCGCGCGACAATCAAGAGCGGGGAAGCTGCAAGTAGGCGGAATTATCGTGCGGAATTGATCTGTGAAACGCTTACCCATCTGCCTTATGAAGACAACGATTTCCAGTCTGAAGACATGCTGCGGGGGATCGAACTGGAAGCCGAAGCCCGCGCCGCATACAGTGCTGTGACCATGCAGGAAGTCACCCAGGTTGGTCTTGTCTTGCATCCCGCCAATGATCGCATTGCGTCTTCTCCTGATGGCCTTGTCGGTCTGCATGGGATGGTAGAGATAAAGGTTCCCAAAACCGGAACCCATCTGGAAACCCTCATGCTAGGGTTAACCCCAAGTCAATACCGGGATCAAATGCATACGGGGATCTTGTGCTGTGAACGGGATTGGTGCGACTTCGTGAGTTATGACCCGCGCCTTTCCAAAGAATATCAACTTCTCATTTTCCGCTTCCTGCGGGATGATAAGGAACTCATCCTTATTGAAGCTGCCGCCAAAACCTTTCTGGACGAAGTAGATCAATCCATCGCCCAGATTGCCCAATACCCGGTTTTCCGGGGTTTCTGAGGAGGAGTCACATGTCCCTGCAATACAGCAGTACGCCCAAGATCAAGAAAATTTTGGCCGATCTTCCGGAAGGGATCTACTTGATTGAAACGCTCGCGGAGCGGCTTCATGAAACTGGCGCTATCGGGTGGGGAACCAATTGGCGTCGGGTTAAAAAATATCTTGCACTTGACCCGCAATGGCATTGGAACGGTGACAAGAGAAGGCATAAGTGTGCTTGGGTCAAGACATCTCTTCCTCCTACTCTCCCTGAGTATATTCCGTCCACACCACAGCCCATGGAAGAAGACCATACTCCTGGTCCAGTCACCACTTGTTTAAACAAGGTGGAAGTCATGATGGAACGGTTGTGCTCCGAATGGAAGATCCCCACAGACGACATCCAACCTCCGCGCAAAACCAATGACAAGGCCCTTCAGGCTTGCCTCGAAATCAGACCCGTACTGGCGGCGGCCATGAAACGGCCAAACCACTATATTTCTGCGCGGGAATTCAAAGTCATGATCGCCTTTTTGGATGGGGCACTCAAATGAGCAATGAGCTAGAATCTTTTTTGCTCTTGCGCAGGGAAGCCCTTATCGTCGCCCAAGGCCGGGTCTTTTTGGGGAGCCAGGAAACCATTCCTGAACTACCCGCATTGCCCGGCTTCTATGAACCACGCCGCAGGCCGGTTCCGGTAGTCCGGTTACCCCACAGAGATTCTTCCTCGTCCCCTAGAGACTCTCACGGTAGGATAAAAGCGCGTGGAGATTTACAAGTTGGCCAAATTGTTCCAACTTTTTTTGGCAAAGGGGCCATTCTGGGTTATATTGATAAGGGAGAAGACCCTATGCTATTTCTCCCATCCAATACCCCAATCTGGCAAGTTTCAGGATGCCGATCCCATTCACCCGCTAATGTTAGCCGGTATGCGATACAGACGATACGTAACCGGCACCCGTGGTTTTTATTCACCAAAGCTGTAACCCTTGAACGCACTATTACCCAACTGGAGGCCAATCATGGCTGAAGACCATACTTTCTTCCGAAACCCTGAGCTTGGACGGCAGAAATACCTTGCCGAACGGGATAAGGCTACTGCCCACATGCAGGGGCAGGTTGATAGTGTCATAGACCGGCTCATTAAGTTGCTTGCCGACAATAAAGGCCATATCGGAGCTATCACTTTTGCCGTTCTAGCCAAGCACGGCGATGCCATGGAGGTCCGCCCTGGGGAATTCTCCGATGGCGCTTCCGCCTTTTGTGTGGCCACTCACGGGATTGCGCCTCTCTTGACGGATCAATTGCGCCAGCTTGTCAGTCGCACTGAAGGAGCTGTGCAGGGGCAACGGGAAGACATTGGAGTGCCACTTGATATTGAACAGGCTATGCGCAAACTCATGAACCCGGATGGTCAGTAATGGATGATCAGAACCGACAACAACTAGAACAAGAAGCCCTTGCGGCTCCACTACATCAATACCGTCTTGGAATTGAAACCTTGATTTTCGCTTGGTTGGCAGAGACGGGTCACGGCCTGAATATGTTTGAAATCAAAACCAAAACAGAAAATGGGGTTATTCATACCTGGATTGAACCGAAGGTGAGAATATGAGCGGGAAACAAGAACGTGTCCTGGCTGCACTGAAAAAGAACAGCCAGAACCTTGGAGCGTTCAATAACCTATTCCAGGGTAAGGCTGATCGAAAGCGCAAAGAAATCGTAGAGCGATTTGTAAAGGAATGTGGGTGTCTTCCGACTGATGCCGAGATTTGCATTGGTCCAGATCCGGACCAATCCGCAGGGGAGACGGTCGTTTTGAAGATATGGGTCCAGCACCGCGACCACCCCAAGGTTCCGGTTATTTCGCAGGATCCGAACCAATGAATCAAGTCCCGGTGCGGTTCCCGGCCCGAACCGCTATCCATTTCCAGGGACACCACTATCGCGGACATGAGCGATGACGAATCCCGCCGAGCCTTCGGCAAGTGAGGCAGCCATGATCCCATTCAAATACATCTTCATCGTCTTGGCGCTCATGGCTGTGTCCTGGTTCATGGGCTACATCCAGGGCTGTTGCAACATCACCGATTGATCTTGTCCATCTGGAGGAACCAATGAGCCTCGACATTGACCTTTACGCCATGAGGCGGACCTCGATTTTCGAGGCTAACATAACCCACAACTTGGGCGCGATGGCTGACGCCGCCGGGATCTATGACTGCCTATGGAGGGCACCAGAAAACGGATTCACCCTTGCCAGCCAGTTGATTGATCCTCTGACCAATGGCATCGCCAAGATGAAAGCCGATCCCGCCCACTTCCAGCAGTTCAACGCCAAAAACGGCTGGGGGCTTTACGAGAACTTCTTACCCTGGCTAGAAAAGCTGCTTGCTGCCTGCATCGAAAACCCAGATGCCGAAATTTCAATCAGTCGCTAAGGTCATTAACCAACCAGTCTGCCGCAATAACTCAGTGATCAGAGCAAGTGCCTCGTAAGCATTAGGTCCAGGGTTTGAATCCCTGTTGCGGCTCCAATTGGAGTATACATGAATCTTCAACAACGTATCGGGACATGGCAAGACGCTACTTTCGGCAGATCCCAAAACATTAGTGGGTTGCAAGCACATATGGCCAAAGAGATGCAGGAACTTTTCGAGGCTAAAACTCCAGCAGCCATCGAAGAAGAGTGTGCCGATCTACTGATCTTGCTTATGGGGAGAGCCCACCGAGCTGGATTCGACCTTTTGGAGGCAGCCGAGAGGAAGCTTGAAATCAATAAAACGAGGGTTTGGGGGAAGCCAGATGCTCAAGGGGTGATTGAACACTTGCGCTAACTCCGTTTAAACTCTATCATTTCATTGTACGCATGAGCGTAACGGAGGGATGATGGTCAAGTTCAAGGAAGACAAGGCTTACGAAAAGAAAGAAAAAAAGTTCCAGAAGGAAGGCAACAAAGCCTACCTCCATCATGAGGAGAAGGAAGTGGCCAAGACAAAGAAGGCAGAGAAGGAAGTCAAGAAAACCCACAAAGGGAAAGATGGCAAAACCCATCCAGGGATGAAAAGTGGATGCAAGAAGTGTGGGGCCAAGTAATGGCTGAGAAGAAGAAGTGGATTCAGGGAGCAATCAAGAACAAGGGTGCGCTGCATAAAGAGATGGGCGTTCCTGCTGGCAAGAAGATCCCTGAAAAGAAGCTTGAAGCAGCGGCCAAGAAGCCAGGGAAGCTTGGCAAACGGGCTCGCTTGGCAGAGACACTGAAGAAGATGCACTAATGGCTAAGATATTTCCCACCCATCCTGGCACGGTATCCTGTTTAAATACACAGCGCATTGATACCGGCAAGGGCTACGGAAACCGGCAAGTGGTTGAAGGTTCCCTAGCCAATATCCTTACCCGTACCCGCCAGGAGGGCCGGGCAGTTATCGTAGATTCCCGAATTCGGCAGATCCAGGGTAATCCGATGGCCGATAAATGGGCAGAGGCTACCCCAGAACTTGATGAATATTATGGGGAAGCAGAAAATGAAGCGGCGAGACTAGAGGCCGACCGAAAGGCAAGAGAATAATTTATTTTTTTATTTAAAGGGTTCAACAAGTCCTATACGCCTCGGAACGCCAATTCCGGGGCGTTAATTATTTTTAGGTATTGAAAAAGTGGTCAAGGCACAAGCGGTTCCCATAATCCCCAAAGCGGTCGTATTGATTTTCTTTGTCCATATGAATTCCATCAAAATCATTCCGAGTCCCAAGGCCACGTAGGCATTGAATGCCCATAGCCTTGACTCCATGATTTGATTGGTAGCATCGCCCATGGCGACGAAGCCACCACCAAATCGCTTGGCCATGTTCCAGATGATTGGCCACATAAATCATCTCCTCCTGGAAGATCGTATCCATATGGATTGCATATCGCACACACTGAGTTGCATAACCCTATACAGCTGGCCAAAGGAGCAGGTTAAACACAGCCACGGCTTCTGCCCCCGTAGCACCAGTCTGGACTTGAATACGGAAATTAGTCAATCCGGGAAGAATAGAGACAAGATTCTGCTGAACAACGGATGGTGCACAATTGCAAGCAACATTGTTGATTGGTGTGCTAACAAAAACTTGGTTACCGTTATTATCAATTTGGAGGATCATTTTACCAAATACGTTACTCGTGCCAACCGTTTGTAACCCTGTAATTCCCATAGTCAAGGCACCTAGATACCCTGATGGGATAGTATATGCCGCTGTAGCATTCGTATTGTCTCCAGCCATGGCGCAAGCAAATACCTTGGTGGTTGTTTGTGGAACACCTGCCGTCACAGTGCTTGAACTATCAAATACATAGATATTCCCTGCATTGGCGAGTCCAGATCCAGCCGTGAGAACAACCATATCATTTATGCTAAGGGCATTGGATACCGTGCCGCCTGCGCCAGACCCAGGCAAAAACCCAGCGGTAATACTGGTGGCAACCGTTACAGCCGTCTGCCCATTTAGGGTATAGGTAGCAACCCAAGGTAGGCCATTAGTATCCAGGTATTGCACCAGGACGGTCCTTGCCCCAGTCCCGGCCCCCGTATCAGCAGCAGAATCCGAACATACGGCTAACGTAAATCCAACGGTTGGCAGCGTCCGGATGAGTTGAGTGGCTCCATGGGTTGTGCTAGGGTAACCCCATACGTCCGACATGGATGTGCCAATGGCCGGGTTGCGCCCCGTAACGCGCTTTGAATAGGTTAGACCCGCATTAAGATAGCGTTGAAAAGTAGGAGAGAAGGTGTTGGCAGAGATGTCTCCGATCAATGCGGGAGATGGCGCAAGGGAGACGGTCATGTTGACTCCTTATAGGATTACCGTTACCTGAGTTTCGCCACTGTCACAAACGGCTTGTCTGTCATCATGTTGCAGGACGATACACCCATCTGAGTCAGTAGGAGGGTTAGTACCATTCCCCCCATGGAAGAAAAATCCGCTGCGCCCCATCATATCGCTCCCAGGTTCCGGGGTGAGCCGGGACACCAGGGGGCCAAGTCGGGCATCCCCAGGGCCGTAATCTTTACCGTCCTGCCAAGGTCCAAGGCTATAGATAGCCGGAGGCAACGGGCCAACCCCGACCAAATCCACAGCATTAGGGTTGTTTAAGCCAATGCCGTGCCCCGAATGGCCAAGATAGGTTGTCCCGTCTGGCATCGTGAGCGTTCTGGTAGAAATACTGTATGTCATCATCGCAATCCCCTAAGTATATGCCAAACGATTTGGGCACAAAAAGCGGATATCAATCCAGCCACAGCCCCAATCAATGATATCTTGGTCTTTTGGGTAGCCATATCTACCCTAAGTGTGGTTACCTCAGTAGTAAGGAATTTAACATCTTTTTCTAGCCCTTCGAGTTTGTCCAAGACAAGCCGCTGGTAAGATGGCCAATCTTCATTTTCATTTCTTCGATCATAAAGTGTCATCACTTACCTTTCTTTTTAGTGGCTTTCTTTGGCTTTACCCTATTAGGAAGATGCTTACCTTTCGTCGCGGCGTCCCACTCGGCAATATCCACCCCTTGCGCAGATAGTTGCTTTTTATGAGTATGAAAGTACCCTTCCTGAGCCAAGCTTCGATATGGCATCACTTCCCCCCAAACTGACCGCCTTTACCACCGCCAGCCCCAAAAGTCCCACTATCCCCCGAATCGAAACTGGAATAAGCATTGGTGAGCTGGTCCAAGTCGCTCTTATAGGCATTGTTGCCCATCTTGCGAAGCGTCTTGGCCTGAGCCGTTTGTTCATCCACAGCATCCGGATCGGGGGTATCACTCTGGATTTGTTTTTTGGACTTGGCTTTGGCCCCACCAGGGATCATGGCCTTGCTGGTTGCATGGCGGAAGGAATTCTTTCGCATCTGGAGGAACTGAGGGTAGATGCTGCCTGGGTTGTTATTTACCATCGGGCTTCTCCTGATATAGCCCATATACTTTGTGGAGAATTCTGCGGGCATCACAGAACTCTTCAGCGGCAGCAACCCGCAGACGATGACGCTCGGCCCTAGCCTGGGCTTCCCCTCCGGGGTCCGTTGGAGCATGAGTCTTCAACTTGTCAATCTTGTGCATCTTGGCATCAAAGGTATTCTTGATCTGGATCTCACGTTGCTGGTTGAACTGCGTGTAAACGCTCATTATTGTTCTCCCATCAGCTTAGTTGAGCCAACACCCAACATCTTTGGAATCTGGTTCTGTATGATATTGATGTATTCTTTTGATGCCGGAGATAGGCCATTGGCCCGCTGCATCAAGATCCGCCCCTTTGGCTCAGTCATGAGTTTAAACAAGTTATCTCGCGTGGCCCAATCGTAAGCCTTGGCAGCAAGTCCCAGCATGGTCGGATGAGTCCTGGCCAGTTCTGCCGCCGCAATAGAGTTAGGAGCCGCCGCCCTGGCACTATCCGAGTTTGCAACAGTGCGCAGGATTTTGGCCATCCCCAAGGCTACCCGGCTATCCTCCCCCCCTGGGAAAGCAACCCCCATGGTCCCATTATGATGATAGCCTTCCAATACTTTAGCCACGGCGCTGCTATTGAAGGTCCGGCCCATCACCCCGGCCTGGGTCACGTCCCCAGCATCCAGGGCATTTTGCATAAGTCCCCAGCGCACAGCCTTCTGGCTCTTGGGAGGCAATAAGTTAAAGAACCTTTGTTGTTCAGCAGGGTCTTTAGTCCCAAAAAGCTTGGCGGCAGCCGTAGGATCGGTATCGGCCAGGGCCTTACCAAACGCATCATCCTTGAAAGGAACTACCTTTTGTTTATAGAAGGAACTTGCATCATTGTAGAGCTTGCCAACTTCAGGATGGGTTTCAGCAAAATCCTGTAGGTCATGCTCGATAGCCTCTGAAACTCGCTGCAACTGGGTCAGTTCGGCAGCAGAAAGCCCTTTCTGGCCACCAACCACTGTCCCCTTCATCGCTCTTGCAATTTCATCATTGATAGAACTCCGGAGTCTACGCAGCCCTCCGAAAGTCATGTCTTGGGTAGGCCGAATTCCACCCGTGCCCCCGGTCGGCATCGATGGGGCTGGGGCCGCAGGGGGGGCAGAAACGCCGCCCCTAGCCGTGAAGGAAGTGGGCGGGGGTTGAGCGGCTGGGTCTTCAGGACCAAGCAAACCCCCAAGCCCATGGCCCTGCGGGGCAGGTTGTTCTGGGCCGAGATTGATAGGCTGGTTTTTCCCACCTACCAATGGGGCCTTCGTCTCGGTCCCAAGTAACTGGGGGGCACCAGGAGCTTCAGGGACAATCCCTAAAGGCCCGTTTCCCCCAATAATGGGAGGAGCAGGCTTCCCTTCTACCCCTAGTTGGATTTTCTGGAGAAGAGAATGTCCCTTCCCCCCGGCCTCAGCGGAATTACTTCCAATAGCCCCGCCCCGTTCCGCTCCCACAGGGCCAACTGCATCTTCCAAAGCTTCCTTGAGATGAGTTGCTAGGACTCTCCCCAGAGGATTCGCTGCCGCTTCCGCCAAATCGAACTTGGCATCTGCGGTCAATTTGTCCATGAACAGGGAAAGATTCCCGCCATTCTGAACAATCTTCTTCCAATCATCTCCAGAGTTATTGATAGCAGTCAGGATGGCATTCGCTTTCGCTGCCCGTTTCCCTTGACCCTCTGCCGCCTTCTGGAGTGAAGCCAAGTCACCCCACCCTTCATTCATGGCAGTTGATTTAAGGTCATTGACAACCAGTTTCACATGGTCTAATGCTTCCTGATTAACTTGTAAGCGATTAGCTTGCATTTTTGGGTTATGCATTGCCATCTGTTCTTGCTGGGCCTTCAATACGGGATCACCCGTGACATCGGCCCAAGTGGCAGATGGAATCCCCGCTTGGTCTAATTCTCCCTTCAACTCTTGTGCCCCAGCATATTGCAGTTTGATCCTGGTCCCAATCCCTAGTTTTTCAGCCAAAGTTGGGAATTTCTCTGCGATAACAGAAGCCGCTTTTGCCCCTACCCAGCCAACCAATTTCGCGGCTGGGACAGCAGCAATACCCAAAATCGCTCCGGTGGCGGTAGAAAGGGGCGTGGAGTCTGGGTCTAATCCAGAGAAGGCAGCCCCGGTTAACGCCCCCATGCCCACCTTAGTCCCCACGCTCGCCTCGATTCCTGCACCAGGCATGACAAAATTCAATGGGTTTGCGGCGAGCTGGTTCACAACGGGATGAGATACCCGGCTTTCCATCTGTTTCGTTTCATCTGCGATAGCCTTATTCCGTGCCGATTCCCTGGCATAAGCCTTATCACTCATCAGGCCCATGGCATGAAGCGCATTCTCTCCATGAGTCCAAATGCCCTCCAGTGGGCGCTGAAAATTGCGATGGGCCAAGGCAAGGTTATTCCCACCCCCAGACCAGAAATCCGATTTGGCTTGTCTATCTTCTGGGGGGATGTAGTTATTGAAGCCACCAGGGCTCATGGAAGCGGCCTGGGATCCGGCAGATGCTTGCTGTGGGGTGGGATGGGCGGCCCCTACGTCACTATAGTTGTCCCTCCCCGTTTGAGTCTGGGGCTGCGCCTGGGCAGCCTGTGGGGCGTGAGCGTTCCGCATGGCAGACAATCTCGCTGCCAATTCCGGGGTCAAGGTATCTGGTATATCGACAACGGCACCATCTGGCATTTGGACTTGCGGCATACTAGAACCCCTTCGATTTCAGGTATTGATCAAGAGACATGGCCCCCCCAGAACTAGGTTGCGGGGAAGCCGGGGTAGGGGCAGGAGATGCACCAACCGAGCCACGATTCCCAGGAGTATGGGAAATCCCAAGTTTCCCCAGGACTTCCTGGGAAGATGGGTCCAAAAGGTTAAGGGGAATACGTTTTGGGTTGCTGCGGTTCAGGACGTTTTCCTTGGCCGCAATAGTTTTATCTATCAGATTCCCTACAGCATGGAGCTTTGAGGTTGCAACCTTTATAGGGGCATCAGGGTTAAACACGGCTTCGCGTTTCATGTCCCCCGTTACGTTCTGTCCGGCACCAAGGGCTTTCCCATATTCTTCAGACAAAGACAATCCGGTGGTATATAGTTCCCCAAGGGCTTCGTTGCCCTTGCTATGCTGGCTCAACCAGTTCCAACTGTGGTTCAAGATATCTGATTGCGTTTTGTTGTCGAACTTGCTCAATGCACCCATAAAATCATTTACATGGTTTAGAGCTGCATTTGCCGCAATAATTTGGGGATCTTGCAACGCCTTCTGTTTAATCACATAATCTCGCGCTGTGACATTGGGGTCGATCTGGGAAGCAAGTTGCATGACTTTCTTGTCAACCATCACCCCACGACCACTACTGGTCGGGTAATCCCCATTCATGAATTGGTCCACGGCGTTGGCATAGTTGGGCTCTTTTTGGATGAGTTGCTGGAACTTACTTGTGCTTCTCCAGGGACGCAGCGGATCAGGGGGGAGATCGGGAGGACCAAGACCAGTTGGCATTTGCATCATCATCATAGCCATGCTCCCATTTTGCTTAATGGTATCCAAAAACTTGATCCTACGGTCAGCTTCGTCTTGGGATATAATCCCCTGTGCCACTTCATGCTGCAGTTGTCCAATAACCTCTTTGGGCATTGTTTCCTTGAGTTTTTCCACATTTTCTTTTGCACCTGCATTAATAGTAGCAACCTTTTCTCTACTACCAGCCATCATAGATGCACTGAACTTATGCCATTCCATATTGGCACGTTGTTCTGGAGTAAGATCAAGAGTATCCAGAGTCTCCTTGGGCATACCCCCTACAACATTACCATCCTTGTCCATGAGTTTAACGGCATCCGTTTTGGGGTCATATTGGACTTGTTCGACACCCTGGATACCCATATGAGGGGCAATATCTTTCAAAGCATCATAATTTCCAGAACGAGAGGCCATCGCTGCTCGACTTAAGGCAAGCTGTCGCTTCTGGGCCTGGGCCTGCTGGGCTGCTTGCTGCTCCGATTGGGCACGATCACCAAACCCCTGTTGGGCAAGTTGCTGAGCGTTCTGGGAGTGGGCTTGGGCCTGCTGGTCGAGTTGCTCGAAAGGGTCCGTAGTCGGTTCGCGCCCAGCCATTTGTTCGGCTAGGCCACGGTTCAAAGCAAGACCACCTTGGACCTTATTGGCTTCTTCCGCCGCTTGGCTCTGCCCCAGGGATGCTTTGGCCTGGGCAAGTTGGAGCCCTGCCATATTTTCAGGCAGGTTTGCCAAGCTGGATCCCATCGCGGATAGGTTCAACCCATTCATTAAAAGCCCCCAAATGCATCAAGGCTGGACAAATCCGAGGTAGAAGATGATAAGTCAGATAGCCCAGACATGTCGGCGGTGCCCGTCTGGGTCATATCCCATCCCTGGGGGAAAGCTGTTTGTGTAGCCGAGAGGTTAAGGCCACCAATATCCGCTCCCATCTGCCCGCCAGGAAGACCAGCGTTGTTATTAAGCTGAAGACTATCCAATTCCGGCATCCCAGGGTTCTGATTAGGGTGGATGCCATTTAAGACACCGGCCAGCCCTTTCCCGAAGCCTGTCATCCCCTGTTCCATCCCAGTGTTGTAAAGTCCTTGCTCCCCGGCCCCAAACTTCATCTGGGCACCGAGCGCACCCTGCCCGAACTGGGCGTTGCCCAAGGGATTATAGTTTTGCAGCAAGCCTATTCCCAATTTAGTCCTGGCCTGGAGTCCTGTATTGAAGGCGCTGGATAGTTCACCTACCCTACCCATCTCCAAACCCTGTTGACCAGCCGCCTGTAGCCCAGATCCGGTCATCCCGGTCTTAGCCATCATTCCGTTTAAACGTTGTTCTCCAGCTTGGGTCTGCTGGTTGATCTGGCCAAGGTTGGCCCCATAGTTAAGCGGGGTTGGGTTCGCTTCCTCCTCGGCAAGATTCTGCTGAATGGGGCCATACAAATTGTTCTGTTGTCCAAGATACGTCTGCCTGGCAATCGTATCTGCCTTTAAAGCCGCTGCCTGTTGGTTCTCATATTCCTTGGCTTTATTCCCAGACATGAGCCCACCGACTAGGCCAATGGCTCCTCCGACAGCCGTTCCAATACCTGGCATGACCGCAGTTCCCGCAGCGGCACCACTCATAGTGTCTTGTGCGGTGCTGGCGGTAGTATTCCCTGAATCAGTTCCCATCCTATGCCTCAATCAACTTGCTGGGTGAAAATTGCCTATCACCTATAGTTAGAAGTATCGGGTTTGCTGAAGTTAAAAGCAATGGCTCCCAGCCCATGAGAACAGCCATCCGGTTATAAGCCTGGAGTCCCTTCATGAACATGCCTGTTCGGCAACAGGCAACGAAGAACCCAGCAAAGTTTGCTTGCTCTTGTGGGCAAATGGATGGTAATGGGAAGTCAACGTCAATCGCAAAATCACATAGATCGTTATCCAGCATAATATACGCTTCCATTGGACACTCTAAGATTATAGTGTCCGCAACTAGTCCTATCTGCTTGAACCCCATCCATCTTGCAAATGCCACAACATATTTATGACCAAGGCCACATTTGGTGACAGCTCGCTCGACCCCTAATTCCGTGAATATCATTCTTTGTGCGGCCCTGGCAACATCACGGGCGTATTGTCCACGGTGGTCTGGCTCAAAAGTGGTATGGACTTCCAGTGTCCGTTCATCGATTGGATTGCACCAAAATACTCCATGATCATCTAGAATAAAGAACCCAGATAAATTTTCTATCTGTGCGTCTGGTAGTTTCAACAACGTCTCCCCATGTTCTTTAGCCATGGAAAGGATCGATTTTATTTTTGGATAATCATTTTCGGTCGCAATTCTCATGATTCACCTTATATCTAATTGATCTGGTCTTGAAGGGCCTTGATCTGCTGCCGCAACCCGGTTGCTTCGATGGCCGCTTCAAGAGCCTGAAGCTTGGCCAAACTGGTCGCATCTCCGCCGCCCAGGGCAATAAGCATGACACGGACCTGACGGGCTTGTTTACCCCCATCCATGGCATCGATCTGAGCCTGGAGTGGGGCGATCTGCTGAGTTATGGTCAGAGTGGGCATGATTGGAGCCGTAAACGTTGTCCCGTCATAAGTCCAACCCTCTACAACCCCAGCCACAGTTGAACAGTCCACCCAGACAAGGGCCTCGTGGAATGGTGGGAATGGGTCCGCCGTGAGGATCTCCATCACCACCCCATTTTCGATTCTTGCCATTGTTGCCATTATCCATCTCCTAACTGTATTCGTAGACGATGACAAGACCAGTGCCACCGGCACCCCCCGCGCCAGCAGTCGCCGTGTCTTGGCAAGCACCACCAGCGCCACCAGCGCCCGTATTTGCGCCAGCGGCACCACCGGCACCCACTCCGGCGAGACCGCCGCCCCCGAAGAAGGAAGCACCGCCATTGCCTCCTACAGCAAAAGCGGATCCATCGCTGACTCCG
>Ga0181537_10001528_pt1 | contig 21152 bp, 16 predicted proteins | sample PEATcosm2014_Bin_39_FD_119765 | JGI IMG/M metagenome (GOLD analysis project Ga0181537, IMG submission 119765) | Peatland microbial communities from MTU Mesocosm Facility, Houghton, MI, USA - PEATcosm2014_Bin23_10_metaG | ecosystem: Environmental > Terrestrial > Soil > Wetlands > Peat | place... | reverse complement strand
GCGGCGAGCGGATTCTTTTTCCGTCGCAGCGGACGTATGTACCTGGTGACGAGCCGCCATGTGCTTCTGGACGAACCTTCCGAGCACCACCCTGACCGCATTGAAATCGAGATCCATACTGACATAGAGACGCTTGCTTCCTCGGTGGTGATATCGATTCCGCTGTACGAGGAGGCAAAGGCGGTTTGGCGCCATGCGAGCGACGCAGCGGGCCCGGTCGATGTTGCCGTGATCGAACTGAACAGGGCGGTCTGGCCCCCTGGCGCGGCGGTCAGGCCGTTCGGCCCCGAGCACCTGGTCGGAAGCCTGGACTCGGTGCGGGTCGGCGCCGCGCTGCTGGTGCCGGGCTATCCCCTTGGCTTTCACGACACCGTGCACCACCTGCCCGTGGCGCGCTGGGCCTGCGTAGCCTCGGCTTTTGGCGTGCGTTTCCAGGGGCAAGGCTATTTCCTGACCGATGGTCGCACCCACAGAGGCAGTAGCGGCGCACCGGTGGTGCTGGCATGGACGGATGCCAAAAAGGAACTGCCCTGGCGGCTGCTGGGCGTGCACTCCTCGCGTCTTGACATGCGAGACCGGGACATGGTGCAGGACGAGTCACTGGGTTTGAACTGCGCGTGGTATGCGGATGTGCTGATGCCGTTGACGGAATGACTGCAAATGACGGAAAAAATCGCGTATCAGGCGAGCTGCCACTGCGGGTCCGTCCGTTTCCGTTTCAAAAGCGAGCGGATTACAAAAGGGTGCCGTTGCAATTGCTCGATCTGCATGCGCAAAGGCATCGTGATCTCCGCGGCGTACGTTTCTCCGGAGAACGTTGAGCAAGTAGAGGGCATTTCGAAACTGGGCCTGTATCAGTTCGGCGACAAGGATGTGAACCACTATTTCTGCCGAACTTGTGGCATTTGCCCATTTACAACCGTCGCTTCGGTTCCGCCGAATTACACTGGGGCGACCCAGCCAGGTTATTACCGGGTTAATCTCGGGTGCGTCGAAGACCTGGACGCCTACGGATTGGAAATCGAGACCATCGATGGGCGTTCCCTTTGAAAAACCTGATTTGAGTCCGTTTCCATCGATGTCCGTCTCAATCTCCGAAAATCGAATTCTTTCTGCCATATCCAAACCAGCAAAGATCTTCGCCGCAATTGCACTCTCCTGCGCACTGCCAAGCCTGCCGGCCTTCGGCGCAACACCCGTTCAAGGTCCATTCGAAGTTCGAGTCGTCGTTGTCACGACGTGGGAAGCGATCAAGGATGGCGAGGATGCCCACGGCGAGCTGCATGCCTGGCGGACACAGTGGCCGCTGAAGACCGAGTTGCCGTTTGCGGTTGGTGTCCATCCACTGATGTACGACCCCGATCGTCATGTGCTGGCGATCCTCACGGGCATGGCCACCGCACGCGCGGCGGCCTCGATCATGGCCTTGGGCTTGGACCCGCGTTTCGATCTCTCGCACGCTTATTGGCTGGTGGCAGGAACTGCAGGCGTCGATCCGCTGGTGGCTTCGGCCGGCTCGGTCGCCTGGTGCCGCTGGGTGGTGGACGGTGACCTCGAGCAGGAGCTCGATGCCCGCGACATGCCCGCCGATTGGCCGACCGGAGCCTTTCCGTACGGTCGCAGCCGGCCCTATGAGGTCCCGGCGCCCCCCATTCATAGCGAAGCCGCCAACGTTGCCTTCGCCTTGAACCGCAAGCTCGTGGATTGGGCCTATGCAAGAACACGCGACCTTGTCCTGCCCGATGATCCGCAGTTGGCAAAACTGCGGGCGCCCTACGACGGCGCCGGAAAGCGCCCTCCTTTCGTCTTCGAAGGAGACGGCTTGATGTCCGCGCGAACCTGGTACGGGCCGAAGCTCAACGAATGGGCGCGGCAGTGGGTTTCCTATTGGACCGCCGGCGGTGGAGTATTCGCGATGTCCGCCGAGGAAGACACGGGCGTGATGCAGGCATTGACGCTCCTGGCGCAAGACAAGCGCGTGGACCTGGATCGTGTCCTGATCCTGCGCGCGGCCAGCGACTACACGCTCGAACCGCCCGGAATGAGCGCCGCCGCGTTTGCCGCGAAGGAAGCGAAGGTGGGATTTCCCGCGGAGACCCAGGCTCTGCAATCCTTGTATCGCGTCGGTTCGCCGGTGGTACGCGCCCTTGCGGACGACTGGGACCACACACGCGAAACGATCCCCGGTGCGTCAGCCCATTGATGGGCAGTGCGACTACTGATTGAGTCGATCAGCTGGTCACTAGCTTGCTGCCGACGGATTCCAATAGACCACCAGGTAGTACAGGCCCCAAATCGAAAGCGAAGCAGCGACGATCCATAGCCAGATGGGTACGGCTCCGCTGCGCTCGGCGATTCCGGACGTCGGGTAGACGTAAATCTGTCGGGGGTCGTGCGATTCTCCGCGCCCGGACTTGGCGCGCGATGTTGCGGCACCTTCCTCCGTGGCGATTCGTTCGGACTGATCCTCGGATTTGCTTGGCGTTTCATTGGACGTCATGGCGAATTTTCCTTCGTTGCACCGACAGCCGGGCCGGCTGCCAGATGCTCCTGGTCGATTCCCAGAAGACGGGGATCGATCTGGTGGTGATCCGCTGCGTCGGAGAGCGAGCTCCAGATCGACGCCCGCGCTTCGGAGAGCTGGAAGCGGTAATTGGTCGCTCTTGGCGGAACCGCGCCCCCCTCCGTGCAATATTCGATGACGGGTCGCACGACCGCGTCGCACGCGCCGCGCAGCCACGAAATGCTCGTCGCGCAAATATTGGCGGCGTTCTCCGGTTCGGTCAGCCCCGCCGTTTTCAGATTCTCGATATGCGCATTGACGCGCAGGGACTGCACGTAGTGCACGATATCCCAGATCTGATCGGCAGAGATGACGGTTCCGAAAGGCGGCATCGGACCTCCGCCAATGCCGGTCGAGATGGTCTTGAAGAGATGGATACCATCGTGGCCGAGCTTGACTCCCCCCGGTGTGCCCGCGGCCAGCGTGAAATTCGCGGGTTTGATGGCCTGGCCCCATGCGTTCGTAAGCGCGTTCGCAGTGACGCCGTCGCCGAGGCCTTTGTCGCCGTGGCATACGACACAGCCCACGTTCTGGAACTGCTGCTGACCCCGTGCGATGGATTCGGCCGTCACGCGCGGTTCCGGTGGGATGACGATCGCCGCCCCGGGTGCCTCGGTCTTCCATCGCTTGGAGAATGTCTTGATGTACTGGATGACCGCGATACGTTCGCGTTGCGGCAGTTCGTACCAGGGGGGCATTGCCGTGCCCCACAGTCCATGACTCACCGTGATGTATAGATCATCATCCGAGGGCAGCGACATCTCGCCGCCGGTCGTGGAGCGGAATTTGAAGATGCCGCTCGTGAAATCGCGCGGCTTGGTTTCGAGAAAACGGGCCGCGGTTCCGTTGCCGTCGCCTTTTGCGCCGTGGCATCCGATGCACCGGCGCGTATAAACCTCCTTGCCCAGCGGCACCAGGTCTGCGCGCTCTTTGTCCGTCATCGCCGGCAACTTGAAGTCGGCCCCAAACCGTGTCGAGACGAACGTTTCACGCCAATCGCCGATCGAGGTGCCGAGCTTCTGGATATAGGCAACGACCGCCTTGCCTTCGTCATTGAGTTGCGGCGTCCCCTTGCCGTCGTATTCCTTGAACAACCAGGGGAAGCTCGGCATGATCGAATCGGGCACGATATCGCGTGGATTCCAATGGTGCGCGACGTGCCAGTCGCTTGCGTACCTGCCGCCTTCGCGCAGCAGATCCGGGCCGATTCTGCGCGTGCTCAGCATGTGCGGTTGGTCGTACACGTACTCGCCGGCCTGGGCGACGGGACCCCAGCGCCGATCCTCCCCGGTGACGGGACGCACGAACTGGGAATGGCAATACCAGCAGCCATCCCGGATGAAAATGTCCCGTCCTTTGCGCTCCAACGGCGTGTAGTCCGTGACCCGGATCGTCTGGCCCGTGGTCGCCGAAGTGACCGTGGGGTCGTAGGTCTGGGGCAGGAGCGAAGGCACGATTCCCTGCACGAAAACGGCCAGGACAAAGAAGGCGATACCGGCGATGATGAATATCGCTGAGGGGCGGCTGTACCAGCCGACCTCGTCTGCAGCGGGTCGGACATCCTCCTGGACCAGCAGCGCACTGTCTCGCGCCGCGATGAAAGGGACACCTTTTCGTGCCGTCATGACAAGATTGATGGTCATGACAACGAAGCCGATATCCATGGTCGCCCCGGCAAGGGTACGAACCAGCCACCAGGGTTTCATTGCCACAACGGTGTCGACGAAGTTGGCACCGTCTTCCAGATCGCTTCCTTGCATCAAGCCCTGCGCGGCAAGTCCGACCAGCATGATCGTCGTGCCGACGATGGTCAGCCAAAGGTGCACGCTCATCAGCCTGGGGCTCCAGATCTGTCGACCCGTCACTCGCGGCCAGACGTAATACATGCTGCCGACGGCTGCGAGCACGAAGGTCGCGAAGACCGTGAAATGCGAATGCGAGATGACGAAATCGGTGAAGTGCGTCAGTTCCTGCATCCTGCGCAGGGCTTCGGTCGAGCCCTGAAAGCAACCGACCAGATAGAAAAATGTCGCGAGCAGCAGGAACTTGGCCGCAAAGTTGTCGCCGTCCTTGCCCTTGAGGATCGCGCCCCAGCGGCCCATCGCGGTGCCGAACATGTTGGTGACGACAGCCCATACCGGCACGATGAGCATCATGCTGGTAACAATGGAAATCGTCTGGTTGTGATAAGGGATAGGACTGAACAGGTAATGATGCGTGCCGACGAAGGGATAGAAAAACGACAAGGTCCAGAATCCCAGCAGCGACAGTCGGTGGCTGAACAGCGGATTTTTCGCCGCCAGCGGCAGGAAGTAGTACATCAAGGCAAGGCCCGCGGGTGTGATCCACAAGCCGACGACGTAGTGGATATACAGGCCATGCAAGGCCGCGTTGCTGATCCCCGACATGGGCATGTAGGGCAGCACGAGGCCGCCCAGGATCAGGTTCAAGGCGGTCCAGACCAGCGCGGCAAGCGCGTACCACAGCGCAACGTACAGCCCGGGTTCCTTGCGCCGGAAGATCGTCGTCATCACCTGGGCGCTCAGCGCTACCAGGATCAGCCATCGCAGCAGATTGATCGGCCACGGGTACTCACCCGCTTCGAATCCCAGGTTGTAGCCCATCAGGAGCGAGATCGATCCCGCGACCAGAAACACGTTCCACGCGGCGAGAATCCAGAATCCAGCGGCCTCCATTGCCATGCGCCGATTGCACAGGCGCGGCACGAAGTAGTACATGAGTCCGAGGGCAGGCGTGGAGAACGCCCCGAAGATCACGCCGTTGACGTGGACGGGCCGCAGTCGACCGAAGGTCAACCAGGCCGTTCCACCGAGAAAGTCCGGATCGTCGAACTTGATCGAGACCAGCAAGCCGATGAGTGGAAAGATCGTCAACCAGACGATCGACCACCACAGCCAGTCGCGTACCAGTTTTCGATTGACGAGTTCTGTCGAGGAATCCGAACTTGCACTCGACACATCGGGCGCCTTGTCAGCGCCCGGCGCTTGCAGGATGTGCTCAGCCATCTTTTTCGTCTCACTTCGGGCGATGGAAACCGCGCGTAGGGTGACACAAAAAGACGGCCTGTCAGCCTCGTTTGCCTATTCTCGTGATGCTTCGCGTAACGACAGGAACAAATCGCGAATTTGCCTGTCGCGTTGCGCGAGCAAGACCACAACTCTCCGTGGGTCTCGCTCTCGGTCAGGTCGCGTCCTTGAGGTCCCCTATTGTGTCGATGTACTGCTGCATGGCTTCTTCCTGAGAAGTGCCTGCCAGCGCTTTCCACGCATCCCATTTAGCCCGCGCGATGAAGTCGGTCATGCCCGGTGCATCGCCGCTGGCGTCGCCACTGGTGCCCTGCTTGAACAAGCCGTACAACTTCAGCAGCGTCAAGTTGTCGGGACGCTCGGGCAAATTCTTGGAGTCTGCAATGGCGCGGTCAAAGTCCTGTTTCAAGTCGCTCAACGTAATTCCCCGTCTCATGAATAGGTCAATCCGAGTGCGCAGATGGATGCAGACCCGCAAAGGAGTCATCTCTGCTGCACTGCGATAAAATCATGGTTCCCTGTCGATTGCAAGAAAGAAAATGCCCGGCCTTCTGGATCCCCTTCGTGTCGGCGAGCTGCTGCTGCCAAATCGAATCGTACTTGCTCCCCTTACGCGTACGCGCGCGGCGCCCGGCCGCGTTCCGCAGGCCCTGAACGCACGCTATTACGCGCAACGGTCCAGCGCGGGATTGATGTTGACCGAGGCCACCTCTGTCGATCCGATGGGTGTCGGCTATCCCGACACGCCGGGTATCTGGTCCTCCGAGCAGATTTCAGGTTGGAAGCTTGTCACCCGGACGGTCCACGCGAATGGCGGTCGCATCTTCCTGCAGCTGTGGCATGTCGGGCGCATTTCGCATCCGGATTTTCTCGATGGCGCTCTGCCGGTTGCTCCCAGTGCAATTGCCCCCAAGGGTCATGTGAGTCTGCTGCGCCCGCAACGCGAATATGTGGTCCCGCGCGAGTTGCTGTCTTCCGAGATTCCGGCGATCGTCGAGGCATATCGCCGCGGAGCCCAGAACGCGCTGGAAGCTGGATTTGACGGGGTGGAGATTCACGGCGCCAACGGGTACCTGCTGGACCAATTCCTCCAGGACAGCACGAACCATCGCAAGGATGACTACGGTGGCAGTGTTGAAAATCGTGCGCGCCTCCTGCTCGAGGTTGCCGACGCGGTCATTTCGGTATGGGGCGCCGGACGTGTCGGCATGCACCTTGCGCCTCGTGGCGACGCGCACACGATGGGCGACAGCGACAAAGCCGCAACCTTTGGTTATGTCGCCGAGCAACTGGGCAAGCGGCGCATCGCGTTCCTGTGCACGCGGGAATCGACCGGCGCCGACAGTATTTCTCCCCAGCTCAAGCGGCGCTTCGGCGGTGTATTGATCGCAAACGAAGGGTTCAAGCCCGATTCCGCTCAACGTGCCTTGGATGCAGGCGACGCCGACGCGGTGGCCTTCGGCAAGCTGTTTATTTCGAACCCCGACCTGCCCCAACGTGTACTGGCGGGAGCGCCTCTTGCCGCGTTTCACCCGGAAACCTTCTACGGCTACGGCATGGACGACCCTGCCCACGGGTACACCGACTACCCGGCGTACCTCGAGGCAGCCTGAGATACCAGGCCGCACCAGGACGGCGCGTCAAAGAGTTCGTTTTACCTTGATTTCGCAGTCTTTTTCTCGCAGCTTGGGGTCGGCACGCATGCTAGCGTCGCCGGATGGACAGGAACCCCTTCGAGAACTTCACCAGCCGGGTCGAACAGACTCTGTACGACTGGCTGACCAAGCCTCTATGGGGTTCGCACGATGGCCAGGAGCAGCGACCACGCGTCGAGGAACACGCACCGGTCGTTCCGGCCACGTCGGATGAACCGCCCGCCGCGCCCAGCACGAAGCCGTTGCCCTTGCACCGGCAGGCACGCGAGGCCCCGCGGGTCAAGGATGTGCATGCGACACAGGCCGTCCTGGCAGGCGCCCACAACCGGCTCAAATCCCTGTTGCTGCAACCCCAGGGGACGCCGGAATTCAAGCGTGACGTCGAGCAAACCGGGCAATCGCTCTCCAGTGCCGTCAGCAAAAATCCCGACGGCTCCCTGTTTCACTTGATGCAAGGAACGCCCGACAAGTTCGCGATCTATTCCGTCGTGCATTCCATGCAATGCGCGGTTGCGTGCGGTCTGGTGGCGGATCGCCTGGGATGGAGCACAAGCGAGCGCGATTCGCTGGTTTCCGCCGCACTCACGATGAACATCAGCATGGCGAAGCTGCAGGACGAACTTGCCGTGCAAAGCAGCCCACCCACGCCGCAACAGCGTCAGGTCATTCGGGAGCATCCGTTTCGCGGCGTCGAGGTGTTGCAACAGTCCGGCGTGAACGACGAGCTTTGGTTGCGCACCGTGCGCGAACATCACGAATCGCCGGACGGCAAGGGCTATCCGCTGGGGATCGCCGCGAGCTTCGAACCGGCGGAAGTCCTGAGACACGTCGACATCTTCATGGCCAAGCTGAAGAGCCGGGCAAACCGCAAGGCGATCACACCCAGCCAGGCGGTGCGCGAGATCTTCCTGGACAGCGGCAACAGCCGCATTGCCGGTGCCGTGATCAAGGAATTCGGGATCTACCCACCGGGCGTCTTCGTGCGCCTCGCCAACGGCGAACTGGGAATTGCCGTCGCGCGCGGCGAAGCGATCAACAGTCCGATGGTTGCGGTGCTGATCAACAAGAACGGGGAATCCTCGCCGAACCCCGTACGTCGCGACACGGGGGATCCCCAGTTCGCCGTCGTTTCCGTCGTCAACGACGCGAACGTCATGGCCAAGGTCGACCCAGGCGTCCTTTTCTCGTAAGCCTGCCCGAGCTCGCTAGGAAAAGACGACGGTCTTGTTGCCGTCGATGAACACGCGATCCTCCAGGTGCATGCGCACCGCGCGCAACAGCACCTGACGCTCCACTTCCCGACCCATCGCCTGCATCTCCGGCACCGAATGGCGATGGTCGATGCGCCGCACGTCCTGCTCGATGATCGGCCCTTCGTCCAGGTCGCCCGTGACGTAGTGCGCCGTCGCACCAATGAGCTTCACTCCCCTGCCGTGCGCCTGCGCGTAGGGCGAGCCACCCTTGAAACTCGGCAGGAAGGAATGGTGGATGTTGATGCAGTGACCGGATACGTCGCGGGACAAATCGTCGCTCAGGATCTGCATGTAGCGGGCCAGGACAATCAGTTCGACCTTGCGGTCCGCCACGAGCTTGCGCAGCTGCGATTCCTGCGCGGGACGCGTTTCGCGCGTCACGGGCAGATGGATGAAATCGACTCCGTGGGCCGCCGCAAGGGACTCCAGATCGGGGTGGTTGGAAACGACGCCGATCACGTCCATGGCGAGTTCGCCAGCCGCCCACTGGGCCAACAGTTCTCGCAGGCAATGATCGTGCTTGGACACGAGCAGCAGCACGCGCTTGTGGCGGTCGGTGCGATTCAAGTTCCATTGCATGCCGAATCGGTCCGCGACCGCGCCGAAATACGGCCCCAGCACTTCGCTTTCATCGTGAATCGGATCCCGGACATGGAAGGTGCAGCGCATGAAGAAGCGCAGGGTCTCCTCGTCGTCGTACTGCGACAACTCGCTGATGTAGAACCCGCGCGTCGCCAGGTGACCGGTTACCGCCGCGACGATGCCCGTGGTGGCCGGGCAACTGACGCGCAGCGTGTAGGTATTGGGCCTCTTGGTCGAATAGGTCATGGCGACCTCCCCTCTGTGTTCTCGGCACGGCAAGCGGTTTGCAGGTTGCGGATTGCGGCACCGCTCACTATTGAACGATAGTATAACAAGATGGCACAGGGAATGAAAACCGCTCCGGATCGCTCCGGAATTGCCCGATTGCAGGAGGTGTCGCTCGAGGGTTTGCGGCAGCCGGCGCGACGCAATGCGCGCCTTACGGGGAAAGCACCCGAATCAATGCGAAGCCATCGTAGCCCTTGACGCCGACGGTCTGCAGGGCGGTTGCGCTGACGCGCGGTTCCTTTTGCACGCGCTCGAACAATTCGCGGCTGCCGCGGATTCCGGGATCCTGGCTGTTCGCATTCGCAAGACCGCCGCGCCGGACCACGTTGTCCACGACGATCAGCCCTCCGACGCGCACCAGACGCAAGGCCCAATCGAAATAGCGCCCATTGTTTTCCTTGTCGGCGTCGATGAAAGCCAGGTCGAATGGCAGGTCGAAATCCTTTTCCACCTGCGGCAGCAGATCCAAGGCGCGTCCGACGCGCACTTCGACGAGACCTTGCAGCCCGGCGTGCTCCAGGTTCGCCCGTGCGACCTTGGCGTGCTTCTCCTGGTACTCCAGCGTCACCAGGCGCGCATCGGGGTCGTTGCGTGGCAGGCTCCGGGCCAGGCAGATCGCGCTGTACCCGCCCAGCGTACCGATCTCGAGAATCCTGCGTGCACCGATGCTGGCGGCGAGGATCTGGAGGAACCGCCCCTGCGTGGGCGAGACCTGGATATCCGGAAGGCCAGCAGCATGACTCGCCGCAACCGCATGCTCGAGCGCTTCGTCCGTCAGGCAGAGCGTCTCGTCGAGATACTGATCAACCGCGTCCCATAACGCTTCCGGCATTTTTCGTCCCCCTGAGGCACCGCATTCCCGCACATCCTACCGTGCGGGAATGACCGGACGCGCCGGGACGAACGAATCAATAGCTGAAGGTTTCGCTGAAGGTTCTGTAGGGGACGGGGGGCCTGGGCAGCAGGGGCGGAATCCCCTCCCCCGAATAGATCCAGTTGTCCGACTGCGGTCGTGACGGTGCCGGCCACTCCCCGCCAACGTCCGTTGCCGTTGGCGGCGAGGGAAATCCCGGATCGGACACCCACGTCTTGTTTGCGGGACTGAAGATGATTCCGTAGACATGCATGTGCCAGATCTTCCATCCGGAGCTGGTCATGATGAAATCCACGCCGTACTTGCACCAGCCCCAGCGCGCGTCGGGCTTGTGGCCAGCACCCGAAAGCGTTTCGATGCCGGGCGAATCGAAACTCGCTTTGGCGGTCTTGCCGTCATCGGCAATGACGATAATGGGCGTTGCCAGCGTATGGACGTGCATTTCGCCGGAGTGAATCGCCATCCACTGCTTGTCATCGGGACGCTTTTGCTGGGCTTCCAAGGCCGCACGCACGGCCTTGGCGCCCACCCATGCGCCGGGCCCAGGCTCCCAGCGCACATCCGGCTTATCCAATGCAAATAGCGGAACGACCTTGTCGAATTCGAGCGCGCTCTGGTATTCCTCGTAGTAGCCCAGCAGATTCTGGATCGCTTGGACGGCTTCGATGCGCGAGATCCTTTTCTCCAGTGTTTCAGACGCGCGCGCGGACGGTGCCGCCATTCCGATTGCCGACAACATCGCCACGAAAAACCAACGCGCCCGCAATCGCGGATTTCGCAAGATCATTGCACTCCTCTCCGGTTCCCGAGTGATCAGAACTTCGCCGAGACCTGCCCGCCATAGGTGCGTGGCGGGCCGACGTCGACGGTCTCCAGGCCGGCTGGCCCGCCCTGGCCATTTGCCAGCACGGCCTTGTTCTCGACGTTCTTGACGTACACAGTCGCGCTCCAACGTCGATCCGGTGCGTGGTAGGTCAGGAACAGATTCGAGATCGTGTGTGCGTCCTGGTCGGTGCCATTGGTTTCATTGAAGGTCACCCAGCTCGACGATTCGAAGTGTGTTTCGGCACGCGCGCTCCATTTCGCACCTCCGGCCATGGTCCAGGAATGTTCATAGCCGAGGTTGGCGGAGAAGTAAGGCGCGAACGGCAGGACGTCGCCCGAATAGGTGCCGCCGAATATGCCCGGGACCACAAGCGTCTTGAACTTGGAGCGCAGCGGGTCGAGGCTGATATTGACTTCGTCATTGTCCGTGACGAAATACGTCGCTTCGATTTCCGCGCCGAACGACGTGGCGCCTTCGGCGTTCGCGGTCTGGACGCCGAAGATGCCTGCGCTCTGGGGATTGATCACGCCAAGATAGTTGACCTGGTAGTTCTTGTAGTTGTAGTAAAAGACGTCGGCATTGAGTTCCAGGTGGTCGTTCAGGAAGCGCCCCTTGGATCCGATTTCGTAAGACGTCAGCTTTTCCGGGTCGTACGAATTCGGCGCGGCTCCCTGGAAGAACCCACCGGACTTGTAGCCCGTCGAGACGCCGCCATAAATCAACCACGTCTTGGTGAGGTCGTACTCCAGTCCGCCGCGATATGTCGTTGCCGACCAGCTCTTCGAGGCATCGAACGAGCCCGTGGTAACCGTCGTCACGCCTGCGGTTTCCGAGGAAACGAAGGCCGTCTCGGACTTGCGGTCGTGCGTAAAGCGCATGCCTGCCGTGAAGCGCAATTGATCCGTCAACGGAATCGTTCCCTGGCCAAAGCCTGCATACGAGGTGGAGTCGTAGCGCGTCTGGCCGAACAGGTTGACGGCATTGCCGCTGCTATTGGAGAACGAATCGGCGCCCGGTCCAAGCTGCTGTCCCGATTGCGGGTTGCCGTCCTTGAGATAGTAAAGACCGACAAGCCACTTGATCTTCTGCTCTTCGGGCGAAGCCAGTCTCGTCTCGATCGTGCTCTGACGCTCGCTCGCGAAGTTGTTCTGGTCGGTCTCGGAACGCCAGCAGTTGTAGCAGTTGGCGACGTAGCTGCGCTCGGCGGGGAGCACCGTCCATGTGGCAAAACCGAGGTCCCAATCGGCCTGTGCGCGCAGATTCCAGAAGTCGATGTGACGCGACGGCGTGGAGGGGTCGGGGGATGTCCAGGGATTGGAGGAAGTGAACGAATCGCCGAGACCCGAAGTGCCCGTCGGAAACCCTGCGGGCGGCGCGACCGCCTGTACTTCCCCTTCGCCTTCGCCGCCCTCATGCGTCACGTCGTAGGAGACCACCAGGCGAAAGCGGTCGGTGGGGCGATACAGGACCTTCAGTCGCGCAGACTGGACATCCGCATCGTCCGAACCGTTCGTCAGGTAGCCCTTGTGATGCTCGGAACCATACGCGAGTCGCACCGCGACCTCATCGCTGACTGGCAGGTTCAGGGACCCTTGCGCCTGGATCAGGCTGTAGTTGCCGAAGCCCACGGAGCCTGTCGCGCCGTACTGGAACGTCGGGTCCTTGGTGACGATGTTGACCGCACCCGCAAGCGCGTTGCGCCCGTACAGGGTCCCTTGCGGACCGCGCAGAACTTCGATGCGATCGATGTCGTAGAGCCCCGCGCGCGAGAATTCGGGCTCGGACTGATAAACGCCGTCGATGTTCAGATTGACTTCCGGATCGCCGATGCTCGAGGGCACTCCCGTGCCGACGCCACGGATGTAGAACGTCGGCCCATCCTGCCCTTCGAGAGTCTTCACCGAGCCGACCCGGGAGAGCGCGTCGTCGAGTTGCATGGTCCCGGTCTGCGTCAGGTTCTCGCCTGGTATCACGGCAATGGAAAGCGCGGCCTTCTCCGCATCTTCCTGGCGCTTTTGCGCCGTTACGGTGATCGGCGGGAGCAGGTCGCTGGATTCTTGCTGGGCGCTGGCGGGCGCGGGCTGATCGTCCGCGTGCACGGCACCGGAAGCGACGGCAAACGTCGCCGTGGTTGCAAATACTGCGAAATTGCGCTTTCGATTGAGCATAATCTCCTCCGCATCGCAGGCTGTACATTGAGAACAGCACGCGCGATGGTATTCCTTTGAAAGCTACTTTTCTGCGAGCGCAAACGTCCCGTCCCGTCGCGGATTCGCGATGGATTCCTGCTGACGAATTGCACTGCGAACTCCTTGTTCCGGGGTCTCGCGCAGCGAGCGCGCCGCCACCGGTTCACTTTTTTTCTGCGAATCCATTCGGTTGGATGGCTTGCTTTCATTCTCCGATTCGGAACGTTTCGCATGAGAGCGGACTGGGCCCGGAATGACAAATTGATTTTCCCGATACTTGGCATTTTCCGACTCGATCGGAATCGCATCAGGAGCAAACGATGTACCCGTGGTTTCGACTCGCACGTGTCCTGCTTGGCGCGGGACGCCGGAGGAAAATCGGATTGCTCGACCCGGCGCGGATTCGCATGCGCGCGTGGCCCAACGATCTCGATTTCAATTTTCACGTGAACGACGGGCGCTATCTGACACTTGCCGACATGGCGCGCATGGACTGGTTTATCCAGACGGGTGCACTCGATTTCGCACGCAAAGAGAAGGCGTTTCCGGTGATCGGCGACGCAATCGCCAAATTCCGCCGCGAGCTTCGGCTATTCGAATCCTTCGAGATCGAAACGCGTCTCGTGGCCTGGGATGGGAAGTGGAGCTTCATGCAACATCGCTTCCTGCGCGGCGGGCGTGTGCTGGGCGTGGTCGCGGTTCGAGGCTTGTTCAAAGGGCCCGATGGACCGATCGAGCCAGCCGTCTTCCTGCATCACCTCGGAACCGACCAGGCGTCGCCTCCGCTGCCCGCCTGGACTTCGAGCTTCCTCGACGCCGCGGACTCGATGAGCGTGCAATTGCGGGCGGAGGAAGAAGCGCGCGGCGTGCTATGAAAAAGCGGGGCTGCGTTGCGGGATCTTCGGAAATGCCAGCGCGATCGCCGCCGCGCCCAGGCCGATCGCCAGCGACGCCGTGTACAGCAGGCTGTACCCGTGAAAGGTGTCGAAGATCCATCCGCCGACCGACGGACCCAATGCCATGCCCAGGCTGGACACCATCATGGCGGCGCCCAGAACAGCACCCATGATGCGCGGGCCGAAGTACTGGCGCGCCAGAACCGCGTAGAGCGGCATGACGCCACCATAGGCCATGCCGAAGACGATCGCCACCGCGTAGAACTCGCCGATGCGCGAAGCGAACATGTAGCTGCCTGCGGCAAGAGCCTGCACGAGCAGGCCAGCGACGAGTACGCGCTTGGCTCCCAGACGATCCGCGAGCACGCCCAGCAGGACGCGGCCGCCAAGACCGGCCAAGCCTTCGACGCTATAGATCGTGACGGCGACGATGGCGGAAAATCCGCAACCGATCGCGTAGCTCACCGTATGGAACAGCGGCCCCGAGTGGGTAGCGCAGCAGGCGAAGAAGGTCAGCGCCAGCACGATGAAAGGCGTGGAGCGCAGTGCCTGGCGCACCGTCATATCCGGTTCGGCAGGTGGCGCGCCGGGAACTCCTTGCGATGGTTCGCTGGCCGGCGCTTTTTTCACCAGCAAGGATGCGGGTACGAGCAGCACGACCGCCGCGACGCCGATGATGAGTTGCGCGGTACGCCAGTCATACGTCGAAACGAGCCAGGCAGCGAACGGGGAGATCGTCATCGGCGCAACGCCTGCGCCGGCCGATACGAGCGCCACGGCAAGACTGCGGTGCTTGTCGAACCAGGACGTGGTCGTCGCCATCATGGGCGCGAAGAAACTCCCCGAAGACACGCCCACGAGAACGCCGTAGGTGATTTGAAACTGCAGCAGGCTCGTCGAGCGGCTTGCGAGTGCAAGCCCCAGACCCAGGAGAATCGACCCGCTCAAGACCACCGGACGTGGTCCGAAGCGATCGCTCAAGGCGCCCCAGGCGAACCCGGCCACACCCATCGCCAGGAAATCGAGCGTCATGGCGCTGGAGATTCCTGCGCGTGACCATCCCGTCGAGTCGGACATCGGCTGGAGGAACACCGCCAGGGAGAACATTGCGCCGACGCCAACGCAGGTCATCAGCGCGCCCGCGGCAACGACCACCCACCCATACTGCATTTCATTCCGGCTCTTTTGCATTTCGTCGCAATCCGCGTGCCTGGCTGGTTTCAGGAACGTACAGTGCCTCCATCGCAATCGCAACCGCAATCCCGCAGGCGGCGACGGCAAACCGGAACGGAGAAACCGACATGAACACCTACGAAAAAAGCATGATGAAGGACACCCTGTTGAGCGGCGGATTGACGCTCTTTGCGGCCGCGTGGCTCGTCGTTGGCGGACTGCAGAATCCGGCACAATCGATCGCTGCTCCCGGCACGACGGTCGTCGCCACGACGCACGCTCCTGCCCACGCCGCTTGAGTCAATATACGACGACACTACGGATCGATTCCCCACGTGTCATGAGATCGAAAGCTTCGTTGATGCGCGGCAATGGCAGGGTGTGCGTGATGAGATCGTCGATGTTGATCCGGTGCTCCATGTACCAATCGACGATCCGGGGCACGTCGGTGCGCCCTCTGGCACCGCCGAATGCCGTGCCCTGCCAGCGACGTCCCGTCACGAGTTGAAACGGACGCGTGCTGATCTCCTGCCCCGATGCAGCGACACCGATGATTGTCGAAACGCCCCAGCCTCGATGGCAACATTCGAGGGCCTGGCGCATCAAGCCCGTATTGCCGACGCACTCGAAGCTGTAGTCGGCCCCGCCCTTCGTCAGTTCCACCACGTACGCGACCAGATCGCCCTGCACGCTCGACGGATTGACGAAGTGCGTCAAGCCGAATTTGCGGGCGAGTGATTCCCGACCTGGGTTCGTGTCGATCCCGACGATCATCCCGGCGCCCGCCATGCGCGCGCCCTGCACGACATTCAGGCCGATACCCCCCAGGCCGAACACGACGACCGTCGCTCCCGGCTCGACTTTTGCCGTGAACAACACGGCCCCGATTCCGGTCGTCACTCCACAACCGACATAACAGATCTTCTCGAAAGGTGCGTCCTCCCGCACTTTCGCCAACGCGATTTCCGGCAGGACGGTGTAGTTCGCGAACGTCGAACAGCCCATGTAATGCAGGACCGGCTTGCCCTGCCAACGAAAGCGGCTCGTGCCGTCGGGCATGAGGCCTTTGCCTTGCGTGGCGCGAATCGCCGTGCAAAGGTTCGTCTTGCGCGATAGACAGCTCTTGCATTCCCGGCATTCGGGGGTGTAGAGCGGGATGACGTGGTCGCCTTTGCGCAATCCCTTCACGCCGGGTCCGACGTCGACGACGATTCCGGCGCCCTCGTGACCCAGGATGCAGGGAAACAGCCCCTCCGGATCCGCACCGGAGAGCGTGTATTTGTCCGTATGGCAGATGCCCGTTGCTTTGATCTCGACCAGGACCTCGCCAGCTTTCGGGCCCTCCAGCTGGACCGTCTCGATCGACAGCGGTTTCCCCGCCTCGCGTGCTACAGCGGCGCGTACGTCCATTTCCCTTTTCCTCCCGGCAGTTTCGTGCGCTTCGCGATCGGCGCGGCGATAATGCGCGATCAGCTATTCTCGCTTGACGGGTGCAGGCCCGTCCACCTACCCTTTCATGGCGCAGCAAGGCGAACAACCCGGCGTTCCGCTGCAAAATACGAACGTAGGAACGCTCGAGACGGCGCTCGCGCATGCTACGCGCCTGTTGGGAACGCGCCCCGACCTCGCTGCGCAACAAGCGCAGGAGATCCTCAAGGCCGTACCCGGCTCGCCGCATGCACGCCTGCTTCTCGGCCAGGCCATGCGCGCGACCGGCGATGCAGCCGCCGCCGTCGACGTACTTGCCGCGCTCGCGCGCGAGCAACCGCGATCGGCGGCGACCCGATTCGAGCTAGGTCTTGCCTACGGCGCGAGTGGCCAGCTGGATCAAGCCATTGAATCCTTGCAAGCAGCGACCGAGCTCAAACCGGAATGGCCGGATGCCTGGCGCGTGCTGTCCGAATATCTGGACGCGAGCGGCGACATGCGGCGCGCCGAATTGGCGCGCTCGGCCTTCCTTACGTCCGCGGTGCACGACCCGCAATTGCGTAGTGCAGCCAACGCGCTGCGGGCAAATGAACTGGACCAGGCAGAAGCGCTTTTGCGGGCACATCTGCAGAAAAGCCCGCGCGATTTCGCGGCGCTGCGCATGCTGGCCGAGATCGCGACCCGCCTGCGACGCTTTGTCGACGCGCAGACCATCCTGGAAACCTGCCTCGAAATCGCACCCAATTTCGCGCCAGCGATGCATCAATACGCGGTCGTTCTGTATCGCCTGACGAAGACGGAATCCGCGCTGGAAATTGTCGAGCGCCTCCTGGCAGCCGAGCCGAACAACTTGAGCTACCTCGCCTTGCAAGGCGCGATCCTCGCCCACATGGGCGACACCGAGGATTCGATTCGCGTATACGAGAAGGTTCTGAAGCGCAGTCCCACGCAAGCCAAGATCTGGCTCAGTTACGGTCATGCGCTCAAGGCTGCCGGACGCGCGGAGGAATGCATCGGCGCCTACAAATCGGCGATCGAGAAGGCGCCTGGCCTCGGCGAGGCGTATTGGAGCCTCGCCAACATGAAAACCTACCGCTTCGGTGAAAGCGACGTCGAGTCGATCAGAAGCGAGCTCAAACGCTCGACGCTCAACGACGACGATCGCCTGCATCTGGAATACGCGCTCGGCAAGGCCCTGGAGGATCGCAAGGAATACGAGGATTCGCTGCGCCATTACGCAGCCGGTGCCCGCATCCGCCGCCGGCTCCACCCGTACAACGCCACGGAGACGGCGGCACACGTGCGCCGCTGCCGGGCGTATTTCACGCAGCAATTGCTGAGCGCGCGCGCGAACAAAGGCGCCCCCGATGCGGACCCGATTTTCATCCTCGGCATGCCCCGAGCCGGATCGACATTGGTCGAGCAGATCCTCGCGAGCCACCCTTTGGTCGAAGGGACCATGGAGCTGCCGAATATTCCCGCATTTGCCCGAGAGATCGCCGACGTGCGCGCCGGCGAAGGAACCAAGTTTCCCGAAGCGATCGACGAGCTTTCCGATGACGATTTACGCGGCTTCGGGGAGCGCTTCCTGCACGAAACGCGGGTGTACCGCAAGTCCGGAACGCCATACTTCATCGACAAGATGCCCAACAACTTCCTGTATGTCGGGCTCATTCATCTGATCCTGCCCAACGCGAAAATCATCGATGCGCGGCGCCATCCCATGGCATGCTGCTTCTCCAATTTCAAGCAGCACTTTGCGCGGGGGCAGAATTTTTCCTATTCGTTTGAAGACATGGCGCACTTCTACCGTCACTATGTCGCGCTCATGGATCATTTCGACCAGGTGCTGCCGGGTCGCGTGCACCGCGTGATCTACGAGCGGATGGTCGAGGACCCGGAGAGCGAAGTGCGCAAACTCCTCGCCTATTGCGGACTGGAATTCGACGAGCGCTGCCTGCGCTTTTACGAAAACGACAGGGCCGTTCGAACGGCCAGCTCCGAACAGGTGCGCCAGCCGATTTTTCGCAGCGGCGTCGACCAGTGGCGCCACTACGAACCGTGGCTCGATACGTTGAAAGAAGCGCTGGGGCCGGCGCTGGATTCCTATCCAGACACCCGGCCCGTACAGTAGATTCCTGGCGGACTGCTAGAACTTCTGGCCGAACTTGATTCCGATTGTGCGCGGTTGCGATGGAATGATGTAAACCTGTGAACCGCAGGTATTCGGATTGCACTCGGCAAAGCGCGTGAGTTCCGCGCGATGATCGAGCAGGTTCGTGATGTACGCCTCGATCGACATGTTGCCGTGCTCGGTTCCGGCCGCGAGGTCAAAGCTGCCGAAACCCGGCTGGGTCCCGATGCCTTGCGCTTCCGAGACGATCAGCAGCGGTGTCGAGTCGCTCTGGAACGAGAGGGCGCCCTGCACGTGGTTCTTCCAGTCGCTCATGTTGAACGTGTAGCGCGCGATCAAGTCACCCTTGAAATGCGGCGCCACCGGCAGGCGCGTCCCGGAAGGTGCTTCCACCGCCGAAGTCGCGCAGCCGCTCTCGCAGTAATCCTGCTTGAGTTTGCCATCGAGCGCCGTCAAGCTGCCCTGCAAGCTCCATCCGCCGCGCAAGACCCACTCGACTTCGCTCTCGATGCCGTTGATATCGGCCTGCCCTGCATTGGCAATTGCCGTGAGACTGGGCGGCACCAGGAACGAAAATTGGAAGTTGTCCCAGTTTTCGTGGAAGATGGCTCCGTTCCAACGCAAGCGGTTGTCCAGCCACTGGGTTTTCCAGCCAATCTCGTAATTCGTGAGGTACTCCGCGCCGTAAGGTGGCACGTACTGGTGCGTATCTTGGAACCGAGCACGATTGACGCCACCTGGACGAAAGCCCTTCGAGTAAGTCACATACAACATGTCGTTCGAATCGTCGAAGTAGCTCATCGTGAGCAGCGGGGTATGACCCGAATCCTTCACCTCCCCGTCCAGATCCGTACAAGGTGCTCCATGGAACGGCGCGTATGTGGCACTTGGCGTGCCTCCCACAGGTCCGCACGTCGCCGTACCTTCGCCACTGGCGAAGTTCCCATTGAACCCGTAGAAGCCCTGCAGTGAGTTGTCGGCCCAGAACTGGCGCAGGCCCGCCTTGAGATTCCAATGCGGGTCGATATCCCAGGACAATTGCGCGAAGATTGCCTTGTCCTTGTCGACACGTTCTTCATCCGTCAGCCATATGGTATCCGCCCAACCCGGCACCGACAGGGAATTGGCAAGGCCATCGCCGTTGTAGCCCAGCACCGTATATCGCTGGTAGATTTCGTGCACTTGGTTCTCGACGAACGCGCCGACCGTAGCCTTCAATGGATACTTCTTCGGCGTGCTCATCCGCAGCTCGTGGCTCACCTTCGAATACCAGTCGTCGCCGTAAATGCGCTGGATTGGATCGATCAGCTTGCCAGCGTTGTCAGTGAAGTAGGCGCCAGATCCTCCAACGGGGCTGTCGTAGAAGAACGAGTAGTCGCTGTAATCCGCCACCGTATGGTCATCGCGCCGGAAATAAGCGCCGGCATACACGATGTCGAAGTCCTGGATCTTGCCTTCGATCGTCAGCGCCATCTGCGCAAAGGTATCCGTGGACCCTTCCGGGCCAAAGTGCGTGACCTCCAGGTCGCCCACAGTCGGGTCATAGCCGAAGAAACCATTCGTCTTGGTGTTTTGCGCCATGAAGGTCGGCGTGATCGTCCAGCTGTCGTTCAAGTCGATCTTGAGCGCGCCACGACCGCCCTTGGTGTCGACTGAGTTGTAATTGTTCTTTACGTAGGCAGCGTTGTTGACCGAGCCCTGGCCAATCGGGGCACCGGGACAAGTCTGGCCGAATTGCGTTGCCCACTCGGCGTAACAGCGCGTGCCGTTGATGATTCCTGCCGGAGCGTTGGTTCCAGCGACATTGCTGATGAAACCGGCGTCGTGCTCGTCCCAACCGACCAGCCGGATCGCCGCCTGCTGACCCAGGGGCAGGTTGATGAAACCCTCGGCCTCGTGACCGATGCCACCGCCCTTGACCGTATCCACGCCAACGTCGTAACCCGCCTCGAACTTCTTCGCATTCGGCTTGTTGGTGATGATGCGCACCGTGCCGGCTTCCGAACTGGCGCCATACAGCGTGCCTTGCGGTCCTTCCAGGACCTCGACCCGATCGATGTCGAACATGTGCACATCGATCGTGCCGTCGATAGTCGTGACCGGCTGCTCATCGAGGTAGACGCCGACGCTGGGGAGAGAGCCGGAGTGATTGCCGTCGCCGCCACTGACCACGCCGCGCATATACAGGTGCGTCGTGCCGGGCTGCCCGTTGCCGCCTTCGCCCTGGCTGCGCACTTCCGTCAG
>Ga0181537_10001527_pt1 | contig 21157 bp, 24 predicted proteins | sample PEATcosm2014_Bin_39_FD_119765 | JGI IMG/M metagenome (GOLD analysis project Ga0181537, IMG submission 119765) | Peatland microbial communities from MTU Mesocosm Facility, Houghton, MI, USA - PEATcosm2014_Bin23_10_metaG | ecosystem: Environmental > Terrestrial > Soil > Wetlands > Peat | place... | reverse complement strand
TCAGTGCACGTACTTTGATAAGTCTGAATCGCAAAATTGGCTGGTCGCGGTACATCAAGATCTCAGCATCCCTGTACGTGAGCGCATTGACGCTGCGGCATGTTCGGCCTGGTCAGAGAAGGAGGGCGTACTCTTCGTTCAGCCGCCCGCGACGGTGCTTGAAACCATAGTCGCGGTCCGCTTGCACCTTGACGACAGCGTGACTTCCAATGGGCCCCTTCGCGTGGTCCCCGGGTCGCACCGTCGCGGCCGGCTCGCGTCGGCTCAGGTTAAGGCGGCGCGCGATGAATCCGGCGAAATCACTTGTACGGTGCCAAGAGGCGGCGTTCTGCTAATGCGGCCGCTTTTGTTGCACTCTTCCTCAAAGGCACAGGTCAGTGCGCCGCGCCGGGTTCTGCACTTCCTATTTGGCGCTCCCGCTCTGCCGCTTGGTTTGACCTGGCACACAGCCGTCTAACAATCGGATCGAGCGATCGCGGGGCGGCGTCTTCGGTGAGCCGACGAGTGAGTCGCTGCTCTGGACAAATCAACAAATCAACTTCGTTTGGCCTCGGCGCATTCCCGCGTCGCTCAACCTCATCGTTAGACGAAATGAGCGCCTCCTATCCTGCTGACGCCGACGGAGATGGTCTTGGCGTATATTGCGGAAAGGCAATGCTCGCCACGTATGACGCAGTGGTCTCCGTTCAAGCGCAGCTCAATGAATAAATGGCGCCCTTCGGCGCAAACTGTGAGGGTTGGGCTACTCTTGGTGACGCGCAATGATTGCCCGCCCCGTAATCGAACGATCACGCGGCGCAGCTTCGGTGAAATTACAGGGAGGTCGAGGATGAGGATCGAGCAGCTTCGATTGACGGTACCGCCCCTGCGTGTCGTTGATTCTAATCGTTAGACGCAAAATGAAACGTCAGCGCTCCGTTTTTAGAACCATCGTCGCTCCAGTTGTTGCAGCCATGGTACTTTTCCCCACGCTGGCAATTGCGGTGTGGGAGGTACTTCATGGCCGTGGTGCTGCCGTGTATTCCAACGTGTACGGATTGACCATCCACTATACGTCAGTACTGATTTTTCTTGGGTCACTGCTCGCTGCGCTCGGCGTGGCTTTTGCAGCGCGGCTGATTTATTTCTGGCGCAACGGGCACGACGGGGCAGCTAGACTTCGCAGCATCCAATCGCATCCGTCATCAGCCGACCTGAGGGAAGGCAAATGAGCTGCTTCGGTCGGCCGCTCCGCCAGCGTCTAACAATCGTTTCGAGCGATCGCGGCGTCGCAGCTACGGTGAGCCAAGGAGGGAGTCGATGATTGAGATAAAGTGCCTTCGTTTGACGTCGACGCAGCCCGCCTCGCTCAACCTGATCGTTAGAGTCGGTCGATGCCGCGAAATTACGGGCGCTAATGCAAACTAAGACTAATCCATACAAATGGCTGGCATTTGGCGCAGTCTGCCTTGCACTTGTCTTTGAGGTTGGCACTTGGTCTTTGGGTCATGAATTCACATTCTTTGGCAAGTTGTCGCAGGGAGAGAGTGCGTGGGTCCGCTACGTAGTCTTTACGTTTGCTGCCCTACTGGTCATCGCCGCGCTTGTTTCTCATGTTCGTCGTTCACAAAAGCTGCGGTGATGGGACGGCCTCGTTGCCGTCACCAGTGAGTTCACCGAAGGGATACTTCCATCTCTAAACAAGAAGTCGCGTGGATCTTGGTGGGCGTCTACTGGGGTGTGGCACTCCCCCTAGCGGTCTTGACGTTCATGCGTGGCAACTTCGCAGGGAGTGTTTTCCTATTGGGACTGGTCGCCTACGGACTCTATATTTGCTTGCCTGCGAGCTTACTGATTTGGGTCGTTTTGAAAATTGATCGACGCCATCAACCCGGGCTCTCGGTCATGCATTTCACCGCTATAGGCATAGCGCTGCCAATTTTATGGGGAGCCTTCGTGGCGTATCTCACTAAGTAATATGCGGTGGCGCGGTGGTCAAACCCGTAGACAATTCGCACCCGCAGGGATGCAACATGATGGTAGCTCAACCTGATTGTTAGATGCCAAGGAATATGTCCCGCAACATTGAAATCAAAGCTCAAATCGACAGCATCGAGGCTTTCGCCGTAAAGGCGGCGGCCCCTGCCGATGCGGGTCCCGTCGAGAGTTGGCGTACGGCCAAGTCGGTCGCGTTATAAAGCATCGTGTGCTATTCCTGGTAGGAAGAACGCGCGTTCATGTCGACAAAGTCGAGCAATTGGGGAATTTTCTTGAGCTCGAGCTCGTGCGGGTTGACAATGAACCTTCGGATGCTGGCGTTCAGGATGCGCGCGAACTCATGGAGAAATTTGACGTCAAGCCACACCAATTGATCGAAGATGCCTATGTCGATCTCCTCGCACGGCGAGGCGTCGCCACCCATGCCCGCACGCAAGTGCCGATCAACGCAGATGCTCCCAGACCGGCTGCGATTTCCGTGCCGAATACCCGATGAAATCCGCGAAAGAAAATCGTGTGAGCGCTATCAGCCTGTTTGACGCTCCGTCAGAAGCCTACGCGTCAAAGTTCAGCAGGCGCACTGCTACCGTGAAGGCTTGGATCGAGGCGAAGCCAGGTGCGGAGGGGCGTGCATTCACACCGCGCAAGAACTCGCCCCCACTCGCCATTATTTACAAGGTCATGGGGAAGATGTTTGCCGTTCTGTCTGTCCGCGGCGTCGAGGACGTAATTCTGAAATGTGATCCTATGTTGGCTTCGGTCCTCCGGAAGGATTTCACCGGTGTCGGCCATCGTTCTCATCTTGATCGGCGCTACTGGATTAGCGTTCGTCTTGATGCGGATGTGCCCATCAAGGAGATCAGGCGCCTGGTCTCGCTGTCTTACGATCTGGTGTGCATCAACCTCACCGCGAAGCAGAAAACAGCACTCGCGAGCTTGGCGCCTGCCGTCCGTCGCCAACGCCATACCAATGTTCGAGCGATCGCGAGACCGCGTCTTCGGTGAGCCAGAGAGAGTCGACGCTACCCCACGTCGCTCAATCTCATCATCATTGAGCCAAGAGAGGTCACACTTGCGTCCAGTTACTCGTGTCACTGTCGTCCTAATGACGCTGCTGGGGTGCGTCGGCTGCGATCAGGCGTCAAAGTCATTGGCGCGCAGTTTCCTGGAAATCGGCGGCACCAAGACGATGTTTCATGACGCCCTTCGCCTCCAGCTCACCGAAAATGCCGGAGCGTTCCTCAGTCTCGGCGCATCGCTCTCGAATGATCTGCGATTTGCCTTATTCATCGCGGCAATCGGAGTGCTGCTAATGGGCTTGGTGATGGTGGCGCTCTTCGCAAGGCGACTCCAACCGTGGAAAATTGTCGCGATACTGTTGATCGCCGGCGGTGGAACCAGCAATCTTTTTGACCGGATTATTCACAATGGCCGCGTAACCGATTTTATAAATGTCGGCATTGGGTCTTTGCGTACCGGTATCTTCAACTTCGCAGACATGGCCATAATGGCCGGGGCAATTCTTTTGATCGTGGGCAATCACGTCGCCGCGGCTTCTCACGATCGGATCGAGCGAACGCGGGGCTCAGGATCCAAGAGACATTGATGCTGGTGTTCCTCAAATTCACCGCCACGCTCGCAGCCGGCTTGTTTGCGGGCGCAGCTCTTTACATCAACGTGGCAGAGCACCCCGCTCGAATGACGCTGGAGACAAGATTTGCTGCGGAACAGTGGGCGCCAAGTTATCGACGCGCCACTTGGATGCAGGCGCCCTTGGCGTTTTTGAGCTTTGTGGCAGGCGTGGGTTCTTGGATTCTAGGCGGGGGTGTCGGATGGGCCCTTGCGGGACTCTTGATTGGCGCTGTGGTGCCCTTCACGCTCATCGGAATCATGCCGACCAACCGCGCATTACTTTCACCTGCTCGGGATCTCGCTTCAGCGGAGACGCGTGCCCTGCTGGAGCATTGGGCGAAGCTTCACGCTGTGAGGACGGCGCTTAGCTTCGCGGCAACCGTGCTCGATGTGTGGCTCGCACTTGGATACTGACAATCGTTGGAGCAACTCTGAGTGTTCGGTCTTCGGTGAGCCAAAAGGCAATCGATGATGGAGATCAATCAGGTTCGTCCGTCGTCGAACCATGCCCATGTAGCTCAAATGGATCGTAGGGGTCAAATTTAAGTATGCCTCGAGTGTCGTTGAGAACCGCTTCAATTTCCTGCCTGGCGATTTGGGCGGCGATCTGGGTATTGTTTCTGTTGATACGTCTATCGCCGTTCGACATCAGGGGCATTCCAGGCGTCGGTATGGTCACGCTAATCGCGCTAATCGTTGCCTTGGTTGCTCCGATTGCAGCCGCGGGATTGGCGGGTGCGGCGTTATTTCGACAGCCCCGAGCACCACTCACGTTCCTGACATTTGGGTTTGCGCTTGCCGCTTTCCTTGGCCAGCTTGCTCTGTTCCTGATATCAAGCTGGATGTAACGTAACTTCATTGGAGCGAACTTGAGAGACATAGAGCCTACCAACCAGACCCCACGCCGTTGCCGTCATGTGCGCTTACCGAAAGCCGGCGTCGAAAGGGCTTCGGCGGTGGTCATGACAAGGATCCGCGCGTTACTTGCCATTACCACGATTTCTGCGGTGCTGATGGCTGGTTGTGGGCCTTCTGCAAGCACCCCCTCTCCAGCACCACCGACTGTCGCCACGAAGCCGGACGTCACTATTACTTTGGACGGCGCCCACCACGCATGTGTTGTCGCGCTATCCCGTGAGGCGCAAGGCAGCATCATTTCGTGCAACGACGTGGTGCCATTTATCCGGGACGAACTTCGACTCCCGAGTGGATCGACTTACGACTTGCGGACGATTGCAGATGTCGATGCAGCGGAAGTGGCGAGCGTCGGGGCACGTCTGAAGGATGCCGGCTACCGCGTCGCTGGGACATGATGACAATGGGGCCGGCAGGTTTCGGACTTACGGGCGGTGGTCGCCGACTCCTCGCCCCGTTCAATGGACCCAGCCCATAATCGTCGCTCAACCGCCTGTCCAGCGCGCCACCGTCTTCGCCAATGTCGGCCCCAATAGCAGCACGAGCATGAACCGCGCCACCTGCATGGCCATGACGAACGGCATGTCCACCTGGGAGGAGCCTGCGATGATCGCCACTGAATCAGCACCGCCGGGGCTGGTGGCAAGATACGCAGTCAGGGGGTCGGTACCGACGGTGACGTGCAACAGCCATCCCAATCCGCCGCAGAGAGCAACGAGTGTGATCGTGGAGGCGGCGATCTTCGGAAAAACATGCGCGGCGTAAACCACAATCTCGCGCGTGAATTTCAGTCCGATGGACCAGCCGATCAGGGCGTAGCAGCCTGCCATCAGCCAAGGCGGCAGCGTGATCGTGAGGAGGTGAGTGCACGAGAGCGCCACGCCTCCGAAGAGAGGGACGAGCAAAGCGCCGGCGGGAATCTTCGATAGGGCGCCGACGATGGCGCCGACCACGGCGAGAGCCATTGTTTCCCACAACGGCACCGTCGCAATTGCCGGAAACCAATCGATGGCGGTCCTCACGCCGCCATCGGGCGCGACCGTGAGCCGGGCGACGATGGAGGCCACCACCGCAACCATCATCACGCGCAGGAATTGCATGTACGCCACCAGTCGTGGGTCACCTCCAAAGCCCTCGGACATGAGCACCATCACGGTGGCGGCCCCGGGCGCGGAACCCCAGACCGCCGTGGTTCCCGGCAACACTCTAAATCGGGCGAGCAGCGCCCCGAGCGATGTACTGATGACCAGCACCGCGCAAACGCCACCGAGGAACAGCGGCCATTGCTGGAGCATCCTCGCCAGAATGGCGGGGCCAATGCTGCGCGCCACGAGGCAGCCGATCAGCCCCTGCGCGATGACAAAGGGCCAGGACGGCACCGCCAGCGTGCCCTCGAATACCGAGACCAGGATCGCGGCAGCCATGGCGCCGAGCAGCAGGGCGGCCGGCAAGTGCACCAGTTCGAGAGGAACGATGAGGGCGAGCGATACCAGCAGCAACACGCACCATTGCAGTCCGACGGGGGCGGCGCGCAACGTCATGCCGGTTCGCTCGATGCGAGGATCCATGGTATTCGATAGTATCGCCGCTCGCCGCGCTGGCGGTCCGCGTCACGCTCGGTTATTTTCTTCAGCTTGGCTATGAGCCTTCCGGGCTGGTTTGCGAGGGATGCTATGTCGAGATTCCGGGTGCTGAGCTTTGCGGTATCGCTCGATGGCTACGGCGCGGGCCCCCATCAGGATCTTGAAAATCCAATCGGTGTCAGGGGTCTCGAGTTGATGGAGTGGTTCTTCCATACCAAGGCATGGCGCAAGATGCATGCCCAGGACGGCGGAGAAACCGGGGTCGACAACGGAATTGCAGAACAGGGGTTCGCCGGAATCGGCGCCTGGATCCTGGGTCGCAACATGTTCGGCCCCGTGCGAGGCGCGTGGCCGGACGATAGCTGGAAGGGCTGGTGGGGTGAGGAGCCGCCCTACCACACACCGGTGTTCGTTCTGACGCATCATCCGCGGCCTTCGCTCAAAATGGCGGGAGGCACGGAGTTCCATTTTGTCACCGATGGCATCCATGCCGCTCTCGATCGCGCCACGACCGCGGCGGGCGGCCGCGACGTTCGCCTCGGCGGCGGCGTATCCACTCTCCGCGAATATTTGCGCGCCGGCCTCATCGACGATCTACATATTGCCGTCCGCCCGATACTGCTCGGGTCCGGCGAAAATCTATGGGAGGGCATCGATATGCATGCTCTCGGCTATGAATGCGCGAAGCAGGTGACGGGAGAGCGCGCAGTCCACGTCTTTCTGCGCAAGCGGACCTGACCTGCGCCCGCATCTCCCAATGGAATTGGACGCACGTAACTGTCGCGACAATGAGGAAAGAGGCAACGTGAACTTGAACATCTCTGGTCTTCCCGCGCTGATCGTGCAGGTCGGCTTCGTCGTCGTTTTTTCCGCGCCCGTGTGGTTGGCGGCGCGCATCGTCGGTGCGGAACGGCCCACGCTGATTCGCGCCGCCCTCTCGCTGATCATCGGAGTCATCGGAGCTATCGTGAGCGTCGCCGTCGGTGGAGGCTTCGCGCTGCTCCTGGCGCCCGTCGCCTTTCTATTGGCGTTCAAGTTCATCCTGGGAACTTCGCTCTTCGGCGCCATCGGCATTGCCTTGATCACGGTCGTAGGCTATGCGGCCATGGTTCACTTCATCGGCGCGGCCTTCACGGTCTCCGGCAATGGAGCGGTAGCCGTCTAGAGTCGGGCCGGGCCGGCTCGGCACGCCCCAATGACGGTCGGCAAAGTTCTTGTGGTTGTCGCGGCCGCCGCCGCGGCGCTCTACGTTGGCTTTCTCGCCCTGTTGTTCTTTTCACAAAGGGCAATACTGTATCCCGGCGCAAAGAACGCGGTGGAGGCGGTACCGCCGCAGGCTCCTGGTCTCGAGGTTCTCAAGATTTCCACGCCGGCGGGCGACATCGAAGCCCTATTCCTCCCGGCGTCGGGATCGGCAACCGCGCCCGCCTCCGCCACGGCCGGTCTCCAGCGGCCCCTCATGATCTTCGCCCACGGCAACGGCGAGGTTACGGACTATTGGGTGTCCGCCTTCGAGGGATTTCGGCACCGAGGCATCGGCGTGCTCTTGGTTGAATACCCCGGCTACGGACGCTCGACGGGCTCGCCGTCCGAGCAGGCTCTCCGCTTAGGGTTGGACGCCGCCTTTGATCGCATCGCCGCCGATCCGCGTGTAGATCGCGCTCGAATCTTCGGCTTCGGCCAATCGCTCGGCGGCGGCGCCATCTGTCTGCTTGCAAGGGATCGGCCGCTGCGCGCGCTCATCCTGCAATCCACCTTCCCGTCGCTCGACATTTTTACCGCCGGGTATGGGGCGCCCGCGTTCCTGCTCCGGGACCATTTTGACAATATATCAACCGTTGCTCATTTCCCCGGCCCGATCCTGGTCATTCACGGCCGTCACGATGAGCTGATTCCTTGGGCTCAAGGTCAGCGCCTGGCCGCCGCGTCTAGTCACGCCACGTTCAGACTGTATGATTGCGGGCACGGATGCTGGGATCCCGATCGACTCCCGTTTTGGCAAGATGTCGATGCGTTTCTGGTCGACGCAGGGATCCTTGAACATGCGCCCGCCGGCGGCTCGGGAGATTGAAATGACCGAAGAAAAATCCTTTCGCACCTTCGGCGACTTTTACCCCTTTTATCTCGGGGAACACGCGAACCGGACCTCCCGCCGGCTGCACTTCACGGGAACGAGCATCGCCGTCCTGCTGCTCGTCGCTGCGCCGGTCACACACCGATGGTGGATAGTCGGCGTCGCCTTGATCCAAGGCTATGCATTCGCGTGGGTCGGCCACTTCTTTTTTGAGCACAACAAACCCGCGACGTTCAAGTACCCGCTGTTCAGTCTGATGGGGGATTGGCGTCTGTGGTGGGACGTTCTCACGGGGAAAACGCCCTTCTGAGCGCGGGCAACGTCCGCTCCATGCGACGTCTGAATTACCCCCGACATTTCCTCTGGCTCGCCGGATGCTCGGCGATGCTGGTGGTGACCAGTCGCGGGCATCTGGTGATCCTGCCCTTCCCGTCGTTCCTGCTGTATGGAGCGCTGCACGCGTCGGCGTTGGTGCTCGCCTTGCGAGTACCGCGATCAATCGGGCGAAAATGCCTGTTCGTTGCGCTGGCTGCGACTTTGAGCGCCATCACCCTCGGCGTCATCATGCTGGGGCGGCCTCTCGTCGGCAGCCTTCCCGGCAATGGCGGACTTTTCGCGCTGCTGGGACTTTCATCCGTCACGGGAGCCCTCACGTACGGCTCGCTCGTCAGAACATTTTGGATTCCCGAGCTTCGCGCCGCTTCCCTCGCCGCCATTTCGCTGGGCTGCATGTTGGCGACGTTTCTCGCCTTTTTCTCTCTCAGCCACTTCGCGCTGCTCGGTCGATGGTGGCTCGCCGTCCTGTGGTGGTTTGCGTTTTCCGGCGGGCTTTGGGGCTGCGAACGGTGGCAGAGTCGATCCGGCCCGCGTTGATTCGGCCGTCACAGTTGCGTGAAGGGCGGCGTTCACACGCCCGTCGGCGAGCGAACATGCTCGGGCCGCACGCCGAGGCCCACGACTTGCGCGGGCCAGCGCCTAAGCCATGGGCTGGCGTTCAAGATCTTGAGCGGCCATGGCGCCGTAAATGTCCCTTTCGTATCCGAAATGGCCGGTTTCAACACCCGATTGTGAACCGCGATCTGCAGCCGCTGGATGACCTGAGCCGGAAACAGCCGCCGACGGCGTATCAAATCGAGATCATCGTCCTCGAGGATACCGGCCTTCAACTTCGCGGCCAGAAGATTGGCGGTCGCAACGGCGTCCTGAATGGCCAGGTTGATGCCCACGCCGCCGACCGGAGACATGGCATGCGCCGCATCGCCGATGCATAGCAACCCCGGTTTGGACCACGTCGTCAGCCGATCGACCGACACCGACAGGAGCTTGACGTCATCGAAGGATTTGAGCTCATCCACCCGGTCCGACAAAAAGTGCGCGGCGTCCGCGACAGCGACCTTGAACGCCTCGAGCCCTGCGGCATGAACCCGTTCCATCCCGCCCTTGCCGATGGCGAACGCACACTGCCAATAGTCGGTGCGATCGATGGTGACCACCAATTTGCCGCGCCTGACATACCCCAGATTCTCCTCTCCATCGTCCGGCTTCTTCGACAGCCGGAACCACAGTACGTCGATGGGCGAGCCTAGATCCGTCACCACTAGGCCGGAGGCGGCACGCACCGTCGAGGTGCGGCCGTCACACCCCACCACCAGCCGGGCGCGCACTTCGAGCGGCCCCCCGGACGTCTTTGCCTGGACACCTACGACCCGCCCTGCGGAACTCAAGAGGCCGGTCACCTCGGCCGACATCTTGATCTCGACGGCGGGAAAGCGGCGGCCATGGTCCGCCAGGAAATTCAGAAAGTCCCACTGCGGCATGAGCGCGATGAATTTGCATCTGCCGGGAATACGCGCGAAGTCCGCGATCTTGAATCGGTGATCTCCTATGACCACGGACAGGGCGCGAATTTCCGAATGCGTCAGCTTCAGGAACTCGCTCAGCAGACCGAGCTCTTCCATGATGAGCATCGTTGACGGGTGCACCGTGTCGCCGCGAAAGTCGCGCAGAAAGTCCGCGTGCTTCTCCAATACGACGGTGTCGACGCCGGCGCGTCCGAGCAGGTAGCCGAGCATCATGCCGGCGGGCCCACCCCCGGCGATACAGCATTGAACGTCCAGCGTTTTGGTCAATCGATCTCCCACAAGCGCCAGCGTCGAGCCCCCCCCACGAACGCGCCCTCGCGGATTCACGGATTGGCGGCTATATTCTAGATCAGCGGCGTCAGATTCGGTTTTGCGCCCGGTCTACGCGCCTCCACTGAAACTCGCGGCGATTGTGCAATACAGAGGTGGAACTAGCATGCAAATCAATCAAGGCGGCTGTCTCTGCTCGGCGGTTCGGTTTCGCATCTCCGGAACGCCGCTCTTCTCCAGCATTTGTCATTGTGCCACTTGCCGCCGGGCAAGTGCGGCCCCGACGGTCGCATGGCTGACGCTCGAGCGCTCGCGCTTTCAGTTTCTATCCGGCTCCCCGCATGTCTATCGGTCCTCGCATGGCGTGGTGCGCCGATTTTGCAGGTCATGCGGCAGCCAGCTCACCTATGAGAACACCGCACATCCCGACACCATCGACATCACCACGTTGTCCCTGGATAACCCGAACGCTTTTGCCCCCACGCTCGAAGTGTGGCTGGAGCATCGGATTTCCTGGCAGCCGGCGAGTCAAACCCTCACTGCATATCCCCGGGGAGTCGACCACGGAACCCATGCCGGTCTCGCCACAACCGGAGTTCCTGGATGACCGATCGCTACGATGGCGGTTGCACCTGCCGTCACGTGCGCTACCGCCTGCTGACGAAGCCGCTCTTCGTCCACTGCTGTCACTGCCGATGGTGTCAGCGAGAGACCGGCGCCGCCTTTGCGTTGAACGCGATGATCGAAGCGGAGCGCGTGCAGTTGCTCGAGGGCGAGGTCGCCGTCATCGACACGCCGAGCAATAGCGGGAAGGGGCAGCGCATTTCCCGCTGCCCCAAATGCGGGATCGCCGTCTGGAGCAATTACGCCGGCGCCGGCGACGCCATCCGCTTCGTTCGCGTCGGAACGCTCGATGAACCCGACCGCCTGCCGCCGGACATCCACATTTTTACCGCGTCAAAACAGCCCTGGGTGGAACTTCCGGCCGGCACTCCGGCCACACCGGAATATTACCGCGCCGCCGAGTATTGGCCCGCCGAGAGCCTAAAGCGCCGCGCCGCGCTCCAGGCCAAATTTCCGCGCAGCTAACGTGCAATGGCGAAGAAGGCTGAAGATGCGCGTTTGCTCAAACTCACCCGCATTTGTCTGGCGCTCCCGGAAACCGAGCGGCGAGCGAGAGGCGATCATTTCGATTTTCGGGTGCGCACCAAGGTGTTCGCCTATTTTCTGAACAGTCACCATGGCGATGGTGTCGTGTCCGTGTGCTGCAAGAGCGCGTTGGGCGAGAATGTGGATCGCGCGTCGCGCGAACCGCAGCGATTTTATCTTCCGGCCTACATAGGTCCCCGGGGCTGGTTCGGCCTGCGGCTCGACGGCAAATCAATCGATTGGACAGAGGTGCAAAATCTGGTCGAACTGAGCTATCGCTTGGTGGCACCCAAGACGCTGCTGAAATCGCTCGAAACGCGTCAGGCCGGCGGCTAGCGAGATTCGGCCGACGCCCAGCGCCGGGGTACATCAGGCGCCAACGGTATATCATAGGACGGCGGGAAACATGGAGAGGGGTTTGTGAAAGCGTTATTTGTGATTATCGGCTGGTGTCTGCTCTTCGTGCTGTGCTGGCCGCTCGCGGTGCTCGCCATTTTTCTCTGGCCCTTGCTATGGCTGATGTCGCTGCCGTTTCGGCTGTTCTTTATCACCTTCGAAGCCGGGTTTGCGCTGCTGCGGGCAATTCTTTTTCTGCCGGCCCGAATTTTGGGCTATCGCCCGAACTCTGCAGGCCGTTCATAGCGATGCACTCGGGCCCGATCGGCCCGGATATCGATCGCCCTCGCGGTGAGGGATTGGACATTCCCATGAGGTGTAGCAGGGTGAATCGTCCGTGATCTCCGCGCTGGACGCTCTCGAGCTCTTACAGGAAGGCAACCGCCGCTTCACCTCGGATACCAGCAGCCGCGATGGATTCTCGAGCCGGCTGCGTCGTATCGAGACGGCCTCCGGTCAGCAGCCATTCGCCGCCATTCTCGGATGTTCCGATTCCCGTGTGCCCGTCGAGATCGTCTTCGACCAGGGCTTGGGCGACCTGTTCGTCATTCGCGTCGCCGGCAACATCGTCGCGCCTTCCCAAATCGGCAGTGTCGAATTCGCGGCCGAGGAATTTGGAACGCGTTTGGTCGTGGTGTTGGGTCACACGCAGTGCGGTGCCATCCGGACGACGCTCGAGCAGCTGCAGCGGCCGAAGGAGAACCAGTCGCACAATCTGCATTCCATCGTGGATCTGATCCGCCCCTCCGTCGAGGGCTTGCTGGCGACCCCTCTCAGGCACGATCTCGACGCGTTGGCCCGTGAGGCCGTGCGCGCAAATATCCGCGCCTCGGTAAAGCATTTGCACCATGGATCCGATGTCATCGAACAGCTGATCCAAAAAGCGGGTCTCATGGTCGTCGGCGCCGAATACTCGCTCGAGACCGGCGTGGTCGATTTTTTCGAGGGACTGCCTAAGTAAGGAATCCTGTGGCGAAGCGCGGCGGGCTCAAGCGACTGGACGGGGCTCGCCGACCGCGAGTACTATCGCCACCCCGTACCATGCGCCCGTAGCTCAGCTGGATAGAGTACTGCCCTCCGAAGGCAGGGGTCACTGGTTCGAATCCAGTCGGGCGCGCCAAGTTTTTTTGAATCCGAGCCTCATGCGCCGCTCGGTCGGTAGGCGCATGGGCGTGTGTGCGTCGTCACAACGCCGCCATGCATACCCGCTACACAGTCTCACCGGCAACCGGCCGCAGCCGGCTCTGCAGCAAATAAACGACGCCGCTGACGATGATGATCACACCCAGGCCCATGATTTCCGATCGTGAGGCAAGACCGATCAGCACGAGCATGCTGGTGATGCCGAACACCACGGCAAACCCGAGCCAGCGGAAATTGAGCGGCTCGCCGGCGAGCGCGACGCCCCGGTGGGCAAGCCGCCATGCGGAGGCGCAGCCGGCGACGTATAGCGGCGCGATCGCAAGAGTCGAGAGCACGGCGAGTTCCGCAAAGGTGCCGGACAACGCCAAACCGATCGCAAGCGCGCAATAAAACGCGATGGCGAAATGCGGCGATCGGAATCGGGTGTGAACGCGTCCCAGCACCTGCGGCAGCACACCGTCGCGGGCCAACGCGAACAGGATGCGCGGGCTGCACAGGATGTCGCTTCCCAGCCAGCCGAACATCGAAACCGCCGCGCCGGCCAGCATCACCACCCGCAGCATCGGACTGATTCGCGCCATCGCGTCGGCCAGCGGTACTTTGGAGTGAGCCAGCGAGTCGCCCAGGATCCCCTGGGCGATCACCTGAATCGCCACATACAGAAGCGCGACGAATATGAGCGAGATCGCCAACGCGCGCGGAATCGAGCGTGACGGTTGTACCACTTCCCCGCTCGCGCAGAGGGCTGTCTCCATGCCCACGAACGTGAACATCGCGAGTATCAGGGCGCGATCGAGTCCCGCAAGGGTCGAATGCACGCCGGAGTGCGCGAGTGACGTGAAGTTCGCACCCTGCATCGCGCTTGCGCCGACGACGACAAATATCGCGATTGGAATCAACTTCATCAGGGTTGCGGTATTCACGAGTTTCGTGCCGCGCGCGACGCCGCCGAAATTCACCGCACCTAAGCTGCCGATCACGAGGACGACGGCCACCACGCGAGCGGGCCCCTGGTACGACGGCGGCAATACGCTGGCGACCACGTCGGCCAATGCCGCGGCGACTCCCCCGCAAGCCAGCACGTTGCCGAACCATAGCAAAGTACCCGCGACATAGGCCGTGAACGGCCCGAACGCCGCTTCGATGCAGCCATAGACGCCGCCGCTGGTGGGGATGCGGCTGCCGGCCTCGGCAAAGCATACCGCGACTGCGCCGATGGCCGCCGCGCACGCCAGAAAGGCGAGCGGCGCATAAACGCCGAGGGATTCCGCGAGAGCGCCCGGCACCGCGAAAATGCCGGCGCCGACGATGATATTGACCACGCCCGCCGCAAGACTCCAGGGTCCTACCGCGCGCACCAAACCCGCATCGCGTCGACTTTCTTCCATTCCCGACGATAACATCCGCGGAGCGGATGCGAAAATCGCTCGCCGCGGACCTATTTCGCGGCGGCGACCGGTCCCATGGTGATCTGCTTTGCGGACGCATCCTGCGCATTGGCCGGCCGCGACAGGCTGCGCAGCTTGTTGCCGGCGCCGGTGAGGGACACGGAGAACAATTGGTCGAGCAGTCCCTTGGTCGACCCACCCCGGTTCATCCAGCGGCTGGTCCATTGCAGCGAGGGGTCGCCGCGTCTTCCCGCTTGAAGCGACACTGAGCTGCCGCTCGACTCCCACAGTGTCAGCACTTGAACCCGGTCACGAGATTTGTAGTCGGACATCCGCTGCCAAACCGTGGAGTTCCACAGCATGGGAACGTCGCCGACCGGGTTGGCGAAGGGATCCTTTTCCAACAGCGATTGCCGGCGCGGGCGAAAATCCGTGTCCGAAAAGACTTTGATGTCGCTCATATTCGGCGCCGTGAAATCGCCCGGCGTTTCGACCGTCGGCACCGGCTCGATGGGCTGGGCTGGTCCCGCGCCCAGCGTCGGGCTGCGGGGCGTCGTCTCGAACTTGCCCGATGGGGACCCGCCCGACTTCGTCCCGCGCAATGGCGACGAGTGAGAATTCGCGTCGCCCTCGATGACGACCGGTTGATCGCTCGCGAGCGATCCACCCGTGCGGATCAGCGCGCACAGCGCCAAGCTGAGCACAATCCTGTCACGGATTTTATTGCAGCGTGCCGCATCATCGAGCGGCGCATAAATTGGATGCGATTCCAACATGGCAGAACGGCTTTTGCATCGAGACCTACGGGCACCGCTAGCATCCACCATACTGGAGATGGCTGCGCGCGACATCAGTCACAATTTTACCCCTGACCGCTGCGCGACTTTATTTCATCTCACCATAATCCCAAAAGTGTCGCCCGATTATGACAGCCGTGGGCCGCACTCATCGTCGTGTGTCGCCATTCACCGTCGTTTGCGCAGTACACCGTCGTCTGTCGCAGTCAGCCGCCGTGTGAGGAGCCGTCGGCGGGTTCACGATACTCGGCGCGGCCCTTCTCCCATTCGAGGCCGTTGAACGGCGTGATCGACATTGCTTCGATCGTCCCGCCATCGATGCAGCGCGCATTGACGCTGATGCCGTCGGGATGCGAGCGCGGAATGTAAAACGATTTCACTCCGCAGACGGAGCAGAAAAAATGTTTGGCGACATGCGTATTGAATGAATACGTGGAGAGAGACTCCTCGCCGCTCAGCAACTTGAAGCGGTCGGCCGGTACGATCAAATGCAGGTATGCCGACTTGCTGCACATGGAGCAATTGCACTCGGCGACCTCGATCCTTGCCGGCGCCCGCACCTCGAAGCGGACGCGGCCGCAATGACATCCGCCGGTGTGAGTGTGCATCCCGACAATGCTCCCGGCGCCTGGCCCGCTAGTGCCTGTGCTCCTGCGCCGCGAGATCACTGATCAGCGACAGCAGATTTTCGGGACCGCCGGCGGTGCGCACGTCGGTCACATATTTCCCGTTCACCACGAAGGTCGGAACGCCGTCGACGCGGTATCGCTGCACCAATTGGTCAGCCTTTTGCAGATCGGTCTCCACCGCAAACGATTGGTAGGCAGTCCTGAAGGCATCCTCGGGGATGCCGAATCTCTTCACGAATGCAATTTGCATGCGTTCCGATTCCGCGTCGTCGGCGGAAACCAGCGGATTGCCGTTCACATGGATTTCCTTGAAAATCTCGCCGTGCAGCTGGTCGAGTTTTCCCAAACTCTCCAGCGTGTAGAACAGTCGCGCCAGAGAACGATGACCCTCGTTCCACATCACCGGCACCCGTGAAAAGCTGACGTAGGCCGGCTTGTTCTTCTTCCACGCTTCGACCATCGGATCGATTCCATTGCAGTGCGGGCAGGCGTACCAGAAGAACTCCAGCACTTCGACCTGGCCCGGGGGCACCGCGGTCGGTTGAGCCGGCACCAGGCGCGTGTAGTTGACGCCGTCCTGCCATGAGACGGGCCCGTTCGCCGCCGCCGCCGCGGTGGACGTCGCGGCCGTGACGGTGGAGGAGACCGCGGCGAGCAGCGGATTGCGCGCACCGGTGTCGCCGGTGACATCCTCCACGGTCTCCGAGCCATCTTCGTTCAGGCGCGTGATTTTTGACGGCTGCTCCGCCGCCGGCTCGGCGGTCTTTTGCCGCGGGGCGGCGGGAGGCGGCGACGCGGTGGCGGTCACCGCTGCCGGAGCGGCGGTGGGTGCACGATCGCCGGAATCCTGCTTCCCGCAGGCGGCGAGCGCAAGCGGCAAGACGACCCATAAACCGGCGTACCAAGCCCGCATGCTCAGCGTATGCCTTGCAGATAAGAGGCAATATCGCGCATGTCGTCGGGCGACAAGCGCTTGGCGATCGTCTGCATGATGCCGTTGGGTCCGGTCCCGCGGGCGCCGGACGCATAGTCGTTCAGCTGCTTCATCACGTACACCGAATGTTGGCCGCGCAGCGCCGGAAATTTCGCCGACTCGTTGCCGCGTCCGGTCGGTCCATGACACGCCATGCAGGCCGGTATGCCGCGCGCCGCGCTGCCGCCGCGATAGAGCTTCTCCCCGGCCTGCCAATAAGAGGGGTCGGCCTCCAATCCCGTGTTCTTCAAGCTGTCGAAATAGGCCCCCAGATCCGCCATGTCGTCCGGGCTCAAGGCCATGGCGTTCGGCATCATGATCGCGTTGTTGCGCTTGCCGTCCTTGAAGTTCTGCAATTGGGCGGCGATATAGTCGGCGCCGAGACCCGCGAGGCTCGGCCATTCAGGATTCGCACTATTGCCGTTTGCGCCATGGCAGGCCTGGCAGACGACGGCCTTGGCGGCGCCGGCTTCCACGCTGCCTGCCGACCATGCAGGGGTGCTCGAGATTGCGCCCAATATCGTTGCTGTGAGAAACCAAAGCCGCTTCATGATCGCCCGATGCTCCATGGTAATGTGAACCCGAATCCACGTTGAATTCTACACTACGAGGCTCTCGCGGGCGGCGATGTCGATTTACTCCCATGTGAAGTTCGTGACCAGCGCGGCGCAGGCGCATCAACTCGCGCCCGACGTCGGCAGAGAGATCGCCTTTGCCGGGCGATCCAATTCCGGCAAATCGACCGCCATCAACGCCATCACGCAACGCACCGGACTTGCGCGCGTCAGCCGCACGCCCGGGCGCACTCAGCTCATCAATTTCTTCGAAGTGGCACCCGATCGAAGACTGGTCGACCTGCCCGGCTATGGCTTCGCCAAGGTGCCGGAGAAAATACGGCTGCATTGGCTCGCGCTGATGGAACACTATTTCAACGTGCGCGAATCGTTGGTCGGCCTGGTATTGATCGTCGACAGCCGGCGCGGTCTCGGCGCCCAGGATGCCGCGATGCTCGAATGGGTTCTCGCCCGCGACCGTTTCGCGCACGTGTTGCTGACCAAGGCCGACAAACTGAATCGACGCGACTCGCAGCGCGTCCTGCGTGAAACCCAAGCGGCCTGCTCCGACACCTTGGTCACGGCGCAGCTGTTTTCCGCGCATTCAAAACTGGGGTTCGAGGAGGCGCGGTCGGTACTGACCCGTTGGCTCGACGCTGCGTAAAAAAACGCGGCGATGAGTCAAGCGTAAACGACGGACATAAAAAGGCCCCGGTGGTTGCTTGGAGCAGCCACCGAGGCAGACGAACCCGGCATGGGGATGACAAACCGGGTCACACCCGCTCAGGGAGAAGAGCGGGGAGCGTCTTTCTCGCTCATTAGATTAGATGGGGATGTCCCGCGAAAGTTCCAGCCCCGACAAGTCTTCACAAAGCCATTTATTTCTCGCCGCCGCCGCCGCCCGGCGCGCCTTGTAAAAACTGCAATTCCGGGCAAATCCACCCTTTGATGGGGCCTTTCTCTAGCGCCGGGTAGCGCTGCCCCGGCCGCTAATGCGCTTGGTCCCAGTTGAGCCCAATCCCCACATCGACTTTCAGCGGCACCTGAAGTTCCGCCGCATGGGACATATGGGTGCGCAGCTGGCTGACGATCTCCGGCACCGCGTCATCCGCCACCTCGAGCACGAGCTCGTCGTGGACCTGCATGATGAGCCGGGCGGGCGCCGCGGAAGTCTGCAGCCAGGCATCCACATCGATCATGGCCCGCTTGATGATGTCGGCAGCGGTCCCCTGCATGGGCGCGTTGATGGCGCTGCGTTCGGCGTATTGGCGCAGTGCCTGATTGCTGGAGCGAATCTCCGGCAGGTAGAGCCGCCGGCCGAACACCGTCTCGACGAACCCGCTGTCGCGCGCCTGGCGTCTCGTCTCGTCCATGTAGCGCTTCACGCCCGGATAGCGCTCGAAATACAGATCGACGTATTTCTGCGCATCGCCGCGGCCGATGCCGAGTTGACGCGCGAGTCCGAACGCCGACATGCCATAGATCAAGCCGAAATTGATGGCCTTGGCGGAGCGACGCTGATCTGCGCTCACTTGATCGAGCGGCGCACCGAACACTTCCGCGGCGGTCGCCTGATGGACATCTCGATCCTCGGCAAAGGCCTTGAGCAGGCTCGCATCGCCGGACAGATGGGCCATGATGCGCAACTCGATCTGCGAATAGTCGGCCGCTACCAGTGAATGACCCGGCGCCGCGATGAACGCCTGGCGGATGCGCCGCCCTTCCTGCGTCCGGATCGGAATATTCTGCAGATTCGGATCCGTCGAGGAGAGTCGGCCGGTGGCGGCGACCGCCTGATGATAAGAGGTGTGGATGCGCCCGGTGTGCGGGTCGATCTGCTCGGGCAGCTTGTCGGTATAGGTCGATTTGAGCTTGGCGACCCCACGGTACTCCAGAATCAACTTGGGCAGCGGATAGGTCTCGGCGAGTTCCTCGAGTACGTCCTCGGCCGTCGACGGCTGGCCGGTCGGGGTCTTGCGAATGACGGGAATGCCCAGCTTGCCGAACAGGATTTCCTGCAACTGTTTCGGGGAGTCGACATTGAACACGCCGCCGGCCGCCGCATGCGCTTCGGCCTGCAGCTCCAGCATTCGCGCGGCCAGCTCCGAGCTCTGGGTCTTGAGCAGTTGCCGATCCACCAGCACCCCGGTGCGCTCCATGCGGTACAGCACCGCGACCAAGGGTTGTTCGATGGTTTCATAGAGCGCCCGAAGCTTCGGCAGCGCTTCGATTTGCGGCCAGAGCGCGTGGTGCAACCGCAGCGTGACATCGGCATCCTCGGCGGAGTACTCGGCCGCACGATCCACGTCGACCTGATTGAAGGTGATTTGCTTCGCGCCCTTGCCCGCGACATCCTCGTAGTGAATGGTCTTGATGCCCAGATACTTCTCGACCGTCGAATCCATGTCGTGCCGCGTCGCCACGCTGTTGAGCACATAGGATTCGAGCATGGAATCGAAGCGCTGCCCCGTGAGGGCGATTCCGTAGTTCGCGAGGATGTGCGTATCGTACTTGAGATGATGTCCGAGCTTGGCCTTGGTGAGGTCCTCGAGCACGGGCTTGAGCGCCGCGAGCACCTCGTCCCGATCGAGCTGATCGGGCGCTCCCGCGTAGTCGTGGCCGAGGGGGATGTAGGCGGCTTCCCCGGGCGTGACGGCAAAGGCGACGCCGATCACCCGCGCCTGCATGTAATCGAGGCTGTCGGTTTCCGTATCGAAGGAAATGAGAGGCGCTGCGGCAAGTTTCGCGAGCCACAGATCCAAGGCCTCCCGCGAGAGGATCTTTTCATAATTGCGCGCGAGAGCCGTGCCGGGGGTCGCTGTGCCCGCGTCGGCGCTGGACGCGGCTGGAGCCGCAGCCGCTGCGGATTCAGCAGCCGCAGGCGCCGTCTCCGCTTCCGGCCCCAATGACCTGAGCAGCGAGCGAAATTCGAGCCGCGTGTACAGCTCGCGCAGACGCGCGAGGTCGGGAACGCCGCTGTGCAGCGCCTCGACCGTGACTTCGAGCTTCACGGCGGTATCGATGGTCGCGAGCTTGCGCGACAGCTCGAGTATCGCGATCTCGTTGCGCAGATTCTCCCCCACCTTGCCGCCGATGTCGGCCGCATGCGCGATCAGTTCATCGAGCGTCCGATATTGATTGAGCCATTTGGCCGCGGTCTTCGGCCCGACCCCGGTGATTCCGGGAATATTGTCCGAGCTGTCGCCCACCAGCGCGAGATAGTCGACGATCTGTTCCGGAAACACATCGAATTTCGTCTTCACGCCGGCGCGATCGAGGCGCGTGTTGCTCATCGTGTTCAGAAGCTCGATGCGCGGGCCGACGAGTTGCGCCATGTCCTTGTCGCCGGTCGATATCAACACGTCGAAGCCGGACTCGGCGGCCTGCTTTGCCAGGGTGCCGATGACATCATCCGCTTCGACTCCCATCACCCGCAGCAGCGGCAATCCCATCGCTGCCACGGAATCGAAGAGCGGCTCGACCTGCGAACGCAGGTCATCGGGCATGGCCGGGCGATGCGCCTTGTACTGATCGAACAAATCGTCCCTGAAGGTCCGCCCGGGCGCATCGAATACCACGGCGATCCGCTCCGGCGCCTCCTCCTTGATCATCTTGTTCAGCATGTTGAGCACGCCCAGCACCGCGCCGGTCGGTTCCCCCCTGGAGTTGGTGAGCGGCGGCAGCGCGTGAAACGCCCGATACAGATAGCCCGAGCCATCGACCAGAATCAGTTTCCGTGCGCTCATTAAGAAGACTTCACGAGTTTACGGCGACGGTGTGGCCGGTGTGTTTGCGGGTGCGGGTGCGGGTGCGGG
>Ga0181537_10001526_pt1 | contig 21161 bp, 14 predicted proteins | sample PEATcosm2014_Bin_39_FD_119765 | JGI IMG/M metagenome (GOLD analysis project Ga0181537, IMG submission 119765) | Peatland microbial communities from MTU Mesocosm Facility, Houghton, MI, USA - PEATcosm2014_Bin23_10_metaG | ecosystem: Environmental > Terrestrial > Soil > Wetlands > Peat | place... | reverse complement strand
GCACGCTCCAGCCTCAATAATTGAGCTGTTTGTGCAAAAACACCGCGCTGCCTGGCACCTGCGAAGCACGCCGCTCATAACGCGCTAAAGGGCATCCGGCCCTCCCGCTGCGCGCTGACTTACTCCGGATGGCTCGCTTACCTCCATGTAAGCTTCCGGCGCAGGCTGATCAATAGGCCCCGCCCGCCTGTGAACCAGGCCAGCGGGGCTTTTTTTCGCGTGTAAACCGCTGTGCCCGTGGCCCGTTGGGCTTCTGCTGACGCCCGTTTCCGACACATTGACCGCTTCGGGTACGGTCACTAATTTAATGCCCAGGGTGGATGCCCGACCGCTGAGGTTCGTGGGGGGGCAAGGAAGGTGGAGGTCTTATGGATACGCGGCACACAACTTCGGTAGCTGTCGGCAGCGCCACGCTGCTGATCGCGGCGGGTGCACTGCTATTGTCCGCGTGCGGTGGCGGCAGCGCCTCGAATCCCGCTGCCGGTTCGGGTGGCCCCGCCAGCTCGGCCACACCGCCCGCGGTGATCCAGGCCCAGCAGAATGGCACCGCGACCGATCCGGCGCTGATCAGCGCCGACAATGCCTTCGGCCTGAACCTGCTGAACACACTGCTCCCCGGCAACAGCGGCAATGTGGCGATCTCCCCGACAAGCCTGAACGTTGCCCTGCAGATCCTCTACAACGGCGCTGCCGGCAGCACCGCGCAAGCCATGTCGCAGACGCTGCAGCTTCAGGGCTTCAGCCTGGCAACGCTCAACAGCGACAACGCGGCGCTGCAGGCCTCGCTGCTCGATCCGGATCCGGACGTGCAGATCACACTCGCCAATTCGCTGTGGATGCACCTGAGCGACACGCCGGTGCTGCCAGGCTTCATCCAGCTGAACCAGACCTACTACGGCGCCGAAATCGGGGATTTGTCGGGCGCACCGGCGAACGTCAACGCCTGGGTCTCGAACATCACCAACGGGCTGATCACCAACATCCTGCCGCCAGCGAATTACACCACTGTCGTCGCCGTGATCGCGAATGCGATCTATTTCAAGGGTGCCTGGACCGTCGCCTTCGATCCCACGTTGACCGCACCGGCGCCTTTTACAGTGGGCGATGGCACGCAGGTCAGCTGCCAGATGATGCATCAGACGGGCGCCTTTGCGACCTACGCCGGCAGCAATTACCAGGTGCTGCGCATCCCCTACGGCCAGACCCAGCACCTGAGCATGTTGATCGTGATGCCCAGCGCAGGCGTAGACCTGAATGCATTCGTGGCCACGCTCACTCCGGCGATGATCAGCGCCTGGGCCTCCGAACTGCAGACCAGCAATGTCGCTCTGGGACTGCCGCGTTTCACCACGACGTTTGGGGCATCGCTCCCCGCTCCACTCACGAGCCTCGGCATGGGCATAGCTTTTTCAGTAACGCAGGCGGATTTTTCCGCGCTCGCGCCCAACACCTATGTTTCAGACGTCGAGCATCAGACCGTCGTGGAAGTGGATGAAAGCGGCACCGTCGCGGCCGGCGCCACGACGATCACGGTTTCACCGACGGTTGTCGGGCCGACCCCGGCGCCGTTGCTGATCGATCACCCCTTCTTCTATGCCATTCGCGACGATCAGAGCGGGGCGCTGCTGTTCGTCGGTACGATGGCGAATCCGACGTCGGGTTGAGCGGGCGGGATTCTTAAAATACCCATCCCTGCTCAGAGCAGCTTCCGGTACTGGAGGAATCCGGGCGTGGCGCGACCGCGTGTCAGTGGCTCGCGAGTATCTGCTCCAGGTCAGTGCGCTGGTGCTCCTGGCACCACTGCAGGGCGCTCTTGCCTTCGTAGGTCGCATCCTTGCGCGTGCCGGGCCAGCCGCTGATCAGGCGCAGGCCCTCAGTGAAGCCCGCTCGATCCGGGTTGAGGATCGCCGCCTCGGTAGCCGCAAGCAGCGGAGTGCGCTGCAGCCCATCCTGCGCATTGGGGTCGGCACCGGCCGCGAGCAGCACCTGCGCCACCGTGACGTTGCCGAACTGCAGCGCCCTGATCAGCGCCGTGTCACGGAAATAGTTCTGCAGGCGATTCAGGTCGATCCTCGGGGAGCTCACCAGCAGCCGCAACTGTCGTGCGGCGCCCGGCAGCGGTATCCCGGCACTGCTTTGACCGCTGAGCGCGCGACTCGTGGCGATGCCGAGCGCGCTGTACTGCCCGCCGTAGGCGGTCAGATTGGGATCGGCACCGGCATTGAGCAGCAACTCGACCGCAGCGTCTGCACCGAGTTCCAGTGCCTTCATCAGCGGCGTGTAGCCGCTCGGCGTGTCGCGCAGATCCGGATTGCTCCCCGGCGCAGCGAGCAGTGCCTTCATCACACCGAGGTAGTCAGCGTGCGCCGGGGAAGCCGCTGTGCGCTTTGATCCGGCGTAGGCCAGAATTGCGCCGGTCAGCGCACTGTCGTCGGCCAGCAGGTCGTTGACGGTGCGCGTGCGGTTGGGGCTGGCACCCTGGGCGAGCAGGTTCGTGACCGCGGCGAGATCGCCTGAGCGGGCTGCAATCATCAGCGGCGTGCGCTGCTCGCGATCGCGCCGCTCCAGGTCGCTCAGCTCCGGTGACTGATAGGCGCGCTCCATGATCAGCAGTTCAGGCGCTATGCTCACCGTGGCCGGCTGGGCCGACTCGAGCGCGAACGAACGCGTCGCTCGCGCCTGGATTGCCAGCGCCAGCATGCGCTGATAGTCCGTGCGGGCGATCTGCCGCGCCTCATCGGCGATCGACTGCAGGTAGCTGCCGAGCGCCACCGGATCACCGAGGGTCTCGCAGTAGGAGTGCACGTCGGAGAGCCGCTGCAGCTCGCGCACGCGGTCGGGCGGATCCTGCGTGCTCGGGTAGAGCCGCGCCTCCACCGTCAGATGGCGCGCGCTCAGCATGCCGCCCTGGAGCAGTGCCGCGCCGGAGAGCAGGTGTTCCTCGCGAAGGCTCAGCGTGCGGCCACGCTCATCCTGGTCGGAGGGGTGCTCGATGAGCCCGTCCTTATAGATGCGTATGTCGACATACTGCTGGCCCAGCCCTGCGCGGAATACCGCCTCAACCGGTGCGCTCATCGAGAAGCTGCCGTCGGCAGCGCTGAGCGTGGCATCGATCCGCAGGCAGTGCTGGGTCGAGCCCGACATGCTCTGGGTGGTTCCGCTCCAGACGGCCAGGATGTGTGCTCCCGGAATCGGCGTCGCGGAGCGCCCGTCGCGCAGCACGCCACGGACCTCGACGTAGGCGCTGTTCTGCGTGCCGAAGGGATTCTGGGCGCGTGCCTGGTGCCAACCCAGCACGATTGCCAGCGCGGCGGCCAAGCCCAGATAGCCGCTGGAGCGCCGTGCCCGCATGAGCTTTGCCGGCCTCACCGGGAACTGCGCTGCCCGCCAGAGCGAAACCGCACCCGCATGCGGTCGCTAGGCCGCCATCTGCATCAGCACCGGTCGACCCACGGCGTAGCCCTGCAGGAAGTCGATGCCGATCGAGCGCGCGGCCTCTAGGGCGGCCGGCTCTTCGATCTGCTCGCCGATCACCTTGAAGTTGAGCGTACGCGCCAGCTGGATCATCGCCGCGACCATGGCCTGGTTGACCGAATCGCGATCGAGGTTACGCATGAACGAGCCGTCGATCTTCAGGTAGTCAACACCCAGGTTCTTCAGGCTCGAGAACGAGCCCATGCCGCTGCCGAAGTTATCGAGCGCGAAGCGGCAGCCCATGCCGTGCAGCACCCCGATGAAGCGGCGCGACTGCTCGACGTTGGCGATCACCGCGCTCTCGGCGATCTCGAAGCACACCTGGGCCGGATTGGCGCCGGTGGAATCCAGGCACTCGACCACGAACTCGAGAAACTGTGCATCGGCCAGCGTCTGCCCGGAGATGTTGAGCGCGATGCTGCGCCTGGCCGGCAGCGCAATGGCACCGCGCCCGAGCGCCGTGAGCGCGGTCTGCACGATCTTGCGATCGATCAGCGCCGTCAGACGGTAGCGCTCGGCGGCCTTGAGAAACTCTGCGGTCGAGACCTGCTGGCCCGCCTCATCCTTCAGGCGCACGAACACTTCCATCGCCGGGCCGTCATCACCGCTGCCGTAGGCAGCCACGATCGGCTGGCAGTAGAGCTCAAAGGTGTTGTCGCGCAGCGCCGTCTGCAGCAGCTGCAGCCACTGGATCTCGCCGCTCTGGCGCGCCTGGATCTCATCGCGCGCCGAGTACACCGCCACATGACCGCCCTGGCGCTTGGCGACATAGCAGGCTGAATCGGCCGAAGCCATGGTCTCCTCGAGCGTCCCCGAGTCGCGCGCAATCTCGACCAGACCGACGCTCACGCCGATGTTGAAGAGCCGATCCTTCCATACGAAGCGGAAGTCGGCGACCTCGCGGCACACGTCATCGGCGATCTGGCGCGCCTTGTCGAGCGGACAGCCGATCAGCAGCAATCCAAATTCATCGCCACCGATACGCGCGACCGTATCCGAGTCGCGCACCTGCTCGCGCAGCAGCTTGCTCACTTCGCGCAGCAGGCTGTCACCGGCCAGATGGCCGCTGGTGTCGTTGATCAGCTTGAAGCGATCCAGATCGAGATAGCACAGGATATGGGTGCCATCCCCGCCATGCGCACTGTCGATCGCATCCTGCAGCCGGCGTTCGAATTCGGGGCGGTTGACGAGCCCGGTGAGCGCATCGTGGGTCGCCTGGTAGGAGATCTGGCGCGTCAGGCCGCGGATCTCGGTGACATCGTGCAGCGTGATCACGGCGCCGATGTGATCGCCAGTGACATCGCGCAGTGGCGCGGCCGACAGTTCGACCAGCCGTTCACCGTCGCCGGGCTGTTTGATGACCAGCGCGCGGCGCCCGAGATGGAGCGGTGCCGCTCCGGTCAGCGCCTGGTGCACCGGTTCACTGAAGAGCTTGCGATCCTTCTCATCGATCCGCTCGCCGACATCTTCGAGCGCAGTGCCGTTGGCGGTCTCGGCGCCAATGCCGAGCAGGCGCTGGGCGGCAGGATTCAGATAATCGATGCGACCGCGCGTGTCGACCGTCAGGATGGCATCCTCCACCGAGTCGAGCGTCTGGCGTGCACGCCCGGGGCGGGCATCGAGATGGGCGAGGGTCTGCACGGTCTGCGTTGGCAGGACTTCCACGCCGACGATCAGCAGCGCCGCGATGCCATCGTGCTCCACCGGCCAGGAACTCAGTTCGAGTCGCGATTGCTGGCCCTGCAGGCCGACCAGATCCACTTCGTAGCGTTCAGCCGCGGGTACGCCTGAGAGGCGGTGCAGGATGTTCTCGCCGACCAGGTCGGCATATTCAGGCGGCACCAGATCGCTTAAGCGACGGCCGATCAGATCGGCCTCCGCGACGCCCACCAGCGCTGCAAACTGCGGGTTGGCGTAGAGGATTTCGGTCTCGCTGTGGATCAGCACCGCTTCGTGCAGATGATCACCGAGCGCACTGAGCGGCGCGTGCACGGCAAGGCTTGGCACTGACGGCAGCGTCTCGGAGTGGCGCTGTGCGTCGATGCGATTGAGCAGGTGATTGACAACCTGGCCGAGTGCCTGGATTTCCGGCACACCGACCGCCGCCTCGACGCGCTCATCGAGTGCGTTGCCAACCGCAATGTGATGCAGCTGCTGCGTCAGGCTGCGCAGCGCACTTTGCTGCCGGCGTTGCAACAGGTACAGCGCCAGCAACGCTGCGGCACCGAGGGCGAGCAGCAAACTCAGTAAGGCCAGAGTGGTCATTTCGTAACTTAGCAACTCTTGGACGCACCGCCTCTTCCCCTGGGACGCTCGAGCATGCCGTGCCGGCGGGGCGGTTCAGAATTGCAGCATACTCCGGCACCTGCCCATCCCGCCGAGTCAATTGACCATATGCGGGAAGCATCTGCGCAGCCGGAGGTGCTTGGCTTCGGGCGCAAAAACCCTTAAGTTGCCGCTGCGTCCTGCGGGACCGGAATAAGTTAAGACCAGCGCGAGCCGCGAACGTTCGCGACCTGTATCGGAAGGAAGCCATGAGTCAGACCGCCGCTTTGGAACAAATGATCAGCCAGCAGGTCCGCACCGGCTCGGTGCTCGATGAACGCACGCTTGCGGCACTGCATACCGTGCCCCGCGAAGTCTTCGTCCCCGCGGCCCTGCGATCGGTGGCCTACGCCGAGTGCGCACTGCCACTCGCCCACGGCAAACACATGCTCATGCCACTGCTGGTCGGGCGCATCCTGCAGCAGCTCGCGCCGCGACGCGGTGAGCGGGCGCTGGAGATCGGCACCGGTTCGGGGTATCTCTCGGCCTGCATGGCGGCACTGGGCGCCCAGGTGCACTCGCTTGAACTGCACCCGGAACTTGCCGAACAGGCACGGTCAAACCTGCAGGCGGCCGGCACCACCGGCGTCCAGGTTGCCACGGCCGATGCCATGAGCTGGTCGGAGGCGGGAGAATTTGATCTCATCGTGCTCACGGCCTCGCTTCCGGTCTACCAGACCCGCTTCGAGCAGCGCCTGCGCGCCGGTGGGCGGCTGTTCGTGGTGGTCGGGCAGTCGCCCGTCATGGAGGGCCTTTACATCCGCCGCCGGGACGGCGCCGGCTTCCAGAGCCAGTGCCTGTTTGAGACCGACCTCGAGCCGCTCGAGCATGCCCCCGGACCGCCGAAGTTTGCGTTCTGAATCGGAGGAGTGATGAGCGGACCCACCCAGATCAGCCCGGCCGAGCTCAAGGCCAGGCTCCAGGCCGGCGAGCCACCCACGTTGCTGGATGTCCGGGAGCCGTGGGAGATCGCGATCGCCGCCCTGCCCGGTATCCTCGTGATTCCCCTGAACGAAATCCCGCAGCGCTGGCAGGAACTCGATGCCCAGGCGGATATTGTCGTCATCTGCCGCTCGGGCATGCGCAGCCAGAATGCTGCAACCTTTCTGGTGCGGCAGGGTATTACCCATGTGTACAACCTCGCGGGGGGCATGCTGGCCTGGTCCCGTGAGGTTGACCCCAGCCTGCCCACTTATTAGACGGCCCCGCAGGCGGCCTACGGATGGGTAGTGCATGAATCGTTGCTGGATCATTGCCTTGGGGTGCGCCAGCGCACTCACTGCGGCACGCGCCGCCGACCTCAGCGAGGTCTACCAACGCGCCCTGACGGCCGATCCGACCATGCAGCAGGCCGAGTACACGCACCTGGCCGCGCGCGAGAACAAGACGCAGGCGATCCTGGCGATGCTGCCCTTCAATGCCTACCTCAGCAAGACCTGGACCGGCATCAATGGCCCCGGTGGGGAGGGTCCGAATGCACCGAGCACCTATATCCCCGCGACCGGAAACGTCCAGGTCCAGGCCAACCTGTTTTCCTGGAGCAACTGGATCGCGCTCAAGGACGCGGACCACGTCGTGGCGCAGGCGGAGGCCGCGTATCTGGCCGCCGAGGAAGATCTGATTTCGCGCGTGACCCAGCGCTATTTTGCCGTCCTGAGCGCCCAGGATGATCTCGAGTCGCAGCAGAGCGCGCTCGAGTCGGCGCAGCGCCAGCTCGATCAGGCCGAGAAGCGCTACGAAGTCGGGCTGATTGCAGTCACCGATGTTGAAACCGCGCGCGCCCAGCGCGACACCTACAATGCCGCGGTCATTGCCGGCAAGCGCACGGTGCTCAGCGCCGAGGACCAGCTGCGCGCCATCACCGATGAAAACTATGACGCGCTGGCCGCGCCGCGCGATGAGCTGCCGCTGCTGCGCCCCGATCCTGCCAGCGAGGATTCCTGGGTCACGACGGCGCTCAGCCAGAATCCGACCCTGGTGGCCAACGAGCTTGCCGCCGAGATCGCGCACGATAACTACCTGACTGCGATCGGCGGACATCTGCCCACCATTTCCGCCCAGGCCTCGCGTGCCTGGGCCCTGCAGCCGAACCCGAACAGCGCCTTCTCCGATGTCATCGGCGGCGCCGGCCTGCAGATTACCGATACCCAGGACATCCTGTGGCAGATCAACATCACGGTGCCGATCTTCACCGCCGGGGCCACGCAGTCCAAGGTGCGCCAGGCCAAGCTCACCTGGCAGGCGGCCAAGGCCGGCTACCAGGCGCAGCTGCGCGCGACCGAGGAGGCGGCGCGCGATGCCTACCAGGGCGTCATCAGCCAGATTGCCCAGGTCCAGGCGCTGCACCAGGCCGTCCAGTCCAACCAGGTGGCGATGAATTCGATCGAGTCGGGCTACGAGGTCGGCACCAAGACCGCGGTCGATGTGCTCACGGCGCGCCAGACGCTGGTGCTCGCCCAGTCCAACTATGCTGATGCCAAGTACGCCTACCTGAACAACATCGTGGCGCTGCGTCTGGCGGCGGGCAACCTGGATCGCAAGACCATCGATGAGCTCAACGGCTGGCTGGCAGCTCAGCAGACCCTGCCCCCGACCGTGACCGCGCCGGTGGCGCCGCCCGCGGCACAATAACTCCCCGCCCCTAGCGCGCCGCGAGCAGCGCTTCGACCAACGCCAGCACGCGCGTCAGCGCGCCGCGGTTGGCGGCGACCACGGCGCGGCCCGCCTGACCCAGCGCGCTACGTGCTGCCGGATCGGCCGCCAGCAGGCAGACCATCTGCGCCAGCTCGGCCGCGTTGGCCACGATGCGCACGGCGTGGCTTGCGCGCAGTGCCGCGACCACTTCCGGCGCATTGAACTGATGCGGGCCACTCAAGGTCGCCACGCCAAGCTGCGCTGGCTCAAGCAGGTTGTGGCCACCGACGTTGACCAGGCTTCCCCCGACGAACGCGAGGTCCGCGGCCGCATAGAAGTCGCTCAACTCACCGATCGTATCGAGCAGCAGCACCTCGGCCACCGAGGTCTCGGCCTGCAGATCGCTTCGACGCACGAAGCGCACCCCCTGGGCGCGCAGCAGCGAGGCAACCTCATCGAAGCGCGGCGCATGACGTGGCGCCAGCACCAGCAGTGCCGGCTGCCGGGCGCGCAGCTGCGCGTGGGCTGCGAGCAGCGCCTGCTCCTCGCCCGCATGGGTGCTGCCGGCGACCCACAGGAAACGCCCTCCGGCGTAGCGCGCCCGCAGTGCGGCCCCACGCGTGGCCAGTTCAGGATCGCTTGGGCGATCAAACTTGATGTTGCCGCACACCAGAGCGCGCTCAGCAGGCACGCCGAGTCGCACGAAGCGCGCCGCATCGGCGGCACTCTGGGCCGCAATCGTCACCGCCGCCCTGAATGCTGGCCGCACCAGGCCCGGAAACCGCTCGTAGCGGCGCGTGCTGCGCTCCGACACGCGCCCGCTCGCGAAGATCACTGGCACGCCCGCGCGTGCGCACTCGGCCAGCAGGTTGGGCCAGATCTCGGTCTCAATGACCAGCAGCAGCGCCGGGCGGAAGCGCCGCAACGCGGCCCGCAGCGCCCACGGCAGATCATAGGGCGCATAGCTGACCGCGATCTCACTGGCGAGCGCCTCACGGGCGCGGGTCCGGCCGGCCGGCGTCGCGCTGCTCAGCCACAGCGCCCGGCCCGGGTGTGCGCTGCGCAGCGCGCCGACCAGGGCCAGGGCGGCCTGCACCTCGCCCACCGATACCGCATGGACCCACAGGCCACCGCCGCCGCTGCGCGGTACTGCGCCAAAGCGCGCCCGCCAGCCGTGCCAGTAGCGGCGATCTGCCAGACCACGCCACGCCACCAGCGCGCTCACGAACGGTAGTGCCAGGCACAGCAGCAGCGTGTAGAGGCCTCGCATCGCAATCCGCGCTACGCGACCTGGCCGCTGAAATAGCCATCGAGCAGGCAGTGCCAGTCCGCCCTCGTAAAGCGCTCCTCGGGCAGATCCACGATCAGCTTGCGCAGTGAGCGATGCAGGCGGGCGAGGTTCGCATCGCACCACCAGCCGGGCGTGCGAATGGCGCTGCGGTCAAAGTCGATCACCCAGACGCGCTCGGCCGTATCGATCAGGATATTGCGGGCGTTCAGATCGGCGTGGAATACGCCACGCTCATGGAAGCGGCGCAGGCAGCGTCCGATCGCCACCCACAGGTGGATCGGCAGCGGCGCCTCGCGCAGGTGGGCGTGGACCGAGCGGGCATCGGGGATCCGATCGATCAGCAGCGCCGCGGAGTAGGTGCGGCCATCGCGCCGGTAACTGGCCGCAATCGGCGTCGGCACCGGCAGGCGCTGGCGCAGCAGCTGGTAGAGCAGCTGCCACTCGCGAAAGGAGCGGGTCCGTTCCTCCCCACGCCACAGATAGCGATCCGGGCTGATGCGGGCAGCGATCCCGCCGCGGCGGTAGTGGCGCAGGACGAACTGCCGTCCATCGGCCTCGATAAAATGGGCATTGCCGCGTCCTTCACTCGGCACCGAGAGCGTGCCACGCAGCGACCACCAGGCCTCATCGAGCCAGCCGCGCTCGGCATTGGCCACTCGCGAACTGTCGTAGAGCATCGCACCGCCCGGGACCGGCATCAGATGCACTTCCGGCCCTGCTATCCATCCTTCGATGACCGACACTCTGTTGGGGCCTCGCAATCTCTGGGGCGACAACGACCTGGCGTGCGGGCGCTGATCCCTCGCACCGCATCCGCCGCCAGCGCAAGTCTAGCACCCGAGCTCTCGATCCCCGGCGCCTGCTACGATGGCGCCCGCGGTGCGATGCCGCGCACCGACGGCGCCGGAGACGCGATGCAAGACATTAACGTGCCCATTTCCCCGGGCGAACTGCTCGATAAAATCACGATCCTGCGCATCAAGTCCGAGCGCATGAGCGATGCGGGCAAACTCGCCAATGTCCGCCATGAGCTCGCGCTGCTCGAGCGCACCTGGAGCGCGGCAGTGCCGCCCACGGCCAATGTCCGGGCCGATGAGCAGGCCCTGGCGGCGGTCAATGCGCGGCTCTGGGACATCGAGGATGAGATTCGTGTGCTGGAGCGCAGGCAGCAGTTCGATGCCGCATTCATCAAGCTGGCCCGTTCGGTCTACATTGAGAATGATGAGCGGGCGGCGATCAAGAAGCGCGTCAATGTCGCGCTGGGCTCGGCGCTGATCGAGGAAAAGTCCTACCAGCCCTATCGCTAGGCTCGCACGCCCTTGAGCGTGTACTCGGCGCCGCAGTACGGGCACTTGGCCCAACCGGTCTCCTCGATGGCCAGGAACACGCGCGGGTGGGAGTTCCACAGCGCCATCGCTTCACTCGGGCACGAGAGCGGCAGGTCGGCAGCCGTGACCTCGTACTGGTTCTGGGTGTTGGCCGGGAGGCCCTGGGCAGGATCTGGCATGCACTTATTATATGCCCATCGCCTGGTCCCAGATCGAGATCACTGCGGCCCGCTCGGCTGCGAACTCAGCTTCATCGACGACCGGACCCTGCCCGTCGAGCGCCCGGCGGTGGATGCAGGCCCGATAAGCACGATAGGCCCCGGTCAGCACATCCACGACCCGCTGGGGCACCAGATCCGCGGAGGCCACCGACTCGAGCTGCCGGATCGTGTCCGAGAACCACACCACCGGCGGATGCTCGCCGGCCCAGCGCAGGGCCCAGTACTGGGCCAGGAACTCGATGTCGGCCATGCCGCCTGGATCCTGCTTCAGATCCAGCTGCCCGCGACCGGCACGGCTCAGCTCATCGCGCATGCGCTGGCGCATCTGCTGCACGTCCTGCTGCAGGCTCTCGCGGTGCACGGCGCGCTCGAGAATCTCGAGCCGGTCCTGCTCAAAGCGCGAACGCAGCGCCATATCCCCGGCGACCGCGCGTGCGTGCAGCAGCGCCTGATGTTCCCAGCTCCAGGCTTCGCGGCGCTGGTAGTCGGCAAACGAGTCGATGTTGGTGATGAGCATGCCGCCCTTGCCGCTCGGCCGCAGCCGCATATCGATCTCATAGAGCCTGCCGGCCGCCGAGTGCGTCGAGAGCAGGTGCACGACCCGTTGTGCGTAGCGCACGAAGAACAGCTGGTTATCAATGCTGCGCGCGCCGGAGGTGACCTGCGCCTCGCCGGCCGAGTCATGCAGAAACACCAGATCCAGATCCGAACTGTAGCCCAGCTCGATGCCACCCAGCTTGCCATAGCCCACGGCACAGATGCGCACCACGCGCCGCTCATCGGCGCTGCCGCACATCGGCGTTCCCAGCAGCGGCGTCAGGTGCGCCCATGAGAGGCGCAGCGCCTGCTCCAGTATCAGTTCGGCGATATCGGTCAGCCGGTCGCTGACCGCCATCACGTTGAGCCGTCCGCCCAGATCCGCCAGCGCCACGCGGAACATCGCGGCGCGCTGGAAGTGCACCAGCCGTTCGACCTGCTGCTCCTCGCCCTCGCCGGCCACGTCGGCAAGGCGCTGTTCCAGATCCTCGGCAAGGCTCGCACGATCGGGTAGCAGCTCGAGCAGCCGCTGGTCGATCAGTTCATCGAGCAGCAGCGGATGCGCGGCGATCTGTCCGGTCAGGAAATCCCCGTGACCCGACAGGTCCACCAGGCGCTCGCGCGCGGCAGCGTTCTCGCGCAGCAGTGCAAAGTAGGTCGAGCGCGGGCCAATCGCCTCGAGCACCCGCACCAGCCGCCGCAACACTTCGAGTGGCTGAGGGTGGCGGGCCGCGGCCACGACCAGCAGCGGCACCAGCGCGCCAAGGCGCCTGCGCCCCGGCTCATCGAGGCGCCGCCACAGCGCGCCCGAACTCAAATCAATCAGCAGCTGCGCCACCGGTGCCGCAGGTGCGATCGCAAGCGCGCCCAGGCGGGCCTCGAGCAGTTCCCGATCCAGCGGTGGCTCCCACAACCGGGCCAGCTCGGTCGTGGGTGCAGTGCCTTCGCTCGCCTGGCCGAACACGACTTCGGCAAAATGCCGCGACACGCTCTGGCGCTGCTGCTGCAGGCTCTGATGCAGCTGCTCCCAGCTGCCAAAGCCCATGCTCGCGGCCAGCCGCGCGCGCGCCGGCGCCGCCTCGGGCAGCTGATGCGTCTGCTCATCGGCATACATCTGCAGGTGATTCTCGAGCCGGCGCAGAAACTCATAGGCCACGGCCAGGTCGGCGGCCGCCAGCAACGGCAGCAGCTTGCTGCCGGCCAGCAGCGGCAGGGTTTTCAGGAACGAGCAGTTCTGCAGCCGCCGCTCCTGTCCGCCGCGGATCAGCTGGAAGGATTGCACGATGAACTCGATCTCGCGAATGCCCCCCGGGCCAAGCTTGATGTTCTCCTGCAGGTCGCGGCGCACCACCTCACGCTCGATCAGAGCCTTCATTTCGCGCAAGGATTCGAACACGCCAAAATCGAGGTAACGGCGGTAGACGAACGGGGCAATCACAGTCGCATAGAGGCGCTGGTACTCGCGCTGCCCGGTCACGGCGCGCGCCTTGACCCAGGCATAGCGCTCCCAGTCGCGACCCTGCAGCTGCAGGTAATCCTCGAGCGCCGCGAAACTCGCCACCAGCGGTCCGCTCTCCCCGAACGGCCGCAGCCGCATGTCGACCCGAAACACGCGGCCGTCGATCGTGATCTGATCGAGCAGCCGGATCAGCAGTTGCCCGAGGCGCACGAAATATTCGATGTTGCTCAGCGAGCGCTCGCCGTCGGTGACCCCGTGCTCCGGGAACAGAAACACCAGATCGATATCCGAGGAGAAGTTCAGCTCTCCGCCGCCGAGCTTGCCCATGGCGACGACAATCAGGTTCTGGGCAGCGCCGGCCTCCGAGCGTGGCACGCCGTAGCGCAGCTGCAGGATCCTGCTCGCCTGCTGCTCGGCCACGGCGATTGCGGCGTCGGCCGCGAGGCTCAGCTCCGCGATGGTCTCGGCCAGCGAGGCCCAGCCGGCCAGATCCCGCCACGCGATGCGCGCGAACTCGGCGCGGCGCCAGCGGCGCAGCGCGAGCATGAATTCGGCCTCGCTCTGCTGTGGCGCCGGCACGGGCAGCGGCCCGGCCAGCTGCGCCGGCGCACGCTCGAGCAACTGGCCGAGCAGCTGTGGGTCGCGGCACAGGCAATCGAGCACGAAGTCGCTGTAGGCAAGTACGCGCGCCGCGCTCGCGCGAAAGTCCGCGGCAGCGGCCTGCAGCAGCGCCGCGCTCTGTGGCGCGCGCTCGGCGAGCTGCGTGGACCAGGCGCTCTCGCTGTCCGTCGGCATCGGGTCGGCCGCAGGCGCCTTCAGATCTTGAGCGGGCGCACGGCGACGCCTACTTCGAGCGAGTGCGCGCCACCACCAAGGATCACGCCACGCAGCGGCGAGACATCTCCAAAGTCGCGGCCCGAGGCGAGCACCACGTGATCCTTGCCCACGATGACGTCATTGGTCGGATCCAGTTCCACCCAGCCGAACGGCGGCGCCCACACGCCAACCCAGGCATGCGAGGCATCGGCACCGACCAGCGATGCCGCCTCCTCGATCGGCACGGTGCGCAGGTAGCCGCTGACATAGCGCGCTGCCAGGCCGACTGAGCGCAGGCTGGCAATCATCAGGTGCGCGTAGTCCTGGCAGACGCCACGACGCTTGTCGAGCACCTCGAGCAGCGGTGTACTGATGTGTGTGTCCCCGGGCGCATAGGTGAATTCGCGGTAGATCTTGTGCATCAGCGCCTCGGCGCCCGCCAGCACCGGCGTGCCTGGCGCAAAGCACTCGAGCGCAAACTGCACCAGCACGCGCTTGAGGGGTACGAACGGGGACTGGGCCCGAAAGCGCATCGCATTGAGGCGCTCGGCATCGACCGGCGAGGGACTGTAGCGCAGGCTCGCCGCCACCTGCTCCCAGGGCAGCGTGTCGGCGGCGACGCGCGCGGGGCGCGCCTGCAGCTCGACATTCATGCGCGCGGTCACCTCGAGGCGCGAATGAGGCCGGTCGATCTCCAGGCTCGTGACCATGTTGCCAAAGGCATCGGAGTGGCGCCGGCACAGCGCTGGCCGCGGCCACAGTTCGAGCACGTAGTCGCTGCAGCGTTGCGTCGGCGTAGCCGGTGGCGTCAGGTGCAGCATGTGATGCGCGTGGGCGACGGAACCGGCGTAGGCATACACCGTCTGGTGGCGGATCTGGTAGCGCGCGACGACGCTCATGTGGCCACCGAACGCACATCCTGCTCGATGTGCGAGAAGTGACGCAGCGAGAGGTGCTCCGAGACTCGCTCGCCGGCACGCGTGAGCGCCAGCAGGCGCTCCGAGAGCTCCTTGCGCGCCGCGATCGCCTGATCCTGTGCGCCATCGATGCCCTGCTTGGCGGCAGCGAGCAGTGCCGCGACCGGCTCATCGAACTGGCGGTCAGCGCTCTGGTGCAGCGAGTGGGCCAGATCCCCGAGCGTGCGACGGATCTTCTGCCACTGGAAGGCCAGCGCGCGCGGATTGGTGTCATCGAACACCAGCAGCTGGATCACGGCGCCGAGCTGCGGTGCCGACACATAGCGCGTACGGTAGGTAATGCTGCTGCTCGAGACATCGAGCAGCCAGTCGAGCGTGCCGGGGAGCGGTGAGAAGCCGCTGCTGAGCATGCGTGTGATCAGCCCGGAGAGAAAATGCACGCGCTCGAGCCGGCGACCGAGCATCAGCATGCGCCAGCCATCATCCTGGGTCATGTCATCGAGCGCAAAACCGCTCAGCGCCGTCAGCGACACCAGCAGCCGATCGAGCGTCTCGACCGGCTCGGACTGGCTCTGCCCGGCCTCGTGATACTGGCGCTGCATCAGGCTGATCGAGCGCCAGTGCGCGGCCGAGAGGCGGCTGCGCGCCTGGGTCGCTGACCAGCTGAAGCGCCCCAGGTCACTGGCAAGACCGTACTTGAGCTTTTCATCGTACACGCCGACGCCCGGGTCCCGATCGCGCGAGAGCACGCCGAGGTGCGTGCAGTGCTCCAGCGCCACGCTCCAGACCGTGCGATTGGTGCGCGCCGCCAGCGTCGCGCGCAGCAGGCGCGCCTTGTTCTCGCAGCGCTCCGAGTAGCGGCCAAGCCAGTACAGATTTTCGATCAGCTGCGAGGGCAGCTCGGCATTGCGGACCTGACGCGGGGGCACCGTGTCCTCATCACCGCTGACTGGCTCCTGCGAGGCGCTGAGCACCCACACATCCTTGCTGCCGCCGCCGCTTTGCTTGGCCATCAGGTCGCTGACGCCCTCGGCGGCAATGCGCGCCAGGCCCCCGGGCATGACCCGATACCCCTGCGGCGTCCACAGTGCGTAGACCCGCAGGCTCATCGGCCGCGGCGCCAGTCGCAGCGCCGCCCCTGAGCGCCAGACCGGCGCGTGCGAGAGCAGCATGCGCTCCTGGGCCACATAGGCGTAGGGACGCGCGCGCAGGCGCTCGATCAGCGCCGCGCGGCTGGTGCGATCCAGATGGCGGCCGAAGGTCGGCTCGTAGCGCTGGTTCGGAAAGGCGCCCTTGATCACCAGCACATCGAGATTCTCTTCCACGTACTTGAGCGCCGGCGCCTCGCCGCACCACCAGCTGGCCACCGAGGGCAGCTTGAGCCTGGCGCCCAGCAGCTCACGCGCCGCGGACGGCAGGAAGCCGAGCCACGCCGGGGACTCGAGCACGCCGCTGCCGATCGCGTTCGCCATCGTCACCCGGCCGGCACGCACGGCACCGAGCAGTCCGGGCACGCCGAGTGTCGAGTCGGGGCGCAGTTCGAGCGGATCGCAGTAATCATCCTCGAGCCGGCGGAATATCGCGTGCACGCGCCGCAACCCGGCAAAGGTCTTCAGGTAGACCGTCGTGGCGCGCACCGTCAGGTCCTGGCCCTGTACCAGCGCCAGGCCCAGGCGGCGCGCCAGGTAGGCATGCTCGAAATAGGTATCGTTGGTCGGGCCCGGCGTCAGCACCACCGCGAGCGGCGGATCCTCCTGGCCGGTGTCGATCAGGCTGCCGCGCATGGCGTTGAAGAAGCCCTCGATCGGGCGCGCGCCCAGATCATCGATGAGCCGTGGCAGCACGCGCGAGACGACCTGACGATTCTCCAGCACGAAACCCGGGCCGGCGGGCGTCTGCGTGCGATCGCCAAGCACCCACCAGTTGCCATCCGGCGCCCGCGCCAGATCCACAGCCAGCAGATGCAGCCAGACATCGCCCACCGGCTTCAGGCCGTGTACCGGCCAGAGGAAATTCGGGTGGCCGAAAGCGAGCTCGGCCGGAATGGCGCCGCTGCTGAGGAGCCGTTGCGGACCGTAGAGGTCACGCAGCAGCGCATTGAGCAGTTCGGCGCGCTGGATGATGCCCGCCTCGATGGCGCTCCAGTCCTCGGCGCTCAGCAGCAGCGGCAGCGGATCGAGCAGCCACGGCCGATCGCGCCCGTCCGGGTCGGCGTGTACGTTGTAGGTCACGCCGTTTTCGATCACGAGCCGGCGCGCAAGCTCGACACTGCGGCGCACCGCGTCGGTACCGCTGGCACTCAGCTGTTGGATGAAACTTGCCCAGTGAGGGCGCACCACACCGTCGGCGTCAAGCAACTCATCGTAACGTTGAGCGCTGCCCGAATAATGTACCAGTGGATCGGCGGCCATCTTCTCGATCAAGACCTGTCAGTCCCTGCGTCGAAGATCCAGAGTAAACGGAAACTCAGGGCTCGTCGATGCGGGCGGTGCCTTGATTGTTCCGGGCGTGTGGCCGATGCGGAAGAAGCGCGCCAGGCGGCGGCTCTCGGCCTCGAAGGAGTTGACCGGGAAAGTCGCGTAGCTGCGTCCGCCCGGATGCACGACGTGGTACTGGCAGCCGCCGAGCGACCGTTCGAGCCAGGTATCGAGAAGATCGAAGGTCAGCGGCGAGTGCACGCCGATCCTGGGGTGCAATGCCGAGGGCGGCTGCCAGGCGCGATAGCGCACGCCGGCCACGTACTCACCGACATTGCCGGTCGGGCGCAGCGGCACGCGCCGTCCATTGCAGGTCAGCGCATAGCGATCCGGCGCAAGTCCGGTGATGTGGACCTGGAGGCGCTCGACCGAGGAGTCGACGTAGCGCGCGGCGCCGCCGCTGGCGACCTCCTCGCCCATGACGTGCCAAGGCTCGAGCGCCTGGCGCAGCTCGAGCTCGGTGCCGAGCAGCGCAAAGTCACCGTACTTGGGAAAGCGGAATTCGAAGTGTGGCCGGAACCACTCGGCCGACAGCGCCATGCCGGCCTGGCGCATCTCGGTCAGCACGTCGGTAAAATCCTGCTGCACGAAATACGGCAGCATGAAGCGATCGTGCAGCTCGGTGCCCCAGCGCGCGAGGCGCGCGGGCTGGTAGGGCGTGCGCCAGAAACGCGCCACCAGTGAGCGCAGCAGCAGCTGCTGCGCGAGGCTCATCTGATAGTGCGGCGGCATCTCGAAGGCCCGCAGCTCGAGCAACCCCAGCCGGCCGGTCGCGCTGTCGGGCGAGTAGAGCTTGTCGATGCAGAACTCGGAGCGGTGCGTGTTGCCGGTGACATCGATCAGCAGGTTGCGGAACAGCCGGTCGGTGAGCCACGCAGGCACCTCGGAGCCCGGCGTGGGCAACTGCTGGATCGCGATCTCGAGCTCGTAGAGCGAGTCGTTGCGCGCCTCATCGACCCGCGGGGCCTGCGAGGTCGGCCCGATGAACATCCCCGAGAACAGGTAGGAGAGCGAGGGATGGTTGTGCCAGTAGCCGACCAGGCTCGCCAGCAGGTCCGGACGGCGCAGGAAGGGTGAGTCGGCGCTGGTCGCGCCGCCCAGTACGAAGTGATTGCCGCCCCCGGTACCGGTGTGCCGGCCATCGAGCATGAACTTCTCGGTCGAGAGGCGTGCGAGGCGCGCCTGCTCGTAAAGAAACTCGGTTCCCGCCGCGAGTTCCTTCCAGTGGTGGGCCGGATGGATGTTCACTTCGATGACCCCCGGGTCGGGCGTCACGCTGAAGCTGTTGAGCCGCGGATCACCGGCGGGCGGGCGGTAGCCTTCCAGCAGCACCGGCTGGTCAAGTGCGATCGCCGTGGCCTCGATGGCCGCGACCAGTTCCAGGTAATCCTCGGAACGCTCGAGCGGTGGCATGAACAGGTACAGCTTGCCCTCGCGCGGCTCGGCGCACAGTGCCGAGCGGGTGATGCCGTAGGCCGACTCGCCGTGGCGCGGCGCCAGACCCGCGATCGCATCGGCACCGCCGCGCGCTCCGGCCGCGGAGCGCAGATCGGCATGGGGACGCTGCTGGCGCAGTTCCGCGGGCGCCCGCAGCGCCGGGAACGCCTGCAGCGGATCGGCGCTGTGCACGAAGGGGTAGTCGGTCTCGCGCACCCACGGCAGCGAATCGAGCGGCAGGCGATAGCCAATCGGTGAATCGCCCGGCAGCAGGTAGCAGCGTTCATCGCGCAGGAACCACGGACCACTCTGCCAGCGCTCGCCGCGCGGATCGCGCGCGATCGGCAGCACGTGCCCGATGGTCTGTTCGAGCCCCTGGCTGAACAGGCGCGTCAGCCGCGCCCGCTCCATCGGGTTCTCGAGGCGTGAGTCGAACGGATCCACGTTCCCCGGCAGGCGCCGTTCACGCCACAGGTAATAGAAGACATCCTCGAAGGCCGGGAACACCCCCTCCTCCTTCAGGGCCAGGCGCGCGGCCACGCCGCGCAGGAACTCGCCGGCCGCCGCGGCCGTCACGCCGTAGTCGCGCCGCTCATCGGCAATAAGCTCGCGTTCGCGCCAGATCGGCTGCCCATCGCGCCGCCAGTAGCAGTTCAGCGACCAGCGTGGCAGCTGCTCGCCCGGATACCATTTGCCCTGCCCGAAATGCACCAGCCCCTGCGGTGCGTAGTGCGCGCGCAGCCGGTGGAACAGGTCGGCGGCCAGCAGCCGCTTGGTGGGGCCGAGTGCCGCAATGTTCCATTCGGCACCATCCGGATCATCGATCGAGACGAAGGTGGGCTCGCCGCCCATCGTCAGGCGCACATCCTCGGCCTGCAATCGCGCATCCACTGCGGCACCACAGGCTTGGATCGCGCGCCACTGCGCCTCGCTGTAGGGCTTGGTGACGCGCGGGGCTTCCCAGATGCGATCGACGCGCATCGTGTGCGTGAATTCAACTTCGGATTTGTCAACCGCGCCGCTGATCGGCGCCGCCGCCGAGGGCTCGGGCGTGCATGCCAGCGGGATGTGGCCCTCGCCGGCCAGCAGTCCCGAGGTCGGATCGAGGCCCACCCAGCCGGCGCCCGGCAGGTAGACCTCGCACCAGGCGTGCAGGTCGGTGAAGTCCGCCGGCGGACCTGAAGGACCATCGAGCGATTTGACATCCGCCACCAGCTGGATCAGATAGCCGGAGACAAAGCGCGCAGCGACGCCCAGGTGTCGCATGACCTGCACCAGCAGCCAGGAGGAATCGCGGCAGGAGCCTGAGCCCAGGCTCAAGGTCTGCTCCGGCGACTGCACGCCCGGCTCCATGCGAATCAGGTAGCGCACATCGGTGGCCACGCGCCGGTTCACATCGACCAGAAAATCATTGGTCGGCATCGCCTTGCGCGGGAAGCCCTTCAGGTAGGCATCGAAGCGCGCGCCCTGTGGCGCGAGGCTCAGGTACGGGGCCAGCTCAATGGCCTCTTCGGCCTCGTAGGTGAATGGCGTTTTCTCGGCGTACGGTGCGAGGAAGAAATCAAAGGGATTGAGCACCGACATCTCGGCGACCAGATCCACCTCGACGCGAAACTCGCGGGTCGGCTCCTGGAACACCAGCCGCGCCATGTAGTTGGCCTGCGGGTCCTGCTGCCAGTTGATGAAGTGCTGCGCGGGCGTGACCTTGAGGCTGTAAGAAAGAATGCGCGTGCGGCAATGGGGCGCCGGTCGCAGGCGCACCAGCTGCGGGCCGAGCGTGACCAGCCGGTCGTAGCGGTATTCAGAGACGTGATTCAGTGCGACATGGATCGACACGCGGCGCTCCTCAAAAGACAAAACCCGAACTTCCGGCAACTTGAATGATGCCGTAACTGGCAGGCAAATGGGTGAAACGCCTCTTGCGGGTGCAGAACGCTGCGACCCGCTCCCCGCCCCGGTGCAATCTGGCGGATAACGGTATGCGGAGGCAAATGAGCAATTCGCTGCAAGCTCAACCGCTTAGCTCATACTCGGGGCATGAACCGGCGCGGGTGGCTAAGCCAAGATCTGCTGTCATCGCCCAGCGTGGTAGGTTTATTTGACGCCCCCACGGAGCTTCCTGTGAAATCCAGCCGCAATGATTAGAAAACACCATGGAGCTTACATGGAGGTAAGCGACCCATCCGGCGTAAGTCAGCGCGCAGCGGGACGGCCGGATGCCCTTTAGCGCGTTATGAGCGGCGTG
>Ga0181537_10001525_pt1 | contig 21194 bp, 15 predicted proteins | sample PEATcosm2014_Bin_39_FD_119765 | JGI IMG/M metagenome (GOLD analysis project Ga0181537, IMG submission 119765) | Peatland microbial communities from MTU Mesocosm Facility, Houghton, MI, USA - PEATcosm2014_Bin23_10_metaG | ecosystem: Environmental > Terrestrial > Soil > Wetlands > Peat | place... | reverse complement strand
GTGGTGGCCGAGAAGCAAGGCGCGGATTGGAAGAAGATTTCCGGCACTCTGCAAAATGACATTCTCAAGGAATACATCGCGCAGAAGGAATACATTTATCCTCCTGCGCCGTCGATGCGGTTGGTGATCGACACATTCGAGTTTGGCACCAGGTTTACGCCTAGGTTCAATACGGTTTCCATCAGCGGATATCACATTCGCGAGGCCGGATCGACTGCACTGCAAGAACTGGCATTTACTTTGTATGACGGCGTCGAGTATGTGGAATGGGCGCTCCGGCGAGGATTGGACGTGGATGAATTCGGTCCGCGGCTGAGCTTTTTCTTCAATGCGCACAACGACTTCTTTGAAGAGATTGCGAAGTATCGTGCGGCGCGCAAAATCTGGTATCGCGTCATGAAAGACCGTTTCGGCGCGAAGAATCAGCGCACCTGGCTGATGCGCTTTCACACGCAGACTGCGGGCGTGTCGTTGCCCGCGCAGCAACCGATGAACAATATTGCGCGCGTAGCCTTGCAAGCGATGGCCGCGGTTCTGGGTGGAACGCAATCATTACACACGGATTCCTATGACGAAGCGCTAGCTCTGCCGACAGAAGAGGCCGCGCGCATTGCGTTGCGGACGCAGCAGATCATTGCGTACGAATCGGGCGTGACCCAGACGATCGATCCGCTGGGTGGGTCTTATTTTCTGGAAGCTCTAACCCTCCAGATGGAGAAAGGCGCGTTCGACTATTTCGGCAAGATGGATGCCATGGGCGGAATGGTCAAAGCGATTGAACATGGCTTCCCGCAGAAGGAGATTGCGGAAGCGTCGTATCAGTTTCAGCGGGCCTCCGAGGCTAAAGAGAAGATCACGGTCGGCGTGAACGATTTTGCGATCGAAGAAGAATCGCCGCATATCCTTTATATCGATGACAGCGTCGCGGTCAGTCAATCCGCAAAGTTAAAGACTTTACGCGAGCGCCGCTCGAACCAGGAAGTGCAGCGCCGGCTACAAGCATTGAAGAGAGCCGCCGCGCAAGAACCAGCCAAAGACTCAAACGACAGCGTTTCAGGGGCGAACACTATGCCCTTTATCATCGACGCCGTTCGCGCATATGCCACTGTCGGAGAGATTTGCGAAGCCTTGCGTGAAGTGTACGGCACGTATACGGAAGTGAGCGTCACTTAATGCTACGTGACTGCCGCTTTCTCCCTGCCGCACATTCGTAGTACCGTAGAAGTTTGATTGCCTCCAGCAATGCGGTTGGACAGTTTTTGCGCACCGTGCCCTCGGCAGCGGCTGCGACTTTTCTCGCTTTGTTCCCCATCGTTGATCCCTTCGGAGGAATCCCGGTCTTCTATTCGATCACTTCGGATTGGCCTGCGAAAGATCGCTGGCTGACCGCGATCAAGACTTCGTTTTATGTGTTCGCGATCCTTGTAGTCTTTCTTTTCTTTGGTCGTTTTGTGCTTAGCTTTTTTGGCATTTCGCTGCCTGTTCTCAAAATCGCCGGAGGCTTGATCGTCGCTAATACCGCATGGGGCATGGTCACCTCGACGAGCCGCATGACTCCCGCGGAGAGCCATGAAGCGACGACCAAGGAAGACATTTCGTTTGCGCCACTGGCAATGCCGTTGCTTTCTGGCCCGGGCGCGATTGGCGTTGTCATGGGATTGGCTGCGCACACCGATCAAGGCGTGGCCTATATCGGAATGGTGCTGGGCATCGGGGCGATCGCGCTCTCCTGTTTTATGTTTCTGATCCTTGGGGGGCCGCTTGTGCGCCGACTTGGTCCGGGCGCGATTGGCGCGATCAACCGGATATTTGGCTTTCTAATTCTTGCCATCGCAGTTCAGTTGGTCTGGGATGGAATGACCGATTTCAGAGCTTGATCGGACGGAACCTACGGAATGCAGTTCACCTCTTACTTGCGCCGCATTCTCGTCGCTGTAGCCCTCTTGGCATCCTGCGTTGTTGCAGGGTTCTACTTCTATTCGCGACATAAGTTGCAGGACGCCCTTCGAAGGCTGCCGGACAAGATTGGAGTGTCGATTCAGCAGACCGCGCAAGGATTTAGTTTTTCGAAATCCGACCGCGGTCGAACTCTCTTCAAAGTGGAAGCCAGCAAGGCAGTTGCGTTTAAGCAAGGCGGCCTGACTGAATTGCATAATGTTCAGATCACGGTCTACGGGCGTGACTCGGCTCGCTTCGATCAAATATCTGGCGACATGTTCGATTACGATCCCTCGTCCGGAGACATCACCGCCAACGGGAATGTGCAGATCGATCTCCAGGCGAATCCTGCGGGAGCGCAAGGAAAAGACCAGAGTTCGCCGCTTCATCCCGGCTCGACGCTCCATCTAAAGACGAGCGGAATCGTATTCAATCAGAAAACGGGGAACGCTGCGACGGCGCAGGAAGTGTTTCTTGAGACTCCCCAGGCTAAAGGCTCCGCCTTAGGTATGAGTTACTTGTCCAACAGCAATGAACTAACCTTGCAATCGCAGGTAAGGCTCACCATGGGAGGGAAGACCGCAGGGACTCTGACCGCGTCCCACGGAGTGATTCGGAGCGAGCCCCATGCGATTTTCCTTGATCAGGCAACATTGCAGAGCGAGGACGATCATATCCGCGCCGATCAAGCTACGATCGCGCTTCGGCCCGACGACACCGTAGAACAGATCACGGCGGAGGGAAATATACGAGCGGAGTCTACGGGAGCCAGCCCTGCAACCGCGGACGCTGAACATCTTCTAGCTTTTGTTTCAAAGAGCGGCGATCAAGTCGAACGGGCGGAATTTTCGGGCAACGTCCACTTTCAGAGCCTGACCCCCGGTCAAGGCAAAGGCAGTGCAGACCGTGTGCTGATGGGCTTCTCGCACGATAATATAGTGAAAAAAATCCATGCTGAGGGCAATGTAAAACTCGTCCGAGCGAGCCAATCTTCGGACCGTCCACCGCAGGGACAAGATATGGAAGTTACGGCGCCGAGTCTTGACGCGCTGGTTGCTGATGGAAGACGGATGACCTCGGCTCATGCCCCCCCGGGCTCGCAAATTGTGATCCGTTCCCCGACGACGAGGCAGCAAACGGTCATCACGGCCGATCAATTCGACGCGAAGTTCGATCCGCTGGGCACGATGCAATCGCTGCGGGGGGCGCCAAATGCGCGCATTGTCACTCAGAATCCCGCGCAGCCGAATCGCGTGAGCACCAGCGACGCGCTCGATATCAATTTCACCCCGGGCGCTGGCGTCGCTTCGATCTTGCAAGAAGGCCACGTTGCTTATCATGATGACCTGCATCAAGCCTTCGCGGGAAAGGCGCGCTATGTTCCGTCGACCCAGTTGCTGCTGATGACCGACTCGCCGCGAGTTACGGATGGAACCATGACCACGACTGCGGACCAAATCCTCATGGATCGGGTAACTGGCGTGGCGACCGCGGAGGGTGAGGTCAAAAGCTCGTATGAGAATCTCGGGACCGATGCTGATGGAGCACTTTTCTCATCAGCCAGTCCCATTCATGTGACTTCTGAGAAAATGGTCGCTACGAACTCCTCCTCGGTCGCTACATATTCGGGAGCCGCTCGCATTTGGCAGGATGCGAACCTTATCCAAGCATCGACGCTTACTTTCGATCGCAAGAAGAGGCGTATCACGGCGGCGTCGGGTAAGAATCATCCGGTTTCGACTGTGCTCTTCGAGCAGCAGGCGGGACACGCTCCGAGGCCGGTTCTGATGACCTCAGATCGGCTCACCTACAGCGATCCCGAACGGCTTGCGGTCTTCCAGGACGACGTGAAGGCAAAGGGCGAGGACCTCGACCTTAGCGCCAATCGGATGCAAGTTCATTTCACGAGTGGACAGGGGAATGATAATGCCGGCGGCGGAAAACTTGATCAGATTGTGGCCAACGGCAATGTCGTGATCGTGCAAGGGGGACGGCGTGGTACAGGCGATCAGCTAACTTACACTTCGGCAGACAATAAATATGTCTTGCTTGGAGGCCCCCCGAGCATTTTTGATGCCGAACGCGGCAATGTCACAGGCGATTCGTTGACTTTCTATGGGCAGACTGCTACCGTCATCGTAGAGGGGGAGAAGAGTTCTCCAGTGATCACCCGGACCACCGTGGCGAGATAATTGCCGTATGCCCGCCTTAGCCACCGACGGAATCAGCAAGTCCTACCGTAACCGCACTGTTGTCAATGGGATAAGTCTTCGCGTGAATCAGGGCGAGGTTGTGGGCCTGCTGGGTCCGAACGGGGCCGGCAAGACAACCACCTTCTATATGATCGTGGGATTAATTCCGCCCGATTCCGGACGGATTCTGTTGGACGATGAAGACCTTACTGCCGTTCCCATGTACCTGCGAGCGCGCCAATATGGCATTAGCTATCTCCCGCAAGAGGCCTCGGTCTTCCGCAAGCTGACGGTCGAGGAGAACATTTTGGCCGTGCTTGAGGGTCAACCGGTCTCATGGCACGAACGTCGCGAGACCATGGAGCGGCTGATCGATCAGCTCGGCCTGGAGCACATACGCCTGAATCGTGGCTATGCGCTGTCGGGAGGCGAGCGCAGGCGTGTCGAAATCGCACGCGCGCTGGCCATTAACCCTACATTCATTCTGCTGGATGAGCCGTTTTCCGGGATCGATCCCATTGCTGTGCTGGATTTGCAGAGAATCATCAGCGACCTGCGCAGCAGCGGTATTGGCGTCCTTATCACTGACCACAATGTACGAGAGACACTTGCAGTTACAGACCGCGCTTATATCATTGAAGGCGGCAGAATTTTCCGCTCTGGTGTGCCGCGGCAGTTGGCCGATGATCCCGAGGTGCGGCGGGTTTATCTGGGCGAAAGCTTTTCGCTGGTTTAGTCAAGCTCAAGAGAGGTGTCAGCACTGCACAGATAGGTTTTGTCCTTCCGTCACATCGCTTTTTCGTGCCGTTGTAGGACAATACTTAGTGTTGAGAGCAAACGAATGACCACTCTCAATGTAATGAAGACGCAAAAGGACAGTTAGGAACTCATGGTTTTGTTGCAACCTAAGCTCCATTTAAAGGTCTCCCAACGGCAGATTCTCACACCTGGCCTGGTTCAGATGGTCAGCGTGCTTGCGCTCAATAAGCTGGAGCTGCGCGACATGATCACCGCGGAGATGGTGGAGAATCCCGTGCTGGAAGAACTGGAAGAGTCGGTTCCGCTTATCGACGACGTTAACCGGCGCGAAGAAGAACGCGACCGGGCGACCGCCGCCGAGGAAAGTCCCGCCGCCAGCAAGGAGGAAAAAGACTCGTTTGAGGAAATCGACTTCGGATCATTCTTTCAGGATTACCTCGATCCCGGCTATCGCAGCCATTCCGAGATAGAAAACATCGAGCGCCCGTCGTTTGAGAATTTCCTTTCCAAGCCCGGGAATCTGGTCGATCATTTGCTCTGGCAACTGGGCTCGGTTTCCCTGCGGCCCGAGGTTCGGCGCGCGGCCGAAGTGATCATTGGAAACCTGAGCGAGGACGGTTACCTTCTCGCCAGCGACGACGAAATGATGGGCGTGGTGCCGCCAGCGGCTCCGGAAGTGGACGCCGCGGTCGAACAAATCGTAGCCAAGGACGCAGCCGCGCTAGGACTGGATGCCTCGCTTGAACTGCCTGACGACGAGTCTTCTGATAGTGACGAGTCTTCCGATCTGCAAGATTTCGAATTCGCGTCATCGAACGGGCTCGTTTCCATCCAGGGCGTGGAATGGCCGAAGCCAGATACGAATCATAACCCCCTACAAAATGGATCATTCGCCGCCGGGACGGCACGGGCGTACGAACCGACCGAGACGCAGGCCGCCGACGCAGTTCTGGTTTCAGATCCCAAGGCTGCCGCAACCGCGTCCGCTCCGACTCGAGGAGCAACGCCGCAATTTGAGCCCACATATTCCCGAGCAGATCTGAAAGAAGCTATCGAAGTGGTTCGCCAGTTGGATCCTCCCGGAGTCGGCAGCCGCGAATTGCGCGAGTGCCTACTGGCCCAGCTTCGTTACCATCAAGCCCAGCACGACCTACACAAGGGCGATAATGGGGAAGCGCTGAGCCAGGTTTTAGCCGACGCAATTGCGATTACGGATCAACATCTGCGGGCGGTCCAGAACAAGCAACACAAAGAAATCGCCCGCGCTCTGGGACGCCCCATCGAGGCCATTCCAGCGGCCCTGGACTATATTCGTACTCTCGACCCCCGGCCGGGTCAGCAATACAACAAAACCCAGCCCCGCCTGATCGAGCCGGATGTAGCTTTCGTCAAGCACGGTGAAGAGTGGCTGGTGATTATGAATGATGAAGATGTGCCGCAGCTCCGTCTTAATCCCGCCTACAAGCGCCTTTTGAATCGCGAGACCAACGATAAAGACACCCGAAACTACGTCAAGGAACGCTATAAGAGCGCCATGCAGCTGATGAAGAACATCGAGCAGCGCAAGCAGACCATCGTCAAAGTCTGCTACTCAATCGTCGCTCGCCAACAGGATTTTCTGGAGAATGGCATCGATCACCTAAAGCCGATGATGATTAAGGAAGTCGCGGAGGAGATTGGCGTTCATCCCTCCACCGTGAGCCGGGCCGTTTCGAGCAAGTATGTTCACTCCCCGCAAGGAGTTTTTGAGCTGCGCTATTTCTTCAGCGAGAGCGTCAACGGGCCCGAGGGTGGAGGCACGTCTTTGCTCATCCTCAAACGCCGAGTTAAGAAGCTTATTGAGGAAGAAGATCCGACGCGGCCGCTGACCGATGAGCAGATCACAAGAATCTTGCAGTCGCAGGGCATTCAGGTCACGCGGCGGACGGTCGCGAAGTACCGGGAAGACATGCGAATTCCCAGCACCCACCAGCGCCGCACAAAAAAATAAGCAAAGGGTGGCGTCGCGCGCGTTCTTTCCGCATCGGATCACAAAACATCTGATTACCCAGGGGCTCTCATGAACGTGGAATACACCGGCAGAAAATTTGAAATTACTCCTGCCATTCGCAAAGAGGTGGAGACCGGTCTGGCGAAAATCCGCAAAATTCTGCGCGACAAGTTCGATACCAAAGTCATTCTGACCGCCGAAAAGCATCGCAATAAAGCAGAGATTACCATTACTCCTCGAAACGGCCCGTTGGTCGCGCTGGCGTCGGCGGGAGACATGTCTGCGGCGATCGGCGAAGCGCTCGATCATTTGGAGAAGCAGGCGGTCAAATATAAGACAAAGTGGCGCACCAAGACTCGCCACAGCCATTCCACTGCCAATCTGAAGACGGCAGTGGCTGAAAAGTGGGATGGCGAAGCACGCCAGGACGCCTTGATGACGGCAGTGGGGCTGTCAGAATCGACCGCCGTAGATGTTGTCGTCCACAAGTTCCCCGCTGTTGCCAAGACCACCGAAGTTCACCTGGTGCGATCCGACGAGTCGGTGGCGATGCGTCCCATGACATTGGAGGAGGCAATCAAGGAGGCTCACTTTCGCGACCGGGACGTCTTTGTATTTCGCGACCCCAAGGGCAAGCTCATGATTCTGCATCGCACCCGCGATGGGAAACTCGAACTGATCGAGGCGCCGTAACTCGCTGCCGCGGCGGGAGAGTTTCTTTACTCGCTTTGTTGTGCAGACTTGTGGCGCCTCAGACGCGCAACTCAACGATTGTTGCTCCGCCCCCGCCTTCGTTTTGTTCAGCTTCTTTCACGCCTTCTACGTGGGGATGGGCCTGTAGCGACTGTCGCAGAGCCTTGCGCAGAATCCCCATGCCGCTGCCATGAATGATACGGACGCGCGGCACTCCGGCGAGAAAAGCGCGGTCGACGAACTTTTCCACCTCGCGCGAGGCTTGGTCGACGTTTTGTCCGATGACGTTGATTTCGGAGGGAACGTTGCTGCCTTCGTTGTCCAGCGAAATCGAAATGCCTCGAGCGCGGGCGGCTTGTACCGGCGTTTGGCTAGCGGGTGCGGGAGTGCCAGTCAGAACCGCGGCAATGTCTTCGCGAGAGATTTTCATTTTCATGTTGCCGACTTCGACTTCGAAGTGGTTGTCGTCGAGCTTGCGCGTAACTTTGGCGGCGCGTCCCACGGACTTAAGCTTTACGGTGTCGCCTTCGGATACATGTTTGACCAACTGCGGTCGTGCATTGGGGTCGCCGAGGTCCGCTCCGGTGGAGTGAGCGACGATGGTCGAATTAAACTGTTCGCTGAATTCGCGGCGTAGTTTAGCGACTCGGCGTTCCGCATCTTTCGATAACTTCTGCGCGGCAGCGCGATCCTGCAAGGCGTTGACCGCCTCGCGCGCGTGATATGCGAAGTCGCGCAGCAATGCTTCGAGTTTCTTTTCCATCTCACGGACTTTGGCTTGCTGTTCTTTTTTCCCTTCGGCGGAGAGGCGCGACTTTTCGCGTTCAACTTCCTGTTCAAGATTGCGTAAGCGAAAGCGGTCGGTTTCGGCATCCCGTAATTGCTGATGCAGGCGATCGAGAAATTCGCTGACGTCGCGAGACTGTGTGCTGAGACGGGCGCGGGACGCCTCGATGATAGCGGGATTCAATCCCAAACGCTGCGCGATGTTGATTCCGGCGGAGGCGCCCGGTACGCCGATTTTCAATTCATAAGTGGGTTGTAGGGTGGCTTCGTCGAAACCCACCGATGCGTTGATGACGTTTGGGGTATTTGCCGCATAAATCTTGAGCGAGGTGTGATGGGTCGAGATCACCGACATGCATCCCAGGCAGCGGAAGTGGTCTGCGATGGCGACCGCGAGAGCAGCGCCCTCTTCGGGGTCGGTGGCAGAGCCCAATTCGTCAAGCAGCACGAGCGATGCAAAAGTCGCATCGCGAGAAATGAAATCTATGTTGGTCACATGAGCGGAGAACGTGGAAAGACTCTGCTCAATCGACTGATAGTCTCCGATGTCGGCAAGAACCGCATCGAAGATTGGCAATTCAGCACGATCTGCGGGCACAGGGATTCCGGATTGCGCCATCAGTGCGAGCAGGCCAACGGTTTTCAACGCAACGGTTTTGCCACCGGTATTGGGGCCGCTGATAATGAGCTGGCGGCGCTCGCCTTCGAGTTCGAGACTCATCGGAACGGGACGCTTATTTTGCGTCTTGAGTTTGCGTTCGAGTAGAGGATGCCGCGCGTTGTGCAGAATCAGCCGGGCTGCGCTTTCTTCGCTAAGAACTAAGGCGGTGCAGTTGTAGTCTTCGGCGAAGTGGGCTTTGGCGAATTGCAGTTCGAGTTCGCCAAGGACGTCGAGTGCGATTCGTAGCGGCTCGGCGTTCTCTCCCACTTGGCGCGTCATCTCCATTAGGATGCGATGCACCTCCGCTTGTTCTTCTTCGAGCAGGCGCACCAGTTCGTTGTTCTGCTCGATGGTTTCGAGCGGTTCGATGTAAACCGTCTGTCCGCTGGAACTGGCGCCGTGCAGAACGCCGGGCACGCGGCGCTTCTGTTCTACTTTTACCGGAATCACAAAGCGCTCACCACGGATCGTGATCAATTCATCTTGCAGCGAACTGCCTTCCGCGAGGCGGCGGAGATAGCTGCGCAGAGAATCCTGAATCGAACGGCGTTGCCGTTCGACCTCGCGGCGGATGCGAAATAGATTCGGTGAGGCGCGGTCATCGAGTGTGCCGTCGGGCAGAATCTTATTACGTAGCGCTTTCAGAAAATCGCGGAAGTCGGCGATCCGGTTTGAGAGCGCTGCAACAGCTGTCCAAGAACCGCGCATGGCGGCTGGAGGGTCGAGTGAAATTCCGCGCCATTCGTTTGCCCGATCCGCGAGCAGAAGAACGTCACGGAGTTCTTCGATTTCCAGTGCCGCACCAGAAATGGCCGACCGCGCCAGGATTTCCGAAAGATCGAGCAGTGCGGAGAAGTCGAAGCGTCCGCCGGCGCGTCGAAATTCACGTACCTCGCTGGTGAGTTGCTGTTGCTGTTCGATCCAGCGGCGATCTCGCGACGGCAACAACTCCGCCACGCGGCGCTTGCCGACCGGTGAGACAGCGTAGGATTCAATCAAGCCTAGCAACGGGCCGTATTCGAGTAGGCGGTCGCTGCTGTGGGAGAGCGGTTGCGGCATGAGTTTATGGTACAAGAGCGGCTGACAGTTGGCTGTTATGGCGATAGGCGACTAGAGGCTCACAGATTCTGGTTCGCTCTGCGATCGGCGACGGGGAATCGCAAGGTGAAGACGGCTCCGCCCTCGATCGCGTTCTGGCAGCTGATCTGTCCGTCGTGCTCGCGCATGATACCGTAGGTCGCGCTCAGGCCCAGCCCAATGCCTTTACCGATGGGTTTCGTCGTATAGAAAGGATCGAAGACGCGCTGGGGATTTTCGACGCCTCGTCCGTTGTCGACAAAAGTAACGATGACCTCGTCATCCTGTCGGAAGGCGCGAATGGATAGCGTACCCTGGTTGGCGTCTTCCAGGGCGTCGATGCCATTGGCAATGACGGCCGCGAAACAGCGGAAGATTTGGTTCAAGTCCCCCCAGATTTTGGGTAGATCTTGCTCCACAATACATTCCGTCTTAATTTGAAGCGATTCGCAACGGACAGCCTCCGTTCGAAGAGCGCGGTGTAGGACCGTTGCCAAATCCACCCAGTCTTTTTGCGCGGGAGTTTGCTGCGCGAAACTGAGCAATCCTGAAACCAAATTGCGGGTACGCCTCGCCTGCTGGCCGATCTTCTCCGCCATGCTGGACTGTGGAGGGTCGAGCGTATCGTCAGCTGCGAGCAGTTCGGAGTATCCCAGAATCGCGGTTAACGGATTGTTGATTTCGTGCGCCGCGCCTGCCACCAACTGTCCCAGCGAGGCGAGTTTTTCTCGCTGCACCAACTGGGTTTGCAGACGCTGTAAATTTTCCAGGTTGTTACGTGACTCGCCCAAAAGGCGGATCAAGTCCCGATCCAGAAGATACTGGCGAGCGAATAGAAAGGCTCCCAAAATCATCATCGCACCCAGTGTGATGAGGAAGCGGAAGCGACGAACCGCAAATGGCCCTGGATCTTCAAACATGGCCCAGAACGCGATGAGCGGCATGGATAAGATTGCGATCATGGCCAGGTGCGTAGCGAGGTTGCGTGTTCCGCGAGCTTGCGGAATTGGAGATCTGGCCACATGGGACGGGGACAAGGCCAATCCAATCCACACGAGCCAACAGATTGAAGCCAAGAACGGAAGATCGTATAGACTGCCGCTGAAGTATTCTCCGCGCGCGATGGCGACGTTGATGGCGAGAGAGCTAGCCGTGTACATGGCGTTGGATATAAAGAGGTGGCGATACACTCTCAGCCATGAGCCTCGAGTGCGAAGTGCAAGCACGCAGAGAACAGAGACGAATACCAGATTTTCGCCCAGATAAAGAGCCGTGAAATTGCGGTCATAGGCGATGCCGTCCAGACTGACATACTGCACTGGGATAACCAGAAATCCGTAGAGAAAAACCCACCACACTAAAAGCATAAGGAAGTTCAGGCCAGAGTGCGAGCCGCGTCGCTCACCGGTCTGGTCGGGGCGCAGCGCCACGGCGGCGATGTACGGAACGACGTGGAGAAATAGAACAGCGTCGCACCAGGTCTGCTCGGGAATGGGGCGGCGGAGGACGAGTTCGTAGTAACTCCAATAAGCTCCGTTGACCGACCAGAGGGCGGTGCCCAGTGCCATCAATCCCCAAAACACTCTTTCCTGGTTAAGTGCCCGCCGTGAGTTCAACGTGAACAGCGCCGAGGCGGTCGCGGTGAGTACGAAGGAAAAGAGGTCGTCAGAGCCCGCTAGTAATGTGGACTGGCGACTAGTCAACGAAAGCACCGCCATGGCCAGCAAGAGTGCGCAACTGAACCACATCCACGAACTGGGCCGAGAGATCATCCTCAGCTGAATTGTAGAGTCGGGCGATAGGGCCAATGTTGGGTCATCGCTTGGCGGAAGTTACTTAGGTACTGGGACTATCGGTCTCGAGCTAAGTGGCTTTTGGGGAGGTGCGACCCGGCAACTGAGTGGCTCACCTCGGCACGCGCATCCACGGGAAAGTTAACCGATCTGGCGATGAAGCACAGTTCATGGGCCTTGTGATGCAGCGCCAAAGCGTTTTCGCGGTCACCGGCAACAATCTTAACTATCGGGTGCAGAGTCACGCTGACGAACTCGCCTGATCCGTCGTCGTTCTGGCGCATGATTCCGGTAGCAGTGTCAGAATACTCGACGACGTTGATCCCATTCACGGCGCAGAGATGCAGGTACGACAGCATATGGCAGGAGGAGAGCGCGGCTACCAAGAGTTCCTCTGGATTATAGCGGCTGGCATCGCCGCGAAAGCTGGGATCGCTGGAGGCCGCAATCTGCGGCTTGTCGCCGGACTGGATGGTGTGATCGCGGCGATAACTCTTGTAGGTCGTTGTGCCATCGCCGTCGTTGCCCGTCCAATCGATACGAAGGTTGTAGGCGTGCTGTTTCATGGATAAATGTTCTTCCCATTCTTTCTTTGGGTCAATTTGCTGCCGCTTGAGCAGCGTCATTCGTCGGGCAAGACTTCATATTGCTCGAGCTTGCCATCCGGCATTTCGCGAGTCCACAGGTCGACTGACTTCTTCTCGAACTTAGCGGAGTATTCTCGAAATCTCATTCCCCCGCGGTCGTTTTGCCCTTCGAGGGTAAAGTCAGTGAGTTTTCCGAGCGCACCGAGACTCGATTTGAAATCTCCGATCGCTAGCTCAGAAAAGTAAGCGTTCGCATTGGTAGTAAAGAGCGTGCGATCAATCACCCCCTGTTGCAAGCCCAGGAGGATACCTTTGTCGCGCTCGATCTTCGCCGAATCAGTCTTTGCTTCCGTGAATAGGAGCGGTGCAATTTTGCGCGCAATCTGTCCGCCTGCGTCCACAGAATCCTGATTGACCAGGACCACGACTGCGGCATGGTCATCGGGCAGCACAATGTTTTCTGCGGTGAATCCAGAAGTCTCGCCACTATGTTCAAAGCTTCGGTGGCCCGATATCGGCATGACAAAAATTCCCAGTCCGTAGCGCGTGGCCATGCCGTCCTTGCGCAGCGTGTCTTTCTCCATGGCGCGGTAGGATTCCGGCTTGAGAATGTTCTGTTTCAGCATGGAGACATCCCACTTGGCCAAATCCTGGGCGGGCATGGCCAACTCCCCCATCGCGAAGAGCCAGCCTTTGCCCTCTTTAGGCGCGGGTCGAAGCGGGCCGAGAGCGTATCGCAAATAGCCGGACGCATCCGTCTGTTCAAGATTGCTCTCGTCAATGTTCATCACCGAAGTCATTCCGGCGGGAACAAAAATCCGTGTCTTGAGAAATTGAATAAGGGGCATGCCGCTCGCCTGCTCGACAATCAATCCTGCGATGACGAAATTCGTGTTGCTGTATTGCCACTGCGTTCCCGGATCGAAGTCCAGTGGTTTGCGCGCCCACAGATCGAGGATCTTCTCCGACGAAACCGGAGGCAGCATGAACGGCGGCACATAATCCTGTGGCCAATAATCTTGATAGCCGGAAGTATGCGACAACAGCATGCGGATGGTCACTTCATTCGCCCGCGTCAGTGTGGGAATAAATTTCGAAACTGGATCATCCAGCGATAGTTTGCCATCCTCGGCCAGGAGCAAAATCGCCGCCGCCGTGAATTGCTTGCTGATCGAGCCAATGCTGTAACGCATCCCCGGCTTGGCCGGAACGCGCGATTCGAGCTTAGCGTAACCGTAGGCTTTCTGGTAAACAATCTGATCGTGACTGACCACGGCGACGGATGCGCTCGGCACTCCGGTTGACGCCAAAACCTCGTTGGCCGCCTGATCTACCCTGGCCATCGTCTCTGGCGGAAGTGTGTACGTCTGGGCACCGGCGTGCTGCAGGCAGCAAATAAAGAAAGCGAAGGCAATCAACAATGAATAGGTTTTCCAGCGAACGTTCAAGCAATCCTCCCGAGTTGATCAATGGCGCGAAGTGTACCACGAGGCGCCGGCCCTCTCACCCAGAGTTACTGTCTTTGGAGAAGAGCTCGATCTTAGTGGCCGACGAGGCGCTCAGTCATGCGCCCGATCCGCTCGTTGAGGACGCGCTTGTAGCAAGCGAAGAGTAGCGGCTGCGATGCAATCAAGCCCCAGGTTCACGCTCCAGATTAACGACAGGCGAACTTTTCACCGCGGCGAGTGGAAACACCGTACGCCAGCGAACACAGATTACTGATATTCTCGAAGTCAATGAGCCCTTCTCCGCGACGAGTCGTCATTACTGGCATGGGCGTGGTCAGCCCCAACGGCATCGGCAACCAGGCATTCTCAGACTCAATTCTAGCTGGAACCAGCGGGGTGCGCCGGATCGCCTGTTTCGATCCCTCCGAACTTCCCGTTCAAATCGCCGGACAGGTCCACGACTTCGACGAACTCGCCTGGGTCGAGAAGCGCGAACGGAAGCACGTCTCGCGAGTTCTACCGCTGGCCATCGCTGCCGCCACAGAGGCGCTGCGGGACTCAGGATTCGATTCCGCGATGCTTCCGCTCGAAACGCGCCGCCGCTTCGGCGTGATCATCGGCTCCGGCGGCGGGTCGCAAGAGTTCACTGAAGAGCAGTACCGCCTGTTCTTTCATCAGCAATACTCGAAGATGAGCCTTTATTGCATTCCAACGGGTGTGATGGGGACGCTTTCAAGCGAACTTAGCGTACGTTTTGGCCTGCGCGGCACCAGTCACGTCATCACGACCGGATGTACTTCGTCGACCGACGCATTCGGCTATGCAGTCCGCCAGATTCAATCCGGGCGCCTCGACATGGTCCTGGGCGGCGGCGCAGACGCTCCCATCGCTCTGGGGATTATGAAGGGCTTTCTCTTGATGCGCATCCTAACGGAATCATGGAACGAGCAGCCGGAAAGGGGGTCGCGTCCGTTCACATGCAACCGAGACGGCTTTGTCCTCGGCGAAGGCGCGTGGATGTTCGTAATCGAAGAGTTCGAGCACGCGAAGGCGCGTGGGGCGAAAATCCTCGCCGAGATTGCCGGGTACGGGTCGACCTGCGAGGCGTTCCATCGGGTGCGCTTGCAGGAGTGCGGCGAAGAGCCGGCTCGTGCCATTGAACTCGCCGTGAAGACCGCTGGCATCGCGCCGCAGAATGTGGACTACGTGAATCTCCACGGGACCTCAACCCAGCTTAACGATCGCATCGAGACTCGTGCCCTCAAGCTCGCGCTGGGCGAGGAAATTGCCCACCAAACTCCGATGTCGGCGATCAAATCGCAGATCGGCCATCCGCAAGGGGCCTGCGGCGCGGCAGGGGTTGCTGCCACCATCGTGGCCATGAAGAACGGCCAACTGCCGCCTACGCTCAATCTGGATACTCCGGACCCTGAGTGCGACCTGGACTACGTCCCGGAAGCGGGCCGCAAGAAGGCCATCGAACATGCCGTCTGCAACTGCATCGCGTTCGGATCGAAGAACAGCGCGCTGGTTCTCCGCAACTGCGCGTAGGCCAAACGCCCGATTACTCTTTTAGTTTCAGCTTGGACTTGTTTTCTTCCAGGAATTCGCGGAGCTTGGGCGCCATATCCATCAAGCGAATCCATTGTTCGTAGTAGAGTGTGACCGGGAAGCGTCCCAGGCCATATACGCTGACGCCACCTTTTTCTCCTACACGAAAACTTAACTCTCCAGTGCGCGGCGCGCCCTTCTGCTTTTCCAGTTCGGCCAGCCGAGTCTTCAACTCTTCATATGTTGGTTCAGACATAAAATTCCTCGAATGTGAGATGCCCCGATCATAAGAGTTTGAGGCGCGTGAGTCGAGTTCGAAGCCTGTGGAAAGTTTCGCGTGCGCACAGCCGTTTGACTCTGCCGCCTAGGTAAGCGAGAATTACAAAGTCAACCAAAAGCAGGTTTGATCGCCTGCTCCCTCTTGTGATCCCTACAACGTGGGCCTGTGGCGCAGCTGGGAGCGCGCTTCCATGGCATGGAAGAGGTCGTCGGTTCGATCCCGACCAGGTCCACCAAATAACACTCTGACAATCAAATAGCTACGGGAGCAGCGATCTTTTTACCGCAAGCGGGTTTGTGTCGTCTGCGCCACAGGTATCGCCACAGGTTTTCAGACTTGTGTCGACGGTCAACTACTGTACCGATTGCGGCCGATTGGTTTCCCCATTGGAGCGCGCAAGCGGCGCACCTCACGGTTGGATCGGATTGATCGTTGGTGACACACTCGGCTCGTGATCGTGTGAGAAAGTAGCGGCCGATAATCCCCGATCACTCTTCGGGCGGAATGTGAAGTTAGCCATTGCTGACCTTACCGTCAGCCCTATTTCTTCAGCAGGTTTTGAATTCCGTTCCACATGATTTCGCTGCCGATGCACAGCAGAATGAAAGAGACTACACGCAGAATTCCTTGGGTCACGGAGGGTGAGAGTTTGGAGGTCATCTTGTCCGCATAGGCATAGCTGAAATAGATGACAAGGCCGACCAGGAACGTGGCAATCAGCAAGCCGAGGTGGGCGAGCGCGGAGTCGATCAAGGAGGGCGAAGAGGCGTGGGCACTCAGCGTGAGCGCGACCACAATCGTTCCTGGGCCGGCGGTGATTGGGAAAGTGAGCGGGTAAAAAAGTTTGTCCTGAAGGCTATCGGAAGAGTTCGAGATGGGTGCCGCGGTTTTGCTTTCGGGCTCTTGCTGGTTGAGCAGCGTCCAACCCATGGCGGCAAGGACCAAGCCGCCAGCTACTTGCACGATCGGGAGTGAAATTCCGAAGAAGCGAAGGATGTAGGCGCCGGACAGCTGGATGATCAGCAAGAACCAAATAGTGTTGATGGAAATCTTGCGCGCCAGGGATTTCATCGTTGCGTGATCGGCGGCAGGGACGAGGCGGAGAAACAGGAGCGCTGAGCCGATGGGATTGATGACAGGCAGGAGCGCGCTGAATCCCAATGGGATGAACTTGCCGATTAGTAGGAATTCTTTCACGGGAGTTATCCGGGCGTCCGGTTAAGGCTTCTTAGTTCACCCAGCCCGACTTTGAGCCGCTGTTTTTCTTTTCTTCGTTCTCGGGCGGGACGTAGTTGCCGTGTTCGTCAAAGGTGACTTCGCGGTTGTGCTGGCGCATGTAGACCTCGAACTTGCGGGCGGCGCGGCGGCGCTTCCAGCGGTAGTAGTCGTTGCGGAATCCGAAGTAGCCCTCAGAGGCGCCGTAGGTCAGGCCCTTCTTCGGCACGAACTTCACGTAGAGGTATCCGAAGAGCAAGCCGCCGAGGTGGGCGATGTAAGCCACGGAGTCGCCGTGCTGGTGGGGATCGCCAGCATTGATGGCGCTGATCAGTTCGATGAAGGCGATGCCTGCGACGAAGTATTTGGCCTTGATCTGAATCGGAATGGGGAAGAGCATGATTTCCTGATCGGCGTAAAGAATGCCGAAGGCCATCAGGATTCCGAGGACGCCGCCGGAAGCGCCGACGGTGCCGGTTTCCGGCGTAATTCCGCCAATACGCGTGTAAGACACGAGAATCGTGGTCAGGGCTGCGCCGATGACGCAGAAGAAATAAAACTCGGCGAACTTCTTGGGGCCCCAGTCGAGTTCGAGCTGCGCGCCGAACATCCAGAGGGCCAGCATGTTAAAGAGGATGTGAAACAGTCCCGCATGGAGGAAGGAATAGGTGACGAGTTGCCAGACCCAGCCATGGGCCACGTTGTAGGGCACCAGCGCCAGCGCGTCGTAAAGTGCGAAGCCGAAGCCGGGTGTGATGACTTTCAACAGCGTCATCAGAAGATAGACGACGGCATTAGCGATGACCAGCCACTTCACAGTTTTGGTGAAGGGCGGGAGGCTGAGCGAGAATGTGCGTCCGCGATACATGACTTATTGGATGTCCTTGGGCAGCGCGAGCCTTGGGGAAAGACACGCTAGCCGGAAGGATCAGCCAAAGCTCGTGAGACAGTTTATGGTATCAGGTTCAAGGGTTAGGTAGAGGATCAACCGCGACGCACAAATTTGTGAATCGGCCAGCGGCGGCGACCATCTATTGCAGCCTAAGTTGCGGTCCATAGTAAAGTGGGTCGCGGAGAATTTTCCCCCTAAAGGTACTTGACTCACGGGCGGGAAAATCTAAATATGAATGAGGCGCTATTTTTACTTTCTTAGTTCTTAACGGAGAAACTTAATGGTGTTGTGCCCAGAGTGTGAAAACAAGCTGGATATCGAAGAAGACGACGTGGAAGAGGGAGAGACGGTTTCGTGCCCGGAGTGCGCGACGGATTTTGAAGTCGTGACCGTGAGTCCTCTCGAGCTGAAGTCTCTGGAAGATCCCGACTACGAGGAAGAGGAAGAAGAGGAAGAAGTTGAGGACGGCGATTACTAAGTTGCCTTGCTGGTAAACGCGCGGTCCCGTTTTCGGATTTCCTTCCTGATTGAAATCCACCTCCTCGTGGGTTGTTCCTCGCGAGAGATCTCGTTAAGAACGTGCTTCGATTAGAATCAGCTATGTCGATTGCAAGATCCACGATGACACGGATTCTGCCTCTCATGCTTTGCGCGACTTTGGCACTGGCGACGCCTCCACGCGAAAAAGACAAAGGACCGACCGTGCGTCTGCTAACGGGACAAGTGGTCGATCGCCGGGAAAACCCGCTCCCCGGCGCGGTGGTTTATCTCTCCGATTCACGCACCCATGACGTAAAGACTTACATCGTGGGCAAGGACGGCGCTTATCACTTTCCGGGCCTGTCTCTGAACAGCGATTACGAGATTTATGCTTTATTTCAGGGGAAGAAGAGCGACGTCAAGACTGTGAGCCAGTTTGACAGCCGCACGCAGGTGAATCTGGACTTGAAGATTGCGCACTAGGGTTGGAGTTCGGCTTGGGTAGAGATTCTTCGACTGCATAAACCCTGCGGAGGCCGCAGGATTTCCTCCGCTAAGAATGACAGGATGCTGTGGCAACGCACGAGCAGGGACGCGTCGCGCCTGCACTCGTGGTTAGTCGCCGCTACTTGTATCCTGTGACCACGTAGGCTTCGGACAAGACCCGATCGTAGATGTATGCGTAGGCGTTGGCGTCGGCTGAGAGGTGCGGCGCGCCGACGGTTGCGCCCGTTGCGCCGACTTCCTCCCCAAAAGTTTTCCATGGCAGCATTTTCCCGGTCTGGATGCTTACGCGAAATACTTGAACCGCCTTTGGGCTGCGCAAGCGGGGAGCCACATAGATCGACTCGGCGTCCTGCGTCCAGCCGATGGCGCTGTAGTTCGTGTCCAGACCGGTAATGGGATGAAAACCGCCGCTTTCCAGCGGCCATGTGCCCAGCCTTCCATCTGAGCCGCGCAACGCGATGTTCTTACTATCGGGCGAAGCAATCACGCCGGCGATGCCCTCTGGAGTAATGGGTTTGGAGTCCCCGGTGGTGACGTCGATCAGATAATCCCGTAAACCGTGGCCTGCTTCAATGCCTGTGGCCAGGAGGCGCTTACCGTCCGGCAGATAGCGGACGATTTCATAGCTCACGGCGTCGTGAGTCAGCACCCTCGATTCGCCAGCCCCGGTTGGCACAAGGTTCAGCGGGCCGCCTTTTGCGGGCTCGGTGATGACCCATTTATCGTCGGGCGAAATAGCCTTAGCGACACCCTCACCAATGCGAGCCGGCGGGGAGCCGTCGGTGTCCCGAAGAAACACGGTGTAGTTCGCGCCGCCGCCGTCGCCTTCCTCTTCGAACAATATCTTCTTGCCGTCACGACTGATGTCGCGCAGTTCGGACCAGCCGAACCAGCCCAGTTCGTGCTCGTCCCTTCCGCCCGGCGCCACGCCGCGGATTCCCAACCGAACGTGATTGGTGACTGCCAGGATGGCTCCGTTGTGCGAATCTTCCAGCCACATGCCGCCGGGCACGTTGGCGATGTCCCTCAACTTACCGGAGAGCGTAACGGCGCGCGGATTCGCCGCTATGCCTTTATTAGTCGCAGTAAACCATATCTCGTCGCCCGCAGGAGACCATAGGATGCCCTGCAACGAAGTCCAGCCCGAGGAAAGCTTCTTGTCCTGATTATGGTCGGAACCGTCGGCGCGAATCACCGCGAGCGAGCCCTCGTCATCGCCGCCGGTGTTTTCATGATCGGCGAAGGCGACCCACTTGCCGTCGGGAGAAATCTTCGGATGGCTAAGCCAGTTGATGCTGTCGAGCAGCACGTTGCCCACGGGATACTCCAGCCGCCAGTGGCTGTTTTCCGGGACACGGCGCACGACTGCCATATGCTCGCCATCCTGCGCCCAGTCGGCGTCCTGCACGTTGTCGAGGACTTCACGCGGAGTTCCTCCACTGATCGAAACCCACGCCATGGTGCCGGTGCGCGAATAGCCAGAAGCGTAAACCGTGTTCAGCCGGACAGCCAACTCGCCGTTCTTAGAGATGGAAAGCAGTTCGGCGTTCTTGATGCCGAGTTCGCGCGCGCCGGGATCGTCCGCGTGGGACAAATACAACTGATCCTGATCGCCGTCCCAAACTGCGCTGTAGACGATGCCGCCGTCGGGCGTGAAGCGAGCGTTTCCGATACGGCCGGTGCGGAAGGTGATTTGCTTGTATTCGGCCATTGCGGATTTGCTGGCATGGCCGAGCCACCAGCCGAGAGCAAGCAGCGCGGCTGCGATGAGTATGCTCGCGATTGCGAAAATTAGTCGCCGGTGCGAAGGTGTGCTGGCGACTGCGGTCTGTTTGGTGGACGTGCTGGAAATGCCCGAGAGATGTTCAAGATCGAACGCGATATCGCTGGCGGAGTGGAAGCGCGACTCGGGGTTCTTCTCCAGGCAGTGCTGCACGATACGTTCGAGCGCAGGCGAGACGCTGCGATTGGTCTCGGTCAATTCGGGCGGCTCTTCTTTCAGAATTGCGCTCATGGTGTCGGCAGCGGTGTCACCATGAAAAGCGCGCTTGCCGGAAAGCATTTCGTAGAGAATCGCTCCGAGACTGAAAATGTCGGAGCGGGCGTCGAGCGCGATGCCGCGTACTTGTTCGGGCGACATGTATCCCGCCGTCCCCATGACGACGCCGGCTTCGGTGACGTGCGTCATGGTGGCGATCGAAGTGTGCGAGGCGGAATCGGGTTGGGTGAGCTTGGCGAGTCCGAAATCGAGAATTTTGACGCGACCGTCTTTGGTGAGGAAAAGATTCTCTGGCTTGAGGTCGCGATGGACGATACCTTTTTCGTGTGCCGCCGCAAGCCCATGC
>Ga0181537_10001524_pt1 | contig 21197 bp, 20 predicted proteins | sample PEATcosm2014_Bin_39_FD_119765 | JGI IMG/M metagenome (GOLD analysis project Ga0181537, IMG submission 119765) | Peatland microbial communities from MTU Mesocosm Facility, Houghton, MI, USA - PEATcosm2014_Bin23_10_metaG | ecosystem: Environmental > Terrestrial > Soil > Wetlands > Peat | place... | reverse complement strand
TCGCACCCGCGTCGAGCTGACCCAGCCGTCCGCCGGGGTTCTTTGGGTACGCTACCGTGATCCCGATCCCGGCCAGGCCGTCGCCACTGCCAATGCGGTGGCCCAAGCCCTCACCGGCTGGGCACCTCCGACTACCGGCACTTCTGCACCGGCCGCGCCCGCATCAGCCGCCGCCCCGCAAAATGCCCCTCCTGCTGAACCGTTGCCAGCAACCGCCCCACGACCTGCTCCTGCTGCCGAGCGGTCGCTGGCCACCGCTTTGGGGGAATTGCAGGCTCAGCTTTCTGCCGCCGATCAACGAGCCGACCCAGAGTCATCGTTGCAGACCGAACGCGATCGCCAGAGATACCTTGAGTCCCAGGTCCGCGACGCCCAGCAGAAACTGAATGATCTGCGCAACGAGTTCCCGCAATCAGACTCGGCGTCAGGCGGGCAAGTCCACCTGGATGCCATTCAACACGCACTCGCTCTCTTCTGGCCTTCTACCGCTGGCCTCAATGCCGCGGGCACCTCTGAAGAGCAGCTCGACTATGAGCGCGATCAGCTCACGCGCGACATGAACGTCATCGCACAGCAGCGCCAGGCAGCTCAGCGCGAAGCGGCCGCCAATGCTGACTCTGTCAATCAACCCGCTTCGGCGGCCGCTGTGCCATCGCCACTCGCTCCCAGCGCCACCGGGAATCCGCTCCATCTGGAGCGCATGGCCCGGCTCCCCGCGCAGTTGGCCCGGTGGCCTTCCGCTCTCATTGGCTTTTTCTGCGGCTTGCTCTACTTGGGACTCGCCTTTGCCCGCTATCATTCCTCCGCCGAGTCCGATGACCTGCTCGATCTGCCCCATGCGAAGGCCAATTCCATTTACCACCTGTTCGACACCGATGCGCGCGGCCCAGCCGATTCCGACGAAATACCGATCGACGCTGATGCGGTCAAAACACCCTCCCGCAAGCATGCCTTTTTGACCTTGAATCTAGGTTCCATTCCTGCTCCTGCCCGGGACCAGCCTCCGTCCTTCGAGCCAATCCAGGGCTCTACGCCAGTCACTGTCCTCGATAGCCTGGCGGAGACCGCACCGGTCTCGGCCCACACCGAAATGGCTCAAGCCGCTTCCGCCGCGGATGCCGTTGCTCCCCTGCGCGCTCCGGAGCAACAGGACGAAGTTTCCCCCGAGGGAATGATCGGAACTAGCGATTCCTGGGAAGAAGAAATCCGTATTCGCTTGTCTCAAACCGACATTGCTCGCATCTTGAATTCGCAGATCGTCGCAGAAAATATCGCCACCAAAGGCCCCAACCGCGACGTCGGACCACCTCCATCAGAGACCGACCGTCTCGCCAGCTGACCGGCACTCGTGGCATCGAAGCTCCTGCATTTCACGCGGATGGTATTTTGACGAGGCACAGCTCCCCAAAGGCGCTACTTCCGGATTAGCGACGATCCAACCAGATCTCGACTGAAATGGCGTCGTCGGCTGAACCGCTCTGGGCGCCTTCAGTTCGCGTCCCAGCTTTGTGGAACATTCACATACGAACGATCGAGCTCGGTGACGGACGCGCAACCGAGCAGCCGCAGCGTGCGGTCGAGGTCGGTGCGCAGAATTTCGATGGCGCGATCGACTCCGGCTTCTCCCGCAGCAGCAAGACCGTAGGCATAGGCGCGTCCGCAGAGCACGGCGCGTGCACCAAGGCAGAGGGCTTTGGCGATGTCGGTACCGCGGCGAATACCTCCATCCATAAGGATCTCGGTTTGCCCGTCAACAGCCTTTACGACTTCGGGCAACGCGCGCAACGAAGAAGAAACGCAATCGAGTTGGCGGCCGCCGTGATTCGAGACTGAAATGGCTGCGGCGCCTTCATCGACGGCGCGGCGTGCATCGTCTCCCGTGAGGACGCCTTTAACGACAATGGGACCGCGCCACAGTTCGCGAATCCAGGCGAAGTCGCTCCAGGTGACTGCGGATGCGGCGAGCGCAGTGGCAATATCGATGAGCGGCATCGGGCCTTTGCCCGGGACCACAACGTTGTAGAGCGGTGGGATGCCCCCGTCGCGCAGAAAATTCAAGAGCCAGCTCGGGCGCGATAGAACTTGCGGAAGATGTGGAAGTTTTTCGAAGGGACCACCGCTGACAAGCTCCTTGGTTCCATTGCGGAAGTCGCGTTCGCGAATTCCGGAGACGGGTGTATCGATGGTGACAACGAGCGCGGAAAACCCGGCGGCACGGGCGCGTTCAATCGCGGCCTCGGCCGCGCCGCGGCCTCCCATCAAATACAACTGATAAAAGACGGGGCCGCTCGATGCGGCCCTTACATCTTCGAGTTTGTGTCCGGAGATGGTGGAGAGAATGTAGGCGGTGCCCGCGTTGCCGGCGGCGCGCGCTGCACCCACTTCGCCCACCGGGTGCATGAGCCGGCTGTAGCCAACGGGAGCCAACAGGAAAGGGACAGCGAGATCGAAGCCAAGAACGCGCGTGCGCATGCTGCACTTGTCGAACGTGACCGCGTGCCGGGGACGGAAGGTGACGTCCTCATAGACGCGGCAATTCTCGCGCAGGGTAACCTCGCCTTCAGAGCCGCCATCAAGGTAATCGAAGACGGAGCCGGGCAAGCGTCGCTTGGCGATGGTCCGGAAATCTCCGATGCTGACGACGCGCGGAGAGGCGACGGAACGGGCAGATCGAGTCATTTCTGTTTGTTATACCAAGGCGGGGAGTTCGTTCACCGGGATTTCCTTTTTCGACCCCCAAAACAGCTGCCATTGTCTCCCCAATCTCATTGGCAGTAAGGGGGTAGATCCTCCTCCGGCTCCTCGCGGAGCACGCCTTCGTCCATGCAGTTGAAAGTCTGCTGGGCCGATATTTCCCCGTACACTGTGCCGGGATCACCCGCATAGCCGCTCGGGACAACCCAGCCCATCGGGGGCAGCGGTGGTGTCGCGGGCTTGAGAATGGCCATGAGCGCAGCCTGGGACGGCCTGTAACTGGAGAGTACGGCTTCGGCTGTGGCGCGCTCCTGAGCGGCCAGCGAGACCGGAATTGTAGCGTTCATCCAAAAAAGCTTGTAGACGCCGTTGCTGTCTATCGGCAATGAACAGAATCGCGTCTCGAAGTTCTGTGGGCCTTGCGCATTCGTCAAGCTTCCGAGGAAGATGCCGCACTGAGCGATTTTGCCGAGCGGCACGGGTTTGGCTGAGGACACGCTGACGCGCGCACCTGGAAAACCTGAGGCGATGGCCGCCTCCTGCCAGACAGCCTCGAGCTTTTGCGTAAGCGTGGCCTGGTTGGGAATCATCATCGGGTTTTGACCAGCCCTGTACGCACCGCTCCGGATCAAGAGCGTGTTTCCAACGGAGATTGCCTCGCCATTCGGACCGGACATTTGGATTTCGGCAGAGGCGGCCTTGGTCACCCTCCACCCGGCAGGTACCCCGACGGTCGCGCTCCCATCAGGCGCTGAGTAAGTTTGCAAGGGAGTGGACGGAGCAGGTGTTGATTGTTGCGCGGTGGCCAGGGAAGCGCCGGCGATAAAGCCCGCCGCGAGTGCCGCGAACTTCAGGAATTCGGAACCATGTCTTACCTTCATAGGGAATTTCATCCTTTCGCCCCGAGGGAAGATTGGGATTTGATGCGCAACTCTATCACGTCGCAAGCTCTGCGAGCGAACAAAAAATTGACCGCAGATCGCTGACCACAGCGCCTCGCGGCATTCGCGGCATCCTGCCCTTCGCCAGAGAAATGCGAAGGATGCGGCGGCCGAAAAAAACTTCCCGCGATTTGCATATAATTTCCCCCTTCCGGCGCACAATAAAAACATCAGTCAATAGCCGGTAACCAGTAGCTGGGAGCCTGTCTCGCGGTAGCTGCCTTCTTGGTCCCTCGTTCCCGTGCTCCCTGCCTTTCCACCCCCCTCCCCCCTCCCCCGGTCCTGACACCCGAAGCCTGAAACCCGCACCCGGGATTTCCGCCGAAAATCCGACTTGTGAAACTGTGAAGTCTGCAAGTCACAGCAAAATAAATACTTACACGCACAAACCCTGCAGTCTCACAGGGAATGTGTTTCTGTGAGTCTGTGCCGCAAAATCGCATCGCTTTTTCGGGCAGAGGTTTGCTGCCGATCACGATTCACGATTCGCGAATCACGAGCTGAAATCTGACAGCTGATTTCTTATTCCGCGTGGAAGATGGTGTCGAAGAGCAGAAGGCTTGCGGTGGTGAAGATGATGTCGTAGCCGAGAAGCATCTTGATCCAAATTGTGGGATCGCTGTCGCCGGTGAAGATCGCGGTGGTGGATTGCACCATGGCCAAGAGCGCGGGAATGAAGATGGGAAAGAGAATGAGCGAGAGCAGCAACTCGCGGTTGCGGCTGCTCATGGAGAGCGCGGCGAAGAACACACCATTGCAGACCAAAGCCCATGTTCCCAGCGGCAGCACCAGCGCCAGCAACCACGCGTTGCCTGTGATATGCAGGTTGTAAAAGATGAAAAAGAACGGCGCCAGAACGACCTGCACGATGGTGACGAAGAGAAAGTTGGCGATGGCTTTGGCGAGAAAGAGCTCGGCTGCGGGCGCGGGAACCATGCGCTGCGCATCCATCACTTGATGCCGGATTTCGCGCGCCCACGCTTGATTGAGCGCGCTCACCGAAGCGAACATAGTGGCGACGCAAAGCACTCCGCCTGAGATCTGCTGCGAGAACTCGCCGCGCGGATCGAAGGCGATGGAGAAGAGCACAACCACCAGACCCGAGAAGAAAAGCATGGAGATCATGGCGTCGAGTGTGCGCCACTCGATGCGGAGATCCTTGGCGAGATGCGTCCAGAGAGCGCGGGTCATGAGCGGCTCTCCGCGGTGACAGGCTTGGTGTCTTTGGTCAGATCGACAGTCTGGACAGGCTCGCCGATAGCGGCTGCGGCGCGAAGATAGTCGTCGGGAGCGAGGATCAGTTGCGTGCCGCGCGTGCCCGCGGAAACGCTGATGGTGTCGAAAAGAATGGCCGTTTCGTCGACGAAAACCGGATAAGGTTTTTTCGCCCCGAAGATGGTGACGCCGCCGCGAATGTAGCCAGTGAGCGGCTGCACGTCTTTCAGCGGGGACATCTCCGCTTTGCGCCAACCTGCGGCGCGAGCGAGTTTCTTGAAGTCGAGCTCGGCGTCGCCGGGAATCACCGCGAAAACATAATCACCGGAGCCAGTGGTCGTGAGCAAGGTCTTGAAGACTTGTTCTGCAGGCATGCCGATCTTCTTCGCAACCGTGATCGCGGTCAGATCGTTGGGATCGACCTCGTACTCGCGCAATACAAAGGCGATGCCGAGCGATTCGAGAGAACGCGCGCCGTTGGTCTTCATAGCGTCGGGCTCCCAGGCTCAAAGGATGCGACGCGTCCAGCGTGGAGGGTGAGCACCCAATCGGCGATGGGCGCGGCGAGGTCGCGCTGGTGCGTGGTGAGGACAATGGTGCGATCGCTCTGGCGGAAGCGGGCGAGGAGTTCGACCATCTGCCGCGCGCTTTCCACGTCCATGTTGGAAAAAGGCTCGTCGAGCAGCAGAAGCTCCGGCGAGGGAACAAGAACGCGTGCGAGCGAGGTGCGCTGGCGCATGCCCTGCGAGTAATGACCGAAAGGCCGGTTCAGTTCGGGATCGAGGCCGACCTGGCGCAAAGCTTCGGCAGGCGCGAGGCATTCGCGTCCTGGATAGAGACTCGCGAAGTAGCGCAGATTCTCCTGGGCGGTGAGCTCGTCGTACAACATGGGCGCATGACTCATGTAGCCGATGCGGGCGCGTTCCTGCTGCGGCTCCGAGTCGCCGAAGACGCGCACCGTGCCGAAGCTGGGGCGCAGCAATCCCGCAAGGATGCGCAGCAGCGTGGATTTGCCGGCCCCGTTTTCGCCGAGCAGCACATAGCAACGGCCAGGCTCCAGTTCGACTGTGACCTGGCGCAGCGCGGCAAAACTGCCAAAGAGCTTGGACACCTGCTGAAGCTGAGCGCAGATATGGACCCGGGCGCCATGCGTTGTAGGTCCGGCAGCGGAGACGTTCGCGGTCATGCCGTCAGTTGGAAGCGGTCTGGGTTGAGGAGGTAGTAGATGGCGCAGGGTTGGATGCGCTGGCCGGCTTGGTCGGGGCGGCAGCAGGTGGCTGCGCGCCGGGCTGCGCCGGTGCGTATTTGCTGGCGCACTTGGCCTGAAGCACCGTGGCATGAAACACGCCGTCGCGGCCGTAGGTGCCCATGGCTAAGGCCTGCGCATCGTCCTTGAAAGTGTCAGGCGGCGGTTCGGCTCCCTTGTAGCTGACTTTCAGGAGGCGTCCGGAGGGGGCATTGGGCGAGTGGCTCTCGAATTCATTGAGGACGAAATTGACATGCGGCCCATTGCGCTCGATAGAGCCGGGCTCGACGAAACCCTCGACGCGCAGATTGCTGTGGTACGCCTTATCGCCCATTCCGCCGAGTTGGGCGATGGTGACGTAATAGCTCTTGCTGGACCCATAACCGGTGAAAGCCAACCAGGCGATGGTGCCGAGGATGACGGCGACGGCAATACTGACCTGCAAAGTTTTCGGGGATTTTTTCATGGTCTCTACCTTTTTAACGATACGAGCCTGCAGGACCATGGTCAACCAGAGACGGGGGCTGGGGATGTGATTTGGCTCACATGATGGCAGGAAGGGGGAACCAGGGACCAGGGGCGTAAGACGGCCGGCGCTTGCGGGAGAAGATTCGACGAGTGGGTGCTAGCGCGTGCGGCGCGGCACCGAGCCACGGCGATTGTTGACGCGGCAAGGCTCGAGCGAGGTGGCAACCAGCGGGACGACTATCATTGCGATCAGAATCAGTTCGATCACAAGGTCCTTCATGAACAGCCCCCAAGGCGTACACAATTTTGCGTGCGTCGGACTTCTTAGAGAGCCCGATGCTGCACCATAGCTCCGCGAAAGGACGATAGGGAATCACTCCAGAGTGGGAGTGGGCGTGGTTCCTTGGAGGCACCTGCTGCGCAGCAGAGACTGCAAGAGAAATCGTCAGGTCGGCGAGTTTCTTACGGGATGATTTTGTTAACGGGTTTAAAATAAGATAGTTAACTAGAGTGAGAATTATAACGACCTTGAATCGTTGATCGAATTACCGTGGTAACACAGTGCGGCCAATTCTACTTTCAGTGAACGGTTTCGAGGACGCTGGCGGCACGGTTGAGTGCCTGCGTGAGCACCTGCAACTGCTGCGCGGCCCGGTTTGCATCCTGAACGTCGATGGCCTCGTTGACGCCGGGAATAACGACGGCGGCGTAGCCTGTAACCTCGCCGGGGGCGAAGATCGTGTGCCGATACCACGGCCGATTGGGAAGTCCCGCGTCGGAGAGCAGCGCTGTCTCGGTTTGCCGCAAGGCGAGATTCAGCCGGCCCAGATCTCCGGAAGGCGCGGACTGGAGCGCATACGCGCGCTGGGCCGCCGCAGAAAAGCGCACAGCTGCTGCCTGGGCGGGAGCAAAGTCGAGCGAGCCGAGACCGGCATCCGGGGCCCTGTGTTTGGCGGCCTCGAGATAGAAGGTGACGGCGCGCGCGTAGGCAATGTAGTCGTAGGGCAGTAGGTCGGCATCGGCCATGCGCATGGCTTCAAGGCCGAGGACGCGCGCCATTTGCTGCAAATAGAGAAAATGCGGATCGGCATTCTGCGTGAACCAGGCAAAGTCGTCGAAGGCCGAGTGATAGACGCCATACGGGCCGCTGGATTCAACATCGGTGGCGGGCACGCCTGCGTGTTGCAGGAAGGGCGAATAATCCGATCCGGAGCCGAGATCGCCCAGATGCACGTCTTCTCCCGGAATAAGCGGCGCATTCGAGTGGTGTTCACTGTCGACGGATGGTTTGAGACGCCAGAGCCGATACACGGTGCCGCCGAGGGGGCTGGGAACGGAACGCGTGACGTTGCGAACGAACTCCTTGAGCGAGGGGACGGCGGAGGCGGTAAAGTCCGGACCCGAGACGCCCACGTCGATATTGAAGTAGGCCGCGGCGTGGTCGAGGGCGCGGCCCTGCTGCTCGACCCATTCGGTTGAGCCGATGAGGCCCTCCTCTTCGGCGTCCCAACTGCAGAAAACGATGGTGCGCCTGGGGCGCCAGCCTTGGTGAAGCAGCGTACCGATGCCATGCGCCGCTTCAAGCATGGCGGCCGTGCCGCTGTTGGGGTCGACTGCGCCGTACACCCACGCGTCGCGATGGTTGCCCACGATGACCCATGAATCCGGCTCCTGAGAGCCCTCGACTTTGCCAATCACGTCCCAGATGATGCGGCGCTGGTAATCCTGTTGCGAAACCAGGTGGACTTTTTCCCCGCCGGGACCAATGTGGTAGCGGAAGGGCAACGCGCCCTGCCAACTTTGCGGCACACTCGGGCCTTTGAGCGCTTGCAGAATGGGCGCGGCATCGTGATAGCTGAGAGGGATCGAGACGATATACGGTTCGCTGCCGCCGGATCCGGAGGGATTGGGAATGCGGGCGGAGTCGGGCAGGTCGATCGTGGAGGCGACGCCAGGAGTTTCAGGATCGCCGGGATACTTGAAGAGAAATTGTACCGAGCCGCGCTGCACGCCGGTCTCAGGCCGCCACGGACCGTTCGGCCAGGGATCGCCTTTGGCATAGCCGTCGTCCTGCGGGTCAGAGTAGAGGAGGACACCCACTGCGCCGCGCTGCTGGGCTAGGTAGACTTTGACGCCACGAAAGTTGGAGCCGTAGCGGCAGATGACGATTTTGCCGTGCAGATCGATGTTCCGGGCCGCAAGCTCGTTGAAGTCCTCAGCGCGGCCGTAGTTCGCATAGACCACTTCGCCGGTAACGTCACCTGAACCCGAGGAGCCGTTGAAGGGCATCACCACGCGGGGATTGTCGGCGGCGGGATCGCCCTCCACATGTTCGGGTGTGGGGCCACTCATCAGCAGATGGCCGGTCTCGTCCCAAGCCTCGACGCGGACGACTTTGGGCCAGTTCAGCAGAACGCGATAGGGAACGATCTCTGTCTGGAGCCCGGCGGCGCGAAACTTGCCGGCCACGTATTCGGCGGTCTTGCGATCTTCAGGCGTTGCTGCTAAATGCGGCTCGAGGGTGAGGGTTTTGAGTTCTTCGCCGGCAAGTTGGGGATCGGGCACGGCCATGAATTTCTCTTCGAGCCGGGCTTCCGCGCTGAAGTCGGAGTAACCGAACGAAGCAGGCGGCGTAGCTTGCGCCGTCAGCCGGCTTGATGGGAGCACGGTGGAAAGAACAGCCGGCAAAGCAAGAAGAGCAAGCCTGGTGCGGAGTGTCATGCAATCGATCCTTCAGACATGGTTCATTCGCGGTCAGGCGACGGGTTGAGCGCAGTGCGCGCAGCGCTTGGCGGCCAGCGGAATGTCGCTGAGGCATTCAGGGCAAGGCTTTGTGGTGGGTTCGGCCAGCGTTTCGGGTTTCTTGGTGCGCGCCAGCAAGGCGTTCATGGGCAGAACGATGGCGAAATAAACCACGCAGGCCACGATCAGGAACGAAACCGCCGCGTTGAAAAAGTTGCCGATCTTGATCTGCCCGCCGCCCACATGCAGAATGACGCTGCTGAAATCAGGCTTGCCGATCGTGGCAGCAATTAACGGGTTCAATACGTCGCTGACCAACGACGTCACAATGGCATTGAACGCGGCGCCCAGAATCACGGCGACCGCGAGGTCCATCACGTTTCCGCGCAGAATGAAATCTCGAAATCCCTTCAGCATCGCTTCCTCCGGTGCATGGTGATTTCAGCCGCTGCGGCGAGAGCGCAGGATTCAGCGGCTGAGTTTGCACTCTGCCCATGCTACACGGCGAAAGGGCGGACGCGCAGCGTGGATTGTGGGCTGAGGCGAGGCGGACCCGTGGCGCTACGGCACCGCAATAAGAACCACGATGCCAGCGAGGATCATGAGGTCGGTATAGAGCAGAATCAGTATGCCGGCGTGGTAAAGACTCCATTCGCGGCGCAGGCAACGGGCCGTTTCTGCCATGCCCCAGGTGGCGACCAGGAGGGCGAGAAACTGCCAATGCGAGCCGTGCAGGTCGTTGATGTTCGGGAAGCCTGCGAGGCGCAGGCTGGCGGCAAATGCGCCCAGGGAAAGGAGCATGGCGCGCAGCAGCGATTTTTGCCGCACACGGAAGATGTTCGAAGAAAGGCGCACCACCTTTCACTGTACCGTGGCGGCATGATGTGAGGGATGTGCCAGATTCGGGCCATTGGAGAATCTTGCAGATAGGCTTCTGGCCGCGACTTTTAGACCCAGAAAAGCATAGACCGCAGCCAGGCCCCTGAATGGAGCAAACGTGCTGAAGGGAATGGAATTCGGCATGCAATGGCCGCGCAAAAAATAATGTTCGCGCCTCGGGAATTGCGTTAGACTGCCTGCGAAGGCTTTGGGGTTTCGAAAAAATGAGAGGTACATCTACATCGCTGTTGGTCTGCGCGGCGCTCTTGCTTTGCTGGCCAGCTCTCGCATTTGCCCAGATGGTTCCGGATCCGAATGCACCGCCGCATTCGGATGCTCCGCCAGCCGCGCAGGCCCCCGATGAGGCGCAAGAGCCGGCGCCGGAGACTGCTCCGCAACCTGACGCTGCGCAGATGCCGGATACGCCGCCGCCTCCGCCCGCAAACTTTAAGAATCCCATCCCTGCCGATCAGCTTGCGTTCTTGCGGGACTACGCCGACAAATCGCTGAAAGAAATCCAGAAGGACAAGCGCTTCAAGAACCTTGAGAAACAGATCACGCCGTCAGCGCGCTATTTTTACCACTACGATAAGTCGCTCTCCGAGGCGAGAGATGAAGTGCTGAATAATGATCCGCTGCCGGTCACGGTGCGCGACGACCGCTACGTGATGGTGAGCAGCGCCGGAGGCGGCGATCAGCACGCCCTCGGACGGGGTTTCCTCTGGTTCGACATGCAGACGGGGATCGGGCTGGGTGGAATCTATTTTCATCCCACAAATGGAGAGCCTTCGCCGACGCTGGCGATTTTCTCAAAGCAACTGACGGATACGGATCTCAGCATGGGGCAATTGCCGCCGGAGTTCTATGAGGATTTTGGGCAGTGGGCTCAGGTTGCGCGCGTCGAGTTCATCTCGCCACGCTATTTCATTCCGGATACTGACAAAAAGTACGTGCTGCTCCACGATGAGGATTTTTGCGCGCACCCCAGTGGCGAGCCCGCGCCCGAGGGCTGCGACGACATGAATGCCCAGGCGGCCGACGTGGATATGAATGCCGCATATTTCATGAATGACACGCATAACGCGACCGACGCCACTGCGTACATGTTGAATTCCGATCAGATGGCATGGCTCGCGGTGCGGGACAGAACTTGCAGGGGTCCGAACGGTGTAACCTGCCGGATTCGCGTGACCCGCGATCGCACGGCAGTGCTGACCGGCCATCCCGTGCCCCCGCCACGTCGGTCGCCGCAGCCGGTACGCCGGTAAGAGCGCCAGGAAGCACCGCATCTGTTGCGACCAGCTCGACGAAGCTGCGAATGTGCGGCACGGGAGTGATACACTCGCTGAGCCCAGGGTTGGGTTCCCCAAAAATCCCAATTTCCCACTGGGCGCACTAGGAGGCAAGACAATGCAAGAAGGCAATTCTGGCGCAGCTCCGCTCAATCCAGGAATCGTTTTCGACATGGTTCAGGCGCATCAGCGCACTGCGGCGCTTAACGCCGCGATCCAACTCGACGTCTTTCGAGCCGTCGGCCAGGGGCCGGGCGACGCAGCATCGATCGCGCGGCACTGTTCGGCATCGGAGCGCGGCATCCGCATTCTGTGCGATTTCCTGGTGATCAACGGTGTGCTGGCCAAAGAGGACGGGCACTACAAACACACGCCATCGAGCGCAGCTTTTCTTGACCCGGTCTCGCCCGCCTGCATGGCATCGGTGGCGCAGTTCCTTACCGAGTCGGCAATCATGCAGGCCGACGGGCAACTGGCCGATATTGTGCGCACGGGGCGCACGAATCTTCCCGGCCAGGGCACGGTTGAGCCGGACAATCCCATTTGGGTAGTGTTCGCGGAAAAGATGGCGCCGATGATGGGGCCCATGGCAGGTCCGCTGGGCGCTGTGGTGCTGGAAGGACGCGACGGGCCCATGCACGTGCTCGATATTGCCGCAGGGCATGGGCTATTCGGAATCGAAATCGCCAAGCAGAACCCGCAGGCGCGTGTGACGGGGCTCGATTGGGCGCCTGTGCTGCGCGTGGCGTTGAAGAACGCTGAAAAGGCCGGCGTGAAGGACCGCTACAACATGCTGCCGGGCAGTGCGTTTGAAGTGGAGTTTGGTGGGCCGTATGATGCGGTGCTGCTGACAAATTTTCTGCACCATTTTGACAAGATCACGAACGTGGGGCTGTTGAAGAAAGTGCGTGCGGCGCTCAAGCCGGGCGGGTGCGCGGCAACACTCGAGTTTGTGCCGAATGAGGATCGCGTGTCGCCGCCCATGCCCGCGGCCTTTGCGATGACGATGCTGACGACGACCGCGGAAGGCGACGCCTATACGTTCCCCGAGCTTCTGGCGATGTACGCCGAGGCAGGTTTCAAGAGGGTGACCGCGCATCCGATCCCGATGAGCCCACACACAGTGGTGATGGGGACGGCGTAGACGCAGCGAAAGTGTGAAGAAGTGAATTAGTGAAGGGCCGGCGTCAACCGAGAGCCGGCCTTTCTTGCGCAGGTCATTTCGCGTTGCGGCGGGCGCGGACGGCGGCGGCCAGGTCGGCGAGCAGCGCGTGCGTTGTCTTCCAGTCGATGCAGCCGTCGGTGATGCTCTGGCCATAAACAAGACTGCCGAGCGGCTGGCCGGCGACTAGCTTTTGCGCGCCGGCGACCAGGTTGCTCTCAATCATCGCGCCAATAATGTTGCGATTTCCGGCAGCAATTTGCACCGCGACCTCGCGGCCAACGACACCTTGGCGCCGATAATCTTTGCCACTGTTGGCGTGGCTGAAGTCGATCATGATGCGCGGGGCGATTCCGGCACGCTCCATGAGCGCGGCGGTTTCGGCCACGCTCTCGGCGGTGTAGTTCACCGAATTGCGGCCGCCACGCAGGATGATATGGCAGTCCGGATTCCCTGTCGTCACGAAAATGGCCGACTGCCCATGATGCGTGTGGCCGAGGAACGTGTGCGACCAGGAGGCCGAGAGCACGGCGTCGATAGCCACCTGCACGTCGCCCGAGGTTGCGTTCTTAAAACCAACGGGACACGACACCCCGGAGACGAGCTGGCGGTGTACCTGGCTCTCGGTGGTGCGCGCACCGATGGCGCCCCAGCACACGAGGCCGGCGATGTACTGCGGCGAAATCATGTCGAGGAACTCGGTTCCCGTGGGCACGCCCATTGCGGCCAGGTCGAGCAGCAGATGGCGCGCCAGGCGCAGGCCATCGTTGATCTTGAAGGTCCCGTCGAGATGCGGGTCGTTGATGAGACCCTTCCAGCCGATGGTGGTGCGCGGCTTTTCAAAGTAGACGCGCATGACGATGCGTAGGTCGGCGGCAAATTCGTCGATCGCGCCCTTGAGCAGCCCGGCGTATTCGCGCGCGGCTCTTACATCGTGAATTGAGCAGGGGCCGGCCAGCACCACGAGGCGATCATCGTGGCCGTTGAGGATCGACACGATCTCATTGCGGGCGTCGAAGATAGTGGCCGAAGCAGCCTCGGTGAGGGGGAGTTCCTCCTCGAGAAAGACCGGGGGAAGGACGACTTTCGTCCATTGAATGCGAATATCTTCAGTGGGATGGAACATTGGCTTCTTTTGAGGGCGGTCCGATGACCTCAACAACAATTGCAAGGGAGCCCTATAACGAATCTAACAGCCGAAAATGGGCCGGAATCCTGTGGGGATAGCGCGACTGGGCAAGAGCCCGGGCCTTTGGGCCCGACTCTTCTGGGACCGAAGTCAGAGACCTGAGGGCCCCTGCTCCCTCCGTTGCCAGCGATCAGCGCGTAGCTTCGTAGGCGGCGACTCCGCCGCCTGCGGCTGCGGCCACGATGAGGACCGGGATCCAATGGTGGAAGTGGGTTCCGGATTCGGAACCCGCGCCGATGTATTCTTTCCCCTTCGTCACGCGGGCCACATCGGCGTAGTCGAAGGTCTCCACCTTATTGCTGTCGGAGTTGGTGATCTGGAAGGTGGCATCGGAAACGGCGCCCAGAGAGCCTATAGCTTGGCTGCGATCTTGAAGATCGACCTGCACAAAGGTGCCGGCGCGGTATTTGGCGAGGCGTTTTTCAATCTTCCGCGTGTGCTTTTCGATCTTTGCGGACGACTGAGCCTGGATTGTGGGCGCCAAGGCAATGGATGCGAAGGCGACGGCGACGAGCAAACATGAGTTCTGGCGAAGGAAACGGAGAATTCTGTTCATGGGGCCCCCAAAAAGAAGAAAGCATCGACTCTGATGCAATCGCGCACGCTGCAATCGCCTGCAGAGGGTTTCACAATAGCACTATATTGAGTTGGACGGTGAAGAGGCGGCTGAGAAGCGTTACGAACGTCATGAAAGACGCGTGAAGATGCCACGATGGGTACTTTAGGCAGCACGCTGCGCCTTGACATCGACAGAAGAGCGTCACTAAACTTAAAAAGGAGTATTCCCGGAATTTTAGTACCTAAGTCCAAGTAATGAGGGGACTTAATTGACGGGAATTCCTGCCTGGAAGGCACCAAAGCGGGTTTGTTTTCTGGCTGCGATCGGGGCGGGAGAGAGAGGCTCGAAAGATGTCCGATGTGCGCCTCAGTCCGCGCGAGCGGCTGGTTTTGACCGCCATCATCGAACAGTACATCGCGACCGGCGAGCCGGTAGCATCGCAGGCAGTTGCGCGCCTGTTTGCCGACCGGGAAGGCCTGAGCTCGGCTACGCTGCGCAACGTGATGGCCACCCTGGGCGATGCAGGACTCCTGGAGCAGCCGCACACCTCGGCTGGCCGCGTTCCTACTGCGGCGGCTTTCCGTTACTACGTGGGACAGATTACGCAACCCGGCCGCGCGACGGCAGGCGGAGGGATCTCCGCGGCGGGAAGTGCGGAATCTCCGCTAAGCGTGGCGCGTCGCGGCCAGATTGAGGAAAGTTTTTCCGGGGTGTCGAGCTCGCATGATTACCTGGAGCGCACCTCGCACGTGTTGGCGCAGCTTTCGCGCGGACTGGGCGTGGCGCTGGCCAGCACTGCGACAGAACAGGTGCTGGAGCACATTCATTTTTCGCGGCTTTCTACGGGACGCGTGCTGGCCGTACTGGTGACTCAGGCGGGCGCTGTGCAGGATCGCGTGCTTGCGCTCGATCACGAAGTGACGCCGCTCGAACTGGAAACCGCGAGCCGCTACTTGAACGAAAACTTCCACGGCTGGCCGATTGATCGCATTCGCGTAGAGGTGGAGCGCCGCGTTGAGCTGGAGCGTGAGGCCTATCGCCAGTTGCTGACCTCGGTGGAGGAATTGTGCCGCAAGGGCGCGTTGGCCGGAGATGAAAGCGGACCAGCGTTGTTTGTGGATGGCATTGCGAATTTGATCGGCGCGGAACAGGATCGCGAGCAGTTGCGCCAGATGCTATTGACCCTGGAGGCCAAGCAAAGGCTGGTGGAGCTGCTGAACGCTTACGTGGATGGCCGCCAGCAGGAGGTGCGCGTGGTGGTGGGCCTGGATGAAGCTTCACCCGCAATGCAGGATCTGGTGCTGATTGGCGCGCCGGCCCGGCTGGGCGGAACCAATGTGGGGACGGTTGCCGTGATCGCGCCCACGCGCATCCAATACCAGGAAATGATCGAGGCAGTCAGTTACATTGCGCGTCTTTCCGAGCGGCTCCTCGATGTGCCCAGCGCGTAGGCGCAAATAGCATGCAGCCGCGCCAAGGAATTTTCATCTAAGTAAGAGTATTGATTTGTTCGGAGAACGTGCTGAATCATGGTGAATCAGGAGACAGATGAGTTGAAGGTGAGAGGATTCAAGGACGCCGCCAGCAGCGCAAAGGGAGCGAAGATCGATCCCGCGACGGAGTTGCCTCCGCCCGATGAGTTTGTGACCGGTGCAGAGACGGAAAAGCCGGCAGAGGCCGCCTGCCAAACCGAGATCGATCAACTGAAGGGAGAACGCGATCAACTGCTCGATCGGCTGGCGCGCCTTCAGGCGGAATTCGAGAATGCGCGCAAACGCGCCGAGCGCGAGAAGGCAGATTTCCGCGACCATGCGACCGGCAGCGTCGTGGAGCAATTCCTGCCGGTGCTCGATAACTTCGAGCTGGCGCTCAAGTCCACAGGCTCGGTGGAGCAATTGCGCTCGGGCGTGAGCCTGATCATGAAGCAGATGGAAGAGGTTCTGCAAAAAATGCAGGTGAACGCGATTCCCGCAGTGGGCGAGCCCTTCGATCCTCGCATGCACGAGGCGCTGGGCAGCGTGGAGCGTGATGACCTTCCCGACCAGCATGTGGCTGAGGAGATTCGCCGCGGCTACAAGATCCGCGAACGGCTGCTGCGGCCTGCGCTGGTGCGTGTGGCACATAATGCGAAGCAACAGAGTGAATAAGTGAAGCGAGTGAAGCAGGGGAAATTTGCTGGATTGCGATCTGAAGAAGGCTGCCCTATTGAACGATAAGGAACAGTGTGGCTGATTGCTGAAGGCTGAGAGTTAGATCAAGGGAGCAATGGGTTCTAATACAAGAGTGAGCAAAGCAGATTATTACGAGTTGCTTGGCGTCTCGCGTGACGCCACCGATCAGGAATTGAAGAGCGCATACCGTAAACAGGCTCTCAAGTTTCATCCTGACCGCAACCCCGGAGACCACGCGGCCGAAGAGAAGTTCAAGCAGGCCAGCGAAGCCTACCAAGTGCTGAGCGACGCTGATAAGCGCGCGGCGTACGATCGCTACGGCCACGCCGGCCTGGGCTCGCAGGGATTTGGAGCCGGACCCTTTGCAGGCGGCGTGGACCTGGGAGACATCTTCGGCGATTTGTTTGGCGAGATGTTCTCGATGGGTGGCGCTCCGCGCGGGGGATCTCGGGGTCAGCGCCAGCAGCGTGGCGACGACCTGCGCTTCGACCTGACCATCGATTTTGAAGATGCGATTTTTGGCACGGAGACCGAGGTAAAGGTCCGCCGCCTGGAGACGTGCACAAAGTGCCATGGCCAGGGCAGCGCATCGGGCCGAGGCCCAAGCGTTTGCAGCCACTGCCAGGGCCATGGGCAACTCCGCTATCAGCAGGGATTCTTCTCGGTTGCGCGCACCTGCGCGGCCTGCGGCGGCACGGGCTCGGTGATTGGCGATCCGTGCGCGTCCTGCCGCGGGGAGGGCCGCGCGGCCACGGAGATCAAGCTGAACGTGAAGGTTCCGCCGGGTGTCGAAGAGGGAACGCGCATCCGCTACGCGGGCGAGGGCGATTCCGGTCGCCGCGGCGGGCCCAAGGGCGATCTTTACATCGTTCTTGCCATCCGTCCGCATGATTTCTTCGAGCGCCACGGTCACGATCTTTATTGCGTCCTTCCCATCAGCTTTCCCCAGGCGGCGCTGGGCGCAGAGTTTGAGATTCCCGGCATCGACGCTCCGGTGAATATCAAGATTCCCGAAGGCACGCAAAGCGGCAAAGAGCTGCGTGTGAGGGGACGCGGCGTTCCCTTCCTGAACGAGAAGGGCAATGGAGACCTGATTGCGAAAGTGGTCGTTCAAATTCCGCGCAAGCTGAACCGCGCGCAGCGTGAGCTGGTGACCAAGCTTTCCGAGACCATGAGCGTGGACAACAGTCCCACCTCGCCGGGGCTGATCGAGAAGATGAAGGACTTGTTCAGTTAGGTTCAGATCGCCAGCAGCGCGATAGTGGCGATGGCGATTCCAATCGCAAGGCTCATGCGGTCTGTCAATGCGAAGACGAGAGGATCCTCGTCCAACTCGCCGCGCGAAGCCAGCAACCAGATGCGGCAAAGCCATAGAATCATCAGCGGCACAATCAGCCACAGAAATTGCGGGCGGCGATAGAGCACGACAATGTCGCTACTGCTGATGTAGAGCGCGAAGACCATGACGGCCGCAAAGGCGCTGGCTGTACCGAAACTCCGCAACTGATCGGTATCGGCCACCAGATAGCCGCGCCCGTTGTGCGGCGGCGACCCGCTGCTGCGCAAGTTTTGCAGCTCGGCAAACCGCTTGACGATGGCCAAAGAGAAAAACAGAAAAACGGAAAAACCGGCCAGCCAATGCGAGATGTGTGTTTCGGTGGCGGCGCTGCCGGCGAACAGGCGCAAGGTGTAAAGGCCGGAGAGCACCAGCACATCCACCAGCGCGATCCGCTTCAGAACCCAGGAATAGGCTAGCGTCGATCCCAAATAAAGCAGCAGCCATCCGGAGAAGGCCATAGGCAGCAGGCGCGCGCCCAGGAACGCCAACAACAAAAAACCGGCGACCATGCAGAAACCGGCAACGGCCGGGAGATCGCCCGCGGCAAAGGGGCGCTGGAGCTTTTTCGGATGTCGGCGGTCGACCTCGATGTCGAACAGGTCGTTGATGATGTAGGCCGAAGAAGCCGTGAGGCTGAAACAGAAAAATGCCAGCAGAGCATTCGGGAGGCGCCTGGCGACGGCTGTGTGCGCCAACAGCAGGGGCAGAAAGATAAGTAGATTCTTTGCCCACTGATGGACGCGCATGGCGCGGAGCGCAGTCCAAATGGAGCCGGCGCCTTCATCGAAGGTGCGCGAAGGACGCATGCAGCGGAGATACATCCTGAACCGCAGGCGAAGGCTGGGATTGGCCACCATGATTTCAGCCGCGTGAGCCAGCATCGGCAGGTCGGGAGTGTCGTTGCCGATATAGTCGTACTCATCGCCGAATTGGCTGCGCACGCGATCGAGCTTTCGATTTCCCGTCAGGTTGATTTCGCCGTCGCTGCCCAAAACGCCGGTAAAGATGCCGAGATGCGTGGCAACCCGTTGCGCCAGCCGGACATCCGCTCCTGTGACCAGGTAAAGAGCGCGGCCGCGTGCGCGTTCCTCATGAAGATACTGCAGCAGGGTGCGGTTGTAGGGCAGATGTGCTACGTCAAGCGAGACGTGAGAGGTGACGAAGGCCTTGAAGGCTGCCTTGCCGCGGAGCAGGCGTCCGGGCAGAGCGAACAACGATGACGGATGGGTGCGCGCCAGCACCAGCAGCGAGTCCACGAGAGTGTCAGATTTGACCAGGGTTCCGTCGAGGTCGACACATAGGGGACGGAGCGCTGTTGCGGGAGCTTCCGGCAGAGAGACAACCTGGGACAAACGTTCACCTCAGGGAAGAAGTGCAACTCGAAGTTGTATCGATGATAAGACGAGAAGTTGGGTGGGAGAATGGAATGGAGGGATTTTGGTGGAGCTGAGCGGGATCGAACCGCTGGCCTCCTCGTTGCGAACGAGGCGCTCTCCCAGCTGAGCTACAGCCCCACAGGTGCTTCATTTATCTTAGCAGCGAGGCAGAAAATGGGAAAGGGCGGGCAGCCGGTGGCGGCATTCCGGCGCATGCCAGAGCACGAGATTGGGACATTGAAGACAAATCATTTGCAAGCGTTGAAGGGGTAGGTATGACCAATCCAGCAATGACCGACCAGCCAGAATGCTGGCCCGCGCTGCCGCTCGATTCCTGGCGGGAGACCTGCGCCACGCTGCACATGTGGACCCAGATTGTGGGCAAGGTGCGGCTACGTCTGACGCCGCTCGTCAATCAATGGTGGAATGTTCCTCTTTATGTGAGCCCGCGCGGGCTCACGACGTCGAACATTCCTTACGGCACGCGGTCGATCGAGATACGATTCGACTTTCTTGCGGACAAACTGGTGCTGGAGTGCAGCGACGGATTGGTGAAGGAACTGCCGCTGCGGCCCATGGCGGTCGCGGATTTCTACCGGGAATTCATGGAGATGCTGCGATCGGCAGGGGTCGAGGTGAGCATTTGGCGCATGCCGGTGGAGATCCCCGATCCCATTCCCTTCGACGAGGATCGTGTCCACACGACGTACGACGCCGAACGGGCGAAGACTTTCTGGTCCATCCTGCGCTCCGTGGATGCGGTTTTTTATCAGTTTCGTTCGCGATTCATCGGCAAAGTCAGCCCGGTGCACTTTTTCTGGGGAAGTTTTGACTTGGCGGTGACGCGTTTTTCCGGGCGGAAGGCGCCGGAGCGGCCGAGCGCCGACTTCATCACGCGCGAAGCCTACTCGCACGAGGTGAGCAGCGTGGGATGGTGGCCGGGCAGCGGCACGATGAGCGGTCCGGCGTTCTATTCCTATGCTTCTCCGGAGCCGCAGGGATTCAAGGAAGCACGCGCGCGTCCGGATGCAGCCAACTACGACAAGGGACTTGGCGAGTTTCTGCTCGCGTATGACGATGTGCGTGGAGCGCAGTCGCCGAGTGGCGATCTACTGGCATTTTGCGAGAGCACCTACGATGCCGCGGCAAATCTGGGCCATTGGGATCGGCAGTCGCTGGAACGGGATGAGGGCGCCGAGAGCTGAAACGAACTCCTACGATTGTGCGTCCGTGTCGGGATGCAAGAACGCCAGAAACACGATGCCGATTACAGTGAAGCTTCTGAAAGCTTCCTCCTGCCCATTCCAGGTGCTTGACTGCCACATGAGAAACCACTCACCGCCGACGGTCAGAAACGCCACGAGCCACATCAGCAACGAGAGCGTGAGCGCAAGCACGGGCAGGAATTTGGCCGCGTTGAAGGCCGCAGCAGGCAGGCGCAAAGCGCGCAGCAGGCGGGCAATGCCCCACCAAAGCAGGACGCCCGTGATGATTTCCCAAGCAATGATGCCGATGTAAAAGACGCGATCGACGACTGGCGAAGAGATCGAACGCCACATGCCACCATTGCCCGGGAAGGTTGAATCCATCAGCAAAACATGACGAACAAACTGCGCGTTCGTGCCGAAATCGGTAAGGTTATTGAACACGACAAGGCTGTAAAACAAAGCAACGCCAGCCAGCAGCAGCAGCTTCGCAGTGCGAATCATCATTTTGTATGCGGCCTCAATCGCCCTCGAAGTGTGAACAGACCCTAGATCGGAGCTTCCCAGTCGTCCGTCGCGGTCTTGCCGCCATCGGTCCATGTGACTTGGATGGCCTGGTAATCAAGCGTAATCTGCTCGTTGCGGCCCGCCTTGCGAATGCTCAAGATGGTGGCGTTTGTGAGCACGATCTTCTGTGCAGTCTTCGCGCCGCCCGTGGC
>Ga0181537_10001522_pt1 | contig 21232 bp, 23 predicted proteins | sample PEATcosm2014_Bin_39_FD_119765 | JGI IMG/M metagenome (GOLD analysis project Ga0181537, IMG submission 119765) | Peatland microbial communities from MTU Mesocosm Facility, Houghton, MI, USA - PEATcosm2014_Bin23_10_metaG | ecosystem: Environmental > Terrestrial > Soil > Wetlands > Peat | place... | reverse complement strand
TGAATTCGCCCGAGGGATAGTCCTTGCGGCGCAGCAGCTTCATGCCGAGCAGCCGAGTGTAGAAGTCGATCGATTTTTCCATGTCGAACACCCGGATCATCGTGTGGAGCATCCGGAAATGAGACCCATCCTGCGCGGCGGCGGTCTTGGGTTGGGCGTCATCCATGGCGAGCCTCCTTCGGAATGCGCGGAGTATAGCTTGGCCAACTCCGGCCGTCATTGCGAGCGTCCTTCGACCGGCACCTCATCTTGAGGTGCGAGCGTCATGCGAATGCATGCAAAGCATGGGGCGAGCCTCGAAGAAGAGGTGCCGTCCCAGGATGAGAGCGAGGCAATCCACTTCTTTTACTGAATTGCTTCGTCGCTAGGCTCCTCGCAATGAAGCGCGCACTGTGAGTTCCAATATTGCCTTCGCCGCGCGCAAGCTGGGCGATTCACTGCCCCGGCCGAGCCGGGCCAATGCCTCGTCGAGACCGGCCTTCTGCGCCCGGCGAGCGCCGTCATCCTCGAGCAGGCGGCCCAGCGCCTCGGCCAGGCCCTTGGGTTCGCAGCGTTCCTGGAGGAGTTCGGGCACCACCGCGCGGCCGGCGAGAATATTGGGCAGGCTGGCATGCTCGATCTTGATCAGGCGGCGCGCGAAGAACACGGTCGCCGGGTTCATCTTGTAGCCCACCACCATCGGCACGCCGGCCATGGCGAGTTCGAGCGTGACGGTGCCGGAGGCGGCCAGCGCGGCGCGCGACGCGGCGAAGGCATCGTAGCGCTCGCGGCTGCCGCGCACGGCCAGCGCCGGAACCGGCCAGCCGCGTACCGCCTGCTCCACCGCAGCCGCGACGGTCTCGACCGTCGGCACCACCGCGCGCAAACCCGGATGGCGGATCGCGACCATCGCCAGCGCCGCGCCGAAGGGCGGCAAGAGCCGCGCGATCTCGGAGCGGCGGCTGCCGGGCAGCACGCTGACCAGGGTCGCGTCGGGCGGAATACCGTGTCGCGCGCGAAAACCGGCCCCATCGCCCTTGTCCGCGCCGCTTTCGAGCACCGGATGGCCGATATGGATGGCGCGCACCCCGGCCGCCTCGAACAGCGGCGGTTCGTTGGGAAACAGGCAGAGCAGCAAATCGACGCGACCCTTGAGCTCGTGCACACGCTTGGCCTTCCAGGCCCACACCATCGGCGCCACGCAATGGATGCGCGGCGCGACGATCCCCGCTTTCCTGATGCGGTCGATCAGGCGCCGGTTGAAGCCCCAGGAATCGATGGTGACGATGGCCGACGGCTTGCGCGCGGCGATGTCGGCCACGGTCTGGTCGAGCCGGCGCATGATGCGGGGAATGCGCGGCAGCACTTCGGCCAGGCCCATCACCGCGAGATCGGCCTGCGAGAACAGGCTGGCCAGCCCCTGCTCGCGCATCGCCTCACCGCCGATGCCGGCGAAGACGAGTTCGCCGTCGAGCGCGCGCAGGCCTTGCATCAGGCGCGCCCCGAGCAGATCGCCCGAGGGTTCTCCCGCCACCAGATAGAGCGTGCGCGCGGTCAAGGCGCGGATGCGGGAACGGGGACGCCGACCAGGAACATGCCGGCGGCGTCGGCAGCCGCGATCGCCGCCTCGCGGTCGGCCACCAGCGCGGCGCCCGCCTCGACCGCGATGCCGGCGAAGCCTCCGGCCGCGGCTCCGGCGACGGTTGCCGCGCCGATGGTCGGCAGATCGACCCGCCGCTCCTGGCCGGGCTTGGCGGTCTTGACCAGGATCGGGCCCGGCCCCGCGCGGCGCAGCCCGAGGGTGCGGCGGATCAGCGCGTCGGTCCCCTCGGCATCCTCGACGGCCAGCACCACGCCCTGCTGCACCACCACCGCCTGTCCAATATCGAGCGCGCCCAGTTTCCGCGCCTCCGCGACGCCGAGCGCGATGTCGGCCTCGGCACGCTCGTCGGGCCGGTGGCGGCCCCAGGGGCCGCTCGGCGCCAGCAATCCCTCCAGGATGGAATCGACGCCGACCACCCGGAATCCTTCGGCCTCGATCTCGGCGACGATGGCGCGCAACAGCCCGTCATCGCCGAGGGCGCGCATCCCGACGCGGGCCAGGAACATTGCGGTGCGGCGGTCGGGCACCAGGCTCATCAGCGATGGACGACGCACGGGTCCGACCAACACGAGCTCGACCACGCCCTGCTGGTGGAGCAGATTGAGTGCACGGCCGCCCTGACCGAGGTCGACCCAGCCCTGCGGCGTGTCGGTCGGCAAAAGCGCGGGATCGGCATGGCCTTTGAGCCCGAGCACGAAGCAATCGCGGCCCTGCGCGCGGCAGGCGGCCACCAAGCGAGCGGGCATCGTCCCCCCGCCCGCGACGATGCCGAGCTTGGCCATGGCGGCGGCGCCAGGGCTAGGCGGCATTCTCCAGCTGAGGCTGGCACATGGCGCGCGTGGAATCGGCGCGGATGAAGTCGACGATTTCCATCGCCGGCGCGCAGTCGCGGAACTGGGTGGCGACTTCTTCCAGCCGCTCGGCCATGGTGCCCTCGGGCGCGAACAGCATGCGGTAGGCGTTGCGCAGATCGTGGATGGCTTCGCGCGAAAAGCCGCGCCGCTTGAGACCGACCAGGTTGAGGCCAGACAGATGGGCGCGGTTGCCGGTGACGGTGGCGTACGGGATGACATCGTTCTCGACCCCGGTCATGCCGCCCACCATCACCTGCTTGCCGATGCGCACGAACTGGTGCACGGCGGAATTGCCGCCGATGATGGCGAAGTCGCCGATCGCGACATGGCCGCCGAGCGCGACATTGTTCACCAGGATGACGTGATCGCCGATCATGCAATCATGCGCGACATGGGCGCCGACCATGAACAGGCCGTGATTGCCGACCCGCGTCACCATGCCCCCGCCCTCGGTGCCGGGGTTCATCGACACATGCTCGCGGATTTGATTCTCGCGGCCGATGATCAGCCGGCTGGGTTCGCCCCGATATTTCATGTCCTGCGGCCGATGGCCGATCGAGGCGAAGGGATAGACGGTTGTGCCGTCGCCGATGCTGGTGATGCCGTCGACCACGACATGCGCGATCAGACGCACGCGTTCGCCCAGGGTGACCTTGGGGCCGATCACGCAATAGGGGCCGACGCTGGCGCTGTCGGCGATTTCGGCCGAAGCCGCGACGACCGCGGTGGGGTGGATGTCGGTCATCGCGCTCAACCGTCCATGATCATCGCGGCGTAGGTCGCCTCGGCGCACAGCACGCCGTCGACCTTGGCCTCGGACCGGAATTTCCAGACATTGCCGCGGCTGCGCTCCTTGAAGACATGGACATACAAAGTGTCGCCGGGCACCACCGGGCGGCGAAAGCGGGCGTTGTCGACGCTCATGAAATAGACCAGCTTGCCTTCGGCCGAAGGCCCCAGCGTCTCGACCACGAACACGGCCGCGGTCTGTGCCATCGATTCGATGATCAGCACGCCGGGCATGATCGGTTTGCGCGGGAAATGTCCCTGGAAGTGGGGTTCGCCGATGCTGACCTGTTTGATGCCCACGGCGCTGACATCGGGAATCAGATTGACGACGCGATCGACCATCAGGAAGGGATAGCGATGCGGGATCAGCTGCATCACCCGCTCGATGTCGATGGTCCTGCCCGCCGTCTGCGCCAAAGTGTCCATGGTCACGACTCTATTCGCGCTCCTTCTTCCGGGCCAGGCGGCCCAGCGCCGCCACCTGGCGGAAGAATTCCGCCGAGGAGACGGCCGGCGCGCCCACCACGGTGGCGCCCGCCTCGACGTCGCGCATCACACCGGCCTGGGCGGCGATACGCGCGCCCGCGCCGATCTTGAGGTGCCCCGTCAGCCCCGCTTGCCCGCCGAGCGCGACGAAGTCGTCGAGCCGCGTGCTGCCGGAAATGCCCGCCTGCGAAACGATCACGCAGCCGCGGCCGATCTGCACGTTGTGCCCGATTTGTACCAAATTATCAATCTTGGTGCCTGGGCCGATGACCGTGTCCGGTCCCGCCCCCCGGTCGATGGTGGAATTGGCGCCGATCTCGACGTCGTCCCCGATCACCACCCGGCCGAGCTGCGGCACCTTGAGGTGCCCTTCGGGACTCATGGCGAAACCGAACCCGTCCTGGCCGATGCGGGCCCCAGGCAGCAGGATAACCCGGTCGCCGATCAGCGCATGGCTGACGCTGGCCGAAGCACCGATGGAACAATCGTCGCCGATCACGACCCCGGCGCCGATGGTGGCGTTGGGCCCGACATGGCAGCGTCGACCGATTTCGGCGCCGGCCGCGATTACCGCACCGGCATCGACACGACAGCCCTCGCCCAGCGATGCCTCGGCGGCCACCTGGGCACGCTCGGAAATGCCAGGTTCGGGCGGCGGCGACGGGTAGAACGCGCGAGCCACCTGGGCATAGGCGCGATACGGATCCTTGGCGATCAGGATCGCCATGCCGGCGGGCGCCTTCGCCGCCATCGCGGCATTGACGATGCAGGCGCCAGCCCGACTGGCGACGAACGTTTCGACGTATTTTCGATTGTCGAGGAAGGAAATGTGCTCGCTGCCGGCGGTATCCAGTGGCGCCACGTCGGTGATGCGCTTGCCCGCGTCGCCGCCCGGCCCGATTTCCGCGCCACAACGCCGGGCCAGTTCGCCGAGCGCGAAGGGTCCGGCGTTGGCGAAGAATCGGGGATCGGCCATCGAGTATCGTTATTGTTGTTGTTGCGGCTGCAAGTTCAACTGGAGCTGAGGCGCAGTCTGCGTTTGAGGCTGCGGCTGCAGCTTGTCCTTGGGCTTGGGCTTGACCTTCGTCTGGTCCGACGCCTGCGGCTGCGCCGCGCCAGGAGCGCCGGCCGCCCCGGGAACATCGGCTTCGATCTTCGGCGGCGGGAAATCGATCTTGGTGATGCGCTTGTTCATCAGGTCGATGACTTCACCGGTGACGTCGAATTGGCCGTTGAAGAACATCAGCGCCTGCCTGACCAGCACCACGTCGGCGCGGCGCGCGAGCGCGACCTCGCGCGTGGCGTCGATCATCGCCTGCTGAACCTGATCCATGGCGGCGTTGTAGGATCGTTCGAAGGCCTGCCGCCGCTTGAGCTCGTTGCGCCGGATTTCGGCGGCCCGCTGCTCCAACTCGCCGCGCTTCTGGTCGACTTGCTCCCGCGTGAGGGAAGCCTGTTGCTTCTGAACTTCCTGGGCCGAGGCCTGCAAACCGGCCTCTTCCTTGCGCGAATCCTCCTCGAAGCCCTTGCCGTACTTGTCGGCTTCGACGGCCACGCTCTTGCCGGCCGCGGATTCGCGCACCACGCGATCGGGATCGATGACGATGATGACGGGAACCGTGGGCGCCCCGGCGGCCGGCTTCGCGGCGGAATCCTGGGCCAGCGCCGCGCCGCCGGACCACGCGACGCCGAGTGCCAGCGCTGCGCCGACGGTCAGCACGCGCGCGGTGCGCGAAATCCAATGCATTAGAACCTCGTCCCGAAGTTGAAGCGGAAAATCTCGATCTTATCGTAACTCTGGCGCAGGATCGGGTACCCCAGATCGATATTCACGGGGCCGAGCGGCGATTCCCAGATGAGACCGGTGCCGACGCCGATGCGCGGCGTCAGGGTGCTCAACACCTGGCTGCCGGGAACGCTGGGATCGGTAGCGCCGATGATCCCAAAATCCGTGAAAAGCTTCGATCGGATGTCGATTTCCTTCGGCAACCCCAATGGGAAGGTGACTTCCGCTGATTCGGTGTTGTCCCAAACGCCGCCCAACGGGCTCCGGAAATCGGTCGAGACCGGGGTCACGCCGGCGTCGCGGAATCCGCGCAATGTCGCGCCGCCGAGGAAGAACCGCTGTTCGATGGGAATGGTTTTGCCGTCGTACCCCGAGATGTAGCCCACCCCCGTGAACAGGCCAAGCACATAGCCGTCGGCCAGAGTGTAATACTGGCCGGCGCTGGAGGTGGTGCGTACGTACTTGGTCGCGCCGCCCAGACCGGCGACATCGTTGCCGAACTTGATGTAGTAGCCGGTCGTCGGATCGATCTTGCTGTCGCGTTGATCGTAGGTCAGCAAATGGCCGACCTGCGAGATCACGGTCGTACCCTGCTGCGCCTTGATGAACGGAGAGGTCGCGGGCAGCACGTCGTAGATGCGGTCGCTGCTCAGCGTGTAGGTGAAATCGTGCCGCAGGGCTTCGCTGTAGTAATAGCCCATGCGGACGTCGCCGCCGTTGGTGTCGGACTGGTAGGATTCGATATCCTGCAGGTGGGTACTGAGCGAGAACAGATCGAAGCCCGCAATCAGGTGGCGATCGAGGAAATACGGATCGGTGTATCCGAAATTGATCGAGGATTCGGTGAAGGCGATGGTCGTATTGAGCGACGCCGACTGACCCGTACCGAGGATATTGCGCTCGCTTGCGCCGACCTGGGCGAGCGGCCCATACAGGCTGGACCAGCCGGCGCCGAGGCTCAATGAGCCGGTCGACTTTTCCTCGACGTTGACCTTGACGACGGTCCGGTCGGGCGCGGTATCGGATTCGACATTGGTGACCGTCGCCTTCTTGAAGAAATCGAGATCCTTGATCTGCTTTTCCGAGCGCCGCATCTTCGCCGCGTTGAACGCGTCGCCTTCGACCAGCGCGACCTGGCGCCTGATGACTTTGTCGAGGGTGCGGACGTTGCCTTCGATATCGATGCGCTCGACGATGACGCGGCGCCCTTCCTCGATGTCGAAGGTCAGAGCCGCCACGCGGTTCTTGGTGTCGCGTTCCAGGCGCGGCTTGATGTCGACGAAGGCGTAGCCCTTGTTGCCGACCGCATCGGTCAGCGTTTGAATCGTCTTTTCCACTTCGTCGGCGTCATACCAGTCGCCCTGATGAATGGTCACGAGCGGCTTCAGTTCGTCGATCTTGATTTCGGGCAGCGAACTGATCAGCTCGACCTTGCCCACGTGGTAGCGCACCCCTTCCTCGATCGTGAAGGTGACGAAGAAGCGCCTTCGGTCGGGCGTCAACTGAGCCACGGCCGAAACCACGCGGAAATCGGCATAGCCGTTCTTCAGGTAGAATTTGCGCAGTTGCTCGCGGTCGTAGTTGACGCGGTCGGGATCGTAGGAATCGTCGTTGGACAGGAAACGATACCAACGCTCTTCCTTGCTTTGGATCACGTCCTTGAGGTCGCCATCGGAGAAATTCTTGTTGCCGATGAAATCGATGCGCATGACGTAGGTGGGCGAACCTTCGTTGATCTCGAAAACCAGATCGACGCGGTTGCTGTCGAGCTTGATGATCTTGGGGTCGACGGTCGCCGCGAACCGTCCATTGCGGCGGTACAGATCGAGCAGACGCTGGACGTCGGCCTGCACTTTGGAGCGGTTGTACACGGTTCGCGATCGCAACTGGATTTCGGCCTGCAGCTTGTCGGTTTCGAGATGCTTGTTGCCCTCGAACGCGACCCGGTTGATCACCGGATTCTCGACCACATGGACCATGAGATTGACGCCTTCGCGACGGATCGAGACGTCGGCGAACAGGCCGGTGGCGAACAGCGCCTTGAGCGACTTGTCGATGCGGGCGGAGTCGAATACATCGCCTTCGGCGACCGTCAGGTACGACCGGATGGTCTCCGGCTCGATACGCTGGTTTCCGTCGATGACGATCTGCCGGATCGTGTCGGTCTGCTGCGCCCGCGCCGCGCCGGCGAGCGACATCGTCGCGACGAGTGCGGCGAACAGCGCCGAAATCAGAACGCGAATCACGACCCCCCTCACACGATCATCAGGAAACGACGCCCCTGATGAACTTCCAAATTCCCAGGTCGTTACCCGTGGCCAGAACCATTAGCGCCAGCACCAGAAACAGTCCGACTCGGAATCCGTACTCCTGGGCGCGCTGGCCCAAAGGACGTCCCAAAACGGCCTCGGCACCATAGAACAGCAGATGACCCCCGTCGAGCAGGGGAATCGGGAACAGATTGACCAGACCCAGGTTGATCGAAATATACACCGCGAAAATCAGCACGCCGGCGATGCCCAGACGCGCGGCCTGGCCGACCCGCTTGGCGATGCCCACCGGGCCGCTCAATTGATCGGAATTGCGCGCGCCCGACAGCATCTGGCCGACGCCCTTGAGCGTCGCACTGACCATCTGGCCGGTGTCGACCGTGGCCGCGACCAGGGCCGACAGCGGGTCGTGCTTGACCACCGTGGTCGCGTCGGGCGGCGCCATGACGCCGAGCACGGGAACGCGCTCCTTGTTGCCGAACACGTCGGTCAACTCGTCCAGGCGCGGCTGCACGGTGATCGTTTCGGTCGCGCCGGAGCGGTCGATTTCGAGCCGCACGGCCTCGCCGACCGTAAGACGCACGATGCGTTGGAGATCCTGGAACGTCGTCACCGATTCGCCGTTGGCGCTGAGCACCTTGTCGCCGGCTTTCAGGCCGGCCTCGGCGGCGGCGCTGTTGGCCTGGACCTCGCCGATCACGGGGAGCGTCCGCGGCTGGCCCCATACCGAGAAGATGACCGCAAGCAGGACGATGCCGAAAATGAAATTGGCCGCCGGTCCCGCGGCGACGATGGCGGCCCGCTGCGCCAGCGATTTGCCCCGAAAGGCCACCGCGCGCTGTTCGGGTGTCATCGCGGCGAGCTTATCGGTGGCATCGCCAGGCCCTTCGAGATCGCCGTACATGCGAACGTATCCACCCAGCGGCAACAGGCTCACCCGCCAACGCGTCCCGCTCTTGCCGGTCCAGCCGAACAGTTCGGGGCCGAAGCCGATCGAAAAGGTCTCGACCCGCACGCCGCAGGCTCGCGCCACCAGGAAGTGTCCCATCTCGTGGATGAACACGATCGCCGTGATCACCACCAGGAACACCAGGACGTAGTCCCGGAATCCGTCAAGCAACTGAATCATCTGACCTTATCCACATTGTGCAATCGCGCCACATGTTCGCCCGCGCGCGCGCGGGCCCTTCCGTCCCAGTAGAGAATCTCGTCGAGACTCGCTGCGTCCGCATCCGCGAAGGCATCGACGGTATCTTCTACCACAGAGCAGATATCGAGAAATCCGATGGCGCGGTCAAGGAACGCGCGGACGGCGACTTCGTTGGCGGCATTGCAGATCAAGGGCGCGGCGCGGCCGGCCCGCAGCGCGGCGCGGGCGATGCGCAGGGCCGGGAAGCGTTCGAGATCGGGCGCCTCGAAGGTGAGCGTGCCGATCTCGGCCAGGTCGAGCCGGCGGCCCGGCGTGGGCATGCGCCGCGGCCAGCCCAGCGCCAGCGAAATCGGCATGCGCATGTCGGGCGTGCCGAGCTGGGCCAGCACCGAACCGTCGATATACTCGACCATGCTGTGCACCACCGACTGGGGGTGCACCAGAATGTCGATCCCCGGCTCGGGATGGCCGAACAAGTGGAACGCCTCGATCACCTCGAGGCCCTTGTTCATCATCGTCGCCGAATCGATCGAGATCTTGGCGCCCATGTCCCACACCGGATGGGCGACGGCCTGCTCGGGGGTGGCCCGCGCCATCGCCTCGCGCGTGGCGGCGCGGAATGGTCCGCCCGAGGCGGTCAGGATGATGCGCGCGACGCGCTCGCGCTGCTCGGTATCGAACACCTGGAAGATGGCGGAGTGCTCGGAATCGACCGGAACCAGCGTGGCGCCCGCCCGCGCGACTTCGGCCATGACCAAAGCGCCGGCGCAGACCAATGTCTCCTTGTTGGCGAGCCCGACGATCGCCCCGCGCCGAACCGCCGCCAGCGTCGGCTGCAATCCCGCCGCGCCGACGATGGCGGCCATGACGAACTCGGCGGGCCGCATCGCCGCCTCGGTGACCGCGGCCGCGCCGGCGCCGACCTCGATGCCGGTGCCGGCCATCGCCGCCTTGAGCGGACCATAGGCCCGGTCGTCCGCCACCGCGACCATGCGGGGACGCAGCCGCTTGGCCTGCTCGGCCAGGCGCGCGACAGAGTTGTTGGCGACCAGCGCTTCGATGTCGTAGCGGTCGCGCTCGCGTTCGATCAGATCGATGGTGCTGCAGCCGACCGAACCGGTCGAGCCGAGGATGGTGACGGTGCGGACGGTGTCGGGTCTGGCCGAGGTCGCGGCATCGCCGCGGCCGGCCGGGCCGGCGCCCGAAGCCCGCCGCATGCCGCCGTTCAGCGCCATGCCGGGATTCCTCCGCCCGCCACGAGGCACATCGCCGCGGCGACCGGCGCCGCGGTCATCAGCCCGTCGATCCGGTCGAGCAGACCGCCATGACCCGGAATCAGCCGGCTGCTGTCCTTGGCGCCGAAGCGCCGCTTGACCGCCGACTCCATCAGATCGCCGCCTTGCGCCACCAAGGCCAGCGCCGCCCCCGCGCCCGCCAGCAGCAAGGCATCGAAACCGAGAACGGCCGCCAGCGCCGCGCCGACCAGCGCGGCTCCGGCAATCCCGCCCAGCAGCCCCGCCCAAGTCTTGTTCGGACTGACGCTCGGCATCAGGCGCCAACCTCCGATCAAGCGACCCGCCGCATAGGCCGCGACGTCCGTGGTCCACACCACCAGCAGCAGCCAGAAGGCGGTGACCCGTCCCTGGTCCTGTTCGCGCAGCCAGATCAGCGCGGCCACCGGCAGGCCGATATAAAGGGCGCCCGCCGCCATCCAGGTCGCCGACCAGCCGCACAGCCGGGTCCACTCCCAGGCCGCCACCGCGGCGCCGGCACCCACCAGGATCGCGAACACCCAGGAACCGATCCACACCGCGGCCAGGGCGAGCGGGGCGAGGACAAGAGCCGACAGGATGCGCTGGGTCAGCACGCCCGGCTAGCCGATGCCGCCCCAGCGGCGTTCGCGGCCCTGATACTCGCGCAAGGCCTGCTCGAAATGGCTTTTGGTGAAGTCGGGCCACAGCACGTCGGGAAAGGCGAGTTCGGCGTAGGCGCATTGCCAAAGCAGGAAGTTCGAAATGCGCATTTCGCCCGAGGTGCGGATCAGAAGGTCGGGATCGGGAATGTCGGCGGTGAACAGGTAGCGGCCGAACATCTCCTCGTCGATCGCCTCGGGATCGACACCGCCGGCGACCGCGAGCCGGGCCAGCCGCTTGGCCGCCGCGACGATCTCCTGCCGGCCGCCATAGCTTAGCGCCAGGGTCAGCGAGAGCCCGGTGTTGGCGGCCGTCAGCGTCTCGGCCTCCTCGATCAAGGCGATGGTGTCCGCGGCGAACCGCGCCCGCTCGCCGACGACGCGGAAGCGCACGCCATTGCTGGCCAGCTCGGCCACTTCGCTGCGCAGATAGACGCGCAGCAGGCCCATCAGGTCCTGAACCTCGCTCGCCGGGCGCTTCCAGTTCTCCGAGGAGAAGCCGAACAGGGTGAGGTAGCTGACGCCGAGTTCGCCGGCGGCACGCACGGTCTCGCGCACGGCGTCGGCGCCACGCCGATGTCCGGCGATGCGCGGCAACCCACGCGCCTTGGCCCAGCGGCCATTGCCGTCCATGATGATCGCGACATGGACCGGCGCCGGCGCGGCCGCTTTGGTTCGTACCGCCTCCATCTTCAAACCTGCATTATTTCCGTGTCTTTGTTGGACAGCGCGTCGTCGATGCGCTTGATCGACTCGTCGGTGAAGCCCTGGATTTCCTTGTCGTGATGGCGGTGCTCGTCCTGGGTGATCACCTTGTCTTTTTCAAGCTTCTTGAGCGCCTCCATGCCGTCGCGGCGCACGTTGCGCACCGAGATGCGCGCCTCCTCGGCGTACTTCCCGGCGATCTTCTGCAGCTCGCGGCGGCGCTCCTCGGACAGCGCCGGCACCGGCACGCGCACCAACTGCCCGTCGGCGGCCGGATTGAGGCCCAATCCGGCGTCGCGGATCGCCTTCTCGACCGCCTTGACCATTCCCTTGTCCCATACCTGCACGGTGATCAGGCGGGGCTCGGGTACGTTGATATTGCCCAACTGATTGAGCGGCATCTGGCTTCCGTAGGCGTCGACCATCACCGGCTCGATCAGGTTGGTCGAGGCGCGGCCCGTGCGCAGGCCCGCGAACTCCTTCTTGAGAACGTCGAGCGCGCTATCCATGCGCCGCTTTATGTCTTTCCTAAGGTCGGCATAGTTCGTCGTAGGCACGCGCGGAGACCCTCCCCTAGGCCGGTTCGATGATGGTGTAGCGGCCGGTCCCTGACAACACCCGGGCGAACGCCCCCTCGTCCCGCAGATTGAACACCAGGATCGGCAGATCGTTCTCGCGGCAGAGCGCGATGGCGGTGGCGTCCATGACCTGCAGATCGCGGGTTAAAACGTCGGTGAAACTGAGCCGGTCGTGGCGTTCGGCGCCGCTCACCTTGCGGGGGTCCGCCGAATACACGCCGTCGACTTGGGTGGCCTTGACCAGCACGTCGCAATTCATTTCGACCGCGCGCAAGGCCGCCGCGGTATCGGTGGTAAAGAACGGATTGCCGGTGCCGGCGGCGAAGATGACGATCCGGCCCTTTTCCATATGCCGAATGGCGCGTCGCCGGATATAGGGCTCGCATACCAGGTCAATGGGAATGGCCGATTGGACACGGGTCTGCAGCCCGATCGACTCGGCGGCATTCTGGAGCGCCAGGGCGTTGATCACCGTGGCCAGCATGCCCATGTAGTCGGCGCTGGTCCGCTCCATCCCTTCCGCCGCGCCCTTGACGCCGCGGAAGATGTTGCCGCCACCGATCACGACGCAGACCTGGATGCCGGACTCGACGACGCCGCGAATCTCGCTGGCCACCCGCTTGACCGTGGGGCCGTCGAGGCCGAATTCGCGATCACCCATCAAACCCTCGCCGGAGAGCTTGATCATGACGCGCTTATACAGCGGCGCAGGCGCCATCAAGAAATCCCTTGACCAGGGGAGGAGCGCCCTTAGCTAGGCGCCGTGGGCGGCTATGATACACGATTCGCCGCCCCTGTTGTCGCGCAATTATTCAGGATCGTTAAGGCATTAGCCGCAAGGAACGGAGCTAGGGCGTGGTCCCCAGCTGGGCGGCAACCTCGGCCGCGAAGTCTTTGTGCTCCTTCTGGATACCCTCGCCCAGGGTGAACCGGGCGACGGCGGTAACCACGATGGGCGCGCCTGCCGCCTTGGCGGCCGCCTCGATCACCTTCGACACTCTGGTTTCGCCATCGATGACGAAGACCTGCTCGAGCAAAACGACTTCCTCGTAGTACTTCCGCACCCGTCCCTCGACCATCTTCTCGATCACCGCCGGGGGCTTGCCCGACGCGGCCGCCTGCTCGGCCAGCACGGAGCGCTCGCGCGCCACCGCGGCCGGATCGACCGAATCGACGGTCAAAAATTGCGGCGCGGCCGCCGCCACATGCATGGCGAGCTGTTTGCCGAGTTCGGCCAGCTTGTCGGCGCTGGCGGTCGATTCGAGCGCCACCAGCACGCCGATGCGGCCCAGGCCGGGCGCGACGGCACTGTGGATATAGCTTGCCACCAGTCCCTGCTTGACGCTGAGGACCTTGGCGCGGCGCAGGTTCATGTTTTCGCCGACGGTGGCGATCAGGCTGGTCAGGCTCTGCTCGATTGTCGCCCCGCCCGGACCGGGCGCGGCTTTGATCGCCTCGACATCGTCGCCCCGGGCCAGCGCGATCTGCGCGGCGTTGCGCACGAATGCCTGGAACTGATCGTTGCGCGAGACGAAGTCGGTTTCGGCATTGACCTCGACCAGAGCGCCTTTGGTTCCGGCGGCGGCAACCGCCACCAGCCCTTCGGCGGCGACGCGCCCGGCCTTCTTGGCGGCCGCGGACAGGCCCTTCTTGCGCAGCCAGTCGACCGCGGCCTCGATGTCGCCACCGGTCTCGGCCAGCGCCTTCTTGCAGTCCATCATCCCCGCGCCGGTCTTTTCGCGCAGGTCTTTGACCAGGGATGCGGAAATCTCTGCCATCACAATCCTCATGCACAGGAAACGGTTCGGCCGTCCGGCCCCGTCGTCGGAGGCCGGACGATCCGCAATCGCCGGTCAGGCCGCCGGCTGTTCCTCGGTTTCTTCCGGCTCGGCCGCGTCGAGCATCTTGGCCACGTCCGAGGGTTCCTCTGGTTCGGCCGGCGCCGGCACGACTTCCTCGACCAGCGGTTGCTGGGCCGCGCCGACGTCGCCGCCGCTGCGCGCCATCTCGGCCTGGATGCCGTCGAGCACCGCGCCCGCGATCAAGGTGCAATAGGTGTGGATCGCGCGCTGCGCGTCGTCATTGCCCGGGATCGGGTAGGTGACGCCATCGGGGCTCGAATTGGAATCGAGGATCGCCACCACCGGGATGCCCAGCGTCTTGGCTTCGAGCACGGCCAGCGCTTCCTTGTTGGTGTCGATCACGAACAGGATGTCGGGCAGGCCGCCCATTTCCTTGATGCCGCCGAGCGCGCGGTCGAGCTTGATGCGCTCGCGGTCGAGGGTCAGCTGTTCCTTCTTGGTGAGGCCCTGGAGGGCACCGGCGGCCATCTTCTCCTCGATCTCGCGCAGGCGCTTGATCGAGTGCGAAATGGTCTTCCAGTTGGTCAGCATGCCGCCCAGCCAGCGGTGGTTGACGTAGTACTGGCCGCACTTCTTGGCCGCCTCGGCGATCTGATCGGCCGCGGCGCGCTTGGTGCCGACGAACAGCACGCGTCCACCGCCTGCGACCACGTCCCGCACGGCCTGCATGCCGCGATCGAGCATCGGCACGCTCTGTTGCAGATCGATGATGTGGATGCCGTTGCGGACCCCGAAGATGTACGGGGCCATTTTGGGGTTCCAACGACGGGTATGGTGGCCGAAATGCACGCCGGCTTCCAACAGCTGGCGCATGGTAAAGGTAGGCAGAGCCATAGAAATTCCTTTGCTTTTCCGGTTGAGCCTCCGCGGGAGATGGCCGGCAGCGCCGGCACCGGAAGCGGGCGGCTTTTGGCCGTCCGCAACCCGCGTGCGAATTGGCGCGCGTTCTAACCGCTTGACGCCGGAAATGCAAGGAAAATGCTCGTCGCCGGGAGGCCCCTGCCGATCCTGGAAGGGCCATCCCGATGGGTGCCGATAACCGCTAGCGCCGGGCTAGGCTCGCGCGGCCATGACCTGATCGGTCACATCCTCGGCTTGGTGCGGGAAATAATTCGGTTCGCCGTCCTCGGACAGGATCGGCGCATTGACCAGATGCCAATAGCGTTCTGTGAACTGGCCCCGCTGGTCACCCATATCGTAGCGTTGAACGGCCGGCAGGTGCGGCTGGCGCGACTGGGCGGCGCCGCGCAGCGAAGCATAGAGATTGCCGCCCCCATCGGCATCGGGATTGTCGGGATTGTCGGGCAGGATTTCGAATAGCGACCCGCCCGGCGGCGCGATCCTGCGCCGCCGCGCGACATCCGTCTCTAACGATATCAGGCGCTCGTAACGGACGATGTTCTCGGTCAGGACGAAACGCTGCATCGGCCCCTCCGCGGGAATGGCCTGAGCGATTGCTTCGCGTTGACCGGCAATTTACCGATGCGAGGTCCTAGTTTCTATCGAACGGGCATTTCAAAATAGGTCGATTTGTAAGCGCGGACCGCGGCTCGCTACTTGCCGCGCCGCTTCAGATCGAGTTCGTGCAACGCGCGCAGGCGTCGCACCAGCACCCGCATCACGCGGATGGCGAAGGTCGGCGTCCGCTCGACCATGGTGATGAAGCGCTTGGCATCGATCGGGATGATTTCGCTTTCGGTGACCGCGCGAATCGAGGCGCTGCGCGGTGCCTCGTCGATCAACGCCATCTCACCGATCAGGTCGCCGGGCCCAACCGCTTCGTAAACTATTTCGCCATCGAAAATCTCGAGCGTGCCCGATTTCACGACATAGACCGCGATCGCCTTGTCGCCCTTCTCGAACAGAATCTCGCCGGGATGGATCTCGACGGTATCGGCATCCTGGCCCAGCAGGAACAGGAAGTTTTCTTTTTCGTTCATTTCTCGCCTTTGCAGTGCCCGGTGTCCGATTGGTCAAATCGTGGTGCATTTCGCCAGACACCGCAAGCGCGCCCCCGACGGCGAGTTGATCCGGGGCCGAATCGAAGTAGATGTCAATGACAGGAAACCACCAGCCCCCGGCCCCGCCCAAGGGGGGCGAAGCCGGTAGGCGGTGGTCGCTAACCGTTACTGACGGAGGGCGATCTGGTCGTTGACCCGAGTGGCGAACTGGATTTCGTCGTTGACGCTACCCGGGATGTTGGCGGTGACGACATCGCCGCCGCGCCCGATGTTGCGGATCGCAACGGCAGACGGCGCCAGGTCCTGAGAGGCAGGAACGACGTCATTGGCCGTGGAAGCCGTCACATAACCGCCGCGGGCCGCGCTGGAAGCGGCGAAATAGGACTGTTCCACACCTTGGGGGGCCGAACCCTCGGCACCCTGATAGCGGCCGGTCGGTTCGCCAGCGAATGCGGTGCCAGCAGCCGCCAACACGGCGCCAGCAAGCAGAAGAGCGTATACGTTATACATGGTAGACTCCTTACTCTCTCGATTTGGATCGGGGGCCGTAGCGGCCGGCGTTTCCAAACCCATTGCTTTCGCTACGAAGGATCAATTTGTGATACGCAACGTAGCGGATTGATATATGCCTGAGGGGAGCCTATATAACCATTGCGAATTTGGAATACGTGACGTAGCGTATCGGTATGTCACGGGGGCGTAACGATGGAACTAGAGATTCTGTGCCGCGCGCGCGGCCGCAAACGGGACGAGACGACCAGGAAGGCGATTCTACGCACCGCGTATGAGTTGATCGCCGCCAACGGCTATCGCGCGTTGACTTTCGAAGGTGTCGCGGCCCGATCCGGGGCCGGCAAGACCACGATCTACCGCTGGTGGCCGACCAAGGCGGCGCTGGCGACCGACGCGCTGCTGGCGGAGATGACGCCCGTGGCCGCGTTCGAGCGAACCGGCTCGGCGATCGAGGACATCCGCCTCGAGATGCATCAGATGGCGGAAAGCATGTCCGGCACCAACGGCAAGGTGATGGCCTGCATCCTGGGCGGCGGCCGCGAGGACCCGGAAACCGCCACCGTGTACAAAGAGAAGATCGTCGGTCCGCGCCGCGCGATCGGCATGGAGTGCCTCCGGCTCGGCATCATGACCGGCGAGATCCGCGCCGATATCGACGTCGAAGTGGCGCTCGACGCGCTGTTCCTGCCGATCTTCGTGCGGCTGATCTTGGGAACTGAACCGATCGACGCCGGCTGGGTCGATCGCCTCACCGACACCGTTCTCAAAGGCGTCGCGGCGAGCCCATCCAAGCCCGTCGCGATCGCAAATGCGGAAGAGCCGGCGGCGGCGCACTGACGCGACTACCAGTCGATGTTGCCCGAGATCGACAGTGACGTGAAGCGGTCGGGCCCCTGCTGGCCGACGAATTCCTTGCTGCGATTGTCGAGGCTCACGGTCGCGCGCAACCAGGGTCCCCAGAACAGCGTGCCGCCATAGACGAAATCGCCCACCGCCGGATATTCCGTGACACTGGGGCTCGAGGCGAAGGTGTTGCCTTGAAGGAAAATGTTCCGTCCCACCGCGCGGCCCTCGACCGAGGCGAAGGCGTAGCCGCCGACATCCCTCATCGTCGTATCGAAATAGTCGCCGCCCGTCGGCGACGGCAGAATGCGCGGCGGCCCATAATCGGCCGCGAGGTCGAATCCGATGCGCGCCATCGCGCCGGCGTTGGCATAGGTGAGCACGTTGCCCAGCGCCGCCCCCGCGTCGGGTGTCACGTCGGCGCCCAATCCGCTGCCGTTGCCGACCAAATCGTAGCGCCACTTGCGCAGATAGATGAGATCGACTCCGGGCTCGTTCTTGAGCTGATCGTTCCAACCGAGCGACACGGCCTGGTGCATGAAGTATTCGTGCCAGTCGTTCTGGGTTTGCGCCGCCAGTGCGGCGGGACCGACCACGCCGAGCTGCAATTCGAGGTCGTCGAGCCGATGCTGGTCGGTGCTCTGCACCAGGCCGACCTGGCCGTAGAGCCACCCGGCATAGGGCCGATCGTGCGGATCCGGGGTGGCCGTGAACAGATTGGTGGGCGTGAAGATGCTTTGCCCGAAACTCCAGTCGACATGCTGGGAACGCTGGCCTTCGCCGGCGAACAGGTAGCGATCGAACCAGGTGAATAGTGGCGCCGACAGGTCGCCATCATGCACCTGGCCGGTGAGATAGGACAGCTTTAGACCCTGGGTATAGTGCCTGTCGGTCGGAAAGAAGAAATAGTCGTTCTCCTCGACCACCGAGAAGCGGCCATAGTCGGCTGGGCCCGCGTCGACGTCCGCGGCGCCGCTTTCCATCGCCCATGACTGGGCGGCGAGCAAGGCGCCGACAGGGACCAGGAATTGGCGGAGCCGGAGGTTTTGCCGGCGATGGGCGATTTTCTGCATGACCCCACGGCGATCCAGGCCGGGACCCTGGGCCGCGAATGTGGCTATGGTTGGGCAGACTCCGCCGATTGCGCGCCGCGCGCCGCGCGGTATTTCGCCAGCATGCGATCGAAGCCCGCCGTCAGCGCGGTCTCGATTTCGGGACGGCCTTCGATGCGCGCGACCGCGTGCGCCGCGGCTTCGAGCGTCGACAGGCCCTCGCGGCGCGGTTCCCGGCGCAGCGCCCCGTAGCGCGATGGGCGCTTGGGCGCCAGCACCAGCCGCTGCGTCTTGAGCACCCAGGGATTGCGCCACCACAATGTCTTGGCCTGGCTCCAGGTGCCGTCGAACAGCACGATTCCGGCGATGCCGGACAATGCCGAATCCTGGCCCGCCAGCGGCGCGCCCTTGGCATCGACGGCGAACAGTTCGCGCCCGGGGGGCAGCGCTTCGGCCCGCACCGCGCCGAGATGCAGCGTCGCCCAGCGCCGTGGATCGCTGCTCGCGACCCGTTCGGCCATGGGCCCGAGCGCCTTGGCCAGGCTGGGCCAGGAAAGGCCGACGCGCAGCGCCGCTTTGGCGAACTGGCGCGCGGTCAGCCCCGCGGTGCCGAGCACCTTGTCTTGCTCCTGCGGGTGCTGGAGGATCAGCACCGCGACGCGGTTTTCGACGGTGGCGACCTCGTCGCACACGCACAGCGCTGCCGGCTTGCCGCAGCGCGCGCAGATCGCGCCGGAAAACGCCTCGAGGCGGAGGATCTTGGTTTGGCCGCCGCTGACGCGGGGACGACGATGGCGCGGTTGACGGGACGGCATGCGTGCATACCTCGCACAGGCACGGGCCCGTGGCAATCGCGAACGCGGCGCCGCGCCGGCGCCCCAGCGCGCCGGCGCGATCGGGCGATCGAATTCCCACAATTCATAATCAACCCTGCTGAGTAGACCGCCCCCAGCCAATCCCATCCAATGGAATTGAGATGGGTGCGTGGACCCGAACGGCGCTTCGAGCCGGGGCGTCGGTCTGTATGCACGGCTTATTAATATTTCCTGTATCATATCGAATGTTTGCGGCCGTTCCCGATGGCCGCCGCAACAGTCGATTTGGCTGGTTCGCTTGCGTGTGAGACCACCCGGGGGGTGATTTGGCGACGTTCACCTATCGAGACGTGCACATGGTGCTGGGCGAAGCCGACCCGATGTTCAGCAGCAATGTGATCGACGCGCTGGTTCCGCGCGGGATCCGCGACGCCGTGGTGTGCCGGAGTTCGGAAGCGTTGCGCGCGGCCCTGGCGCAGCCCGTCGACCTGCTGCTGTGCGACGTCGATCTGCCCGGACTCGATTTCTGCGTGCTGGCGCAGGACATCCGCTTCGGCCGGCTGGGCAGCCATCCGTTCACCGTGCTGATCGCGACCGCGCGCCCGTCGACGCCCACCGATCTCGGCAAGGTGTTCGCCTCGGGGGTCGACTATATCGTCCTCAAGCCGATGACCGCCGATCTGGTGGTGCGCCGCGTCGACGGTTTCACCCGCGCGCGCAAGCCATTCGTGGTGACCGAGGATTTCATCGGCCCGAGCCGCCGCGCCAAGCGCCGCAACGACGGCAGCGACGACGACGTCACGCCGGTGCCCAACACGCTGCGCGTCAAGGTGCTGCACAACGACCGCGTCGCCCTGATGCCGCGGCTGGTGGAGATCGGCCTGCAGCGCATGGGCAAGAAGCGGGCCGAGACCCAGATCAAGGCGATCGGGCGGCTGACCCAGCGCATGTACAAGATGCACCAGCTGCCGCCCTATCGCGACAACATGGCAGACTGGTATGTCGTCCTCAACCTGCTGGCCGAGAAAAGCGACGCGGTCGTTGCCGCCCACAAGGGCGCCGACGCCGACCATGCCGCCGAGATCGCCGCGCGCATCGGGGTGCTGGCGCGGCGCTGGGTCGGCGCCAAGACCCGGCCGCCGGATGTCGAGGTGATGCTGATCGCCCAGCTGTCCGACGCGCTGGCCGGCGCCTTCGCCAACGCCGCCGACGTGCCGGAAATCGCGCGGCAGATCGCCGCGATGGTCGACGGTTTTCTCACCAAGGATGCCGAGGCGGACGACGGCGGAAATGGGGCGGTGTCGAACGGATAGCGTTTCCGCCGTCCGTCAATCCTTCAACCGCGCCGCGCCGACGCGGGTTTTGATTTCGTCGTCGGTGTAGGGCTGGTCGGTCGACGCCCGCCCGGGCGGATCGCAATAGACGCCGTCGATGTCCGAAACATCGGTGCGCCACCACTTCAGGAAGGCGAGGCATCGCCGATTGTCCCGCGAGGCGAACTGGATCGCGCGCCCGCCCGCGATCTTGCGCGGGTCCATGAACGTGATGGCCCCGGCCCATGCCGCCGCCAGATTCATCTCCGCCCGAACGATGTCATGTTCCGTGCCGATGCGCATATGGCATCGGCTGGTATTATTCTCGAGGATATAGGCGCGAAAATGGACCAAGGGCTGGTCGACATCCGCGCCCCGCACGGCCCTGCCATAGGCCATCGAATATTCTCGCGCCGAGCATGTTTCCCGCTGGCCGCTGCCCATGTCGGCGCCATGGGTCGGACCGGCGCGACATTCGATTGGCCCGTCATAGGTTTCGGGTTGCGCGAAAGACGAATCGCCGCACGGGATGTCGTGCCAACCGTCGTCGGCGGCGCGCGCGACGGGCGGCCGCAACATGGCGGCGAGCGCGAGGCCGACGAATAGCGCGGCGAGCCCGACCGTCCGTCTGCTATTCATGGAATTCCTCCACCACGATGCGGCGGCCCATCATGAAGGCATCGGCGACCAGGTCGAACGGCTCGGCCTCGACCGCCGATTCGCCGCGGGCGAGCAGCCCGGCGAAGCGTTCGTAGATCTTC
>Ga0181537_10001521_pt1 | contig 21235 bp, 16 predicted proteins | sample PEATcosm2014_Bin_39_FD_119765 | JGI IMG/M metagenome (GOLD analysis project Ga0181537, IMG submission 119765) | Peatland microbial communities from MTU Mesocosm Facility, Houghton, MI, USA - PEATcosm2014_Bin23_10_metaG | ecosystem: Environmental > Terrestrial > Soil > Wetlands > Peat | place... | reverse complement strand
TAATGCCAGGCGCCATAGCGGTTGGAGACGTTCAAGACCGGAGCGCCAATGGTCTTCCACACTGCCCCGCCCCAACCCGCTTCGAAGGCGCGATGCACCTGGGCTCCCGAATTCGTGGGCGGCGCCGAAGCCAGCCAGAAGGGATTGGGCGACCGGATGCCCGCAAAATCGATGCGCAAATCAGCCATTGGCAGTTCCCTGGTTAGTCAAGCGAGCGTGAATCGCTCGGGCGGCAAGTTTGCCGTCCTGAGCGCCCATGACAGTGGATGCGGCGCCTTTGACGCGGATGCAATCGCCTCCAGCGTAAATACCCGAGACGCTGGTTTCGAAGAATTCGTCGACGCGAATCTTCCCTTTCTCGATCTCAAGATGCAGGAGTTCCGCGACGGATGGTTTGGTCTGGCCGATGGCCTTAACGATTTGATCGGCCGCGATCACGAACTCAGAGCCTGGAACGGGGCGCGGCGCGGGACGGCCTGAGTCATCCGGCTCACCGAGCCGCATACGCAGGCATTCGAGGCCGGACACTTCGCCGTTCGTCATCACTACGCGAAGCGGTTTTGTGAGGAAACGGAATTCGACGCCCTCTTTCTTGATGAACTCATACTCATGCGCATAGGCCGTCATTTCGCGCTCTGAGCGGCGATAGACCATGGTGACGCGCTCGGCGCCGAGGCGCTTGGCTATCGTGGCGCAATCGATGGCGGTATTGCCCGCGCCGATCACGACAACGTGGCGACCCACCCGCAGGCTGCGCGCGTCGAGCTTGCTGAGCTCAATGTAGAGCAATCCATCGATAATGTGCTGCTCGCCTTCGATTTCTACGTCGGGCGTCGAGCCCAAGCCAACCGCGAGGAAGATAGCGTCGAAGCTCCGCCGAAGATAATCGATATCGAGATTGCCGCCCAGTTCAGCGCCGGTCCGGATTTCTACGCCAAGCCGGCGAATCATCTCAACCTCGGCCAAAGCCGCCTCCATCGGCTCGCGCAGAGCGATGATGCCGTAAGTCGAAAGGCCTCCGGCCAACGGGCGTTTCTCGAAGACGGTGACGCTGTGGCCGCGCCGCGCAAGCTCTCCGGCGCACGACAAGCCGGCGGGTCCGGAGCCCGCTACGGCGATCCTCTTACCGGTGGGCGGGTCCGGGTGAAAGATAACGGTGTTGCCGGCGTAGGCGAAATCCATGGCGTATCGCTGCAGGCGCCCGATGGAAATGGGCTTGTGATCGGCGCCCAAGACGCATGCGCCCTCACAAAGCTCCTGGACAGGGCACACGCGAGCGCACGAGGCGCCCATAAGGTTGCTTTCAAGAATTGTGCGCGCCGAGCCAAGCAGGTTGCCGGTGGAGATTTTCTTGATGAATCGCGGAATATCGATATGCGTGGGGCAAGCGCGCGTGCACGGAGCGTCGAAACAAAAGAGGCATCGATTTGATTCGACGATTGCTTCCTGTTCGCTGAGAGGCGGCAGAGATTCGGCGAGGGCTGCTTTCGGATCGATTATCATTTAATCCACTCCGCGCAAGGTGCTTCCGGGTCCGCGCATCAACTGCACATATACCGCTGCGGAGACGGCAAAGCCTGCGAACCAGGCATAGTCATACAGCCAGCGCATTCCAGGGACGACAGCACCGGCGAGCGCAACGATCACGCCGGCTCCAAGAGCAATCAGCGCGCGGGGATTCCAGCCTCCGCGATATTCGTAGACGCCGTCGCGTCGGTAGAGGTCATCGAGCGCGAGATTCCTGCGGCGAACCACGAAGTAATCGGCAATCATGATGCCCGCGATGGGGCCAAGCAGGCCGGAGTAGCCGACCAGCCATCCGAAGATGTACGAGCCATAGTCGGAGAGCAGTTTCCAGGGCATCATCAGCACGCCAACCACACCGGTGATGAGGCCACCGGTGCGGAACGAGATGCGGCGCGGATTCAGATTCGAGATGTCGTTTGAGGGCGAGACGACATTGGCGGCGACGTTGGTGTTCAACGTGGCCAGCACAATCGCAACGAGGGCGACCAAGGCGACCACCGGCTGGTGAAAGCGGCTAATGAGGACGACCGGATCCCAAATGGCCTGGCCGAACAGGATCACGGAGGCCGAAGTGACCGCCACTCCGATAAAGGAATACAGGGTCATCGCCGGCGGCAAACCGATCGCCTGGCCGATCATTTGCGCTTTCTGGCTTCGGGCAAAACGGGTGAAATCGGGAATGTTCAATGCGACGGTCGCCCAAAAGCCGACCATCCCCGTGAGCGATGGAACGAAGAAGCGCAGGAACTCGGCAGTGGTTTGGAATTTACTTCGGGCGCTGAGCACGGGGCCAAGCCCGCCGGCTTGCGATGTGATCCACCACAGCAGAAGCAGGCCGACGCCCAGCATGAATGGCGCGCCAATGCCCTCGAGCACGCGAATGGTTTCAATACCGCGCCAGACAACCACCATATTGAGGAACCAAAAAAAGAAGAAGCAGATCCAGATGGAAGACGCGAAACCGCTGGCCTGGGGCCACAGGATGATCAGCAGAGCGTGGATGGCCTGGCCGCCGATCCAGGTTTGAATGCCGAACCAACCGCACGCCACCAGCGCGCGCAGAATAGCGGGCAGATTGGCGCCGCGCACTCCGAACGATGCGCGCACGAAGACCGGAAACGGGATGCCATACTTTGCCCCGGCGTGCGCGTTGAGCAGCATGGGAACCAGCACGATGAGGTTGCCGAGGAAAATGGTGCCGATGGCCTGCCACCAATTCATCCCTCCGGCGATAAGCCCGGAAGCCAGCATATAGGTGGGAATGCAAACGCTCATCGCGACCCAAAGGGAGGTATAGCTGTAGATGCCCCAGGTGCGGCGCCCCGGGGGAACGGGCGCCAGGCTTTCATTGAAAAGCGCGGGATCGGCAAGCGCAATTTCAGCCGGCCGCGCTGCGGATTGAGGCTGGTGGCCGGGTGCGTGCGAAGGCATGGAATCGTTCAGCGCTGCCGCTCTTCCAGGATCTCGATCTCTGCATCCTAGCATTCGGTCGTCTTTGTCGCGCGAGCTGCCAAGCCTGCAGCAACGAGATTCATCCCAGCGTAACTTTTATGTGCACCTGACCTATCGGTTTAAGGCAGTTTGTCTCAGTCCGGGCACTGCACTCCGAATGGCTTGACAGCACTGCGATAAACCCTCCATACTTCTTGATATCCCCCAGTCCTGGATGGCCCAGCGGGGGATTTTCTTTTTTTGGCGGCGCCCCCGGAGTGGGGCGGCGAGAAGGGGTCCTCATGTTTCGTTCCAGAGCGGTGGCCGCGCTATTCGCAATTACGTTGGCACTTGCCGTTTCGCCCATGGCCTATGCCCAGGCAACCGGGAGCATCAATGGTACGGTGACGGACGCGACAGGCGCCGCGGTTGTTGGCGCTAAAGTCACGGTGTCCGCACTGGCGACCGGCTTGACGCGAGAGGCCACCAGCGATGAGGCTGGCCACTTCCTGGTCACGCTGCTGCCGGTTGCGAATTTCACGGTGCGCGTGGAGATGACTGGCTTCCAAGCCGCCGAGGCGAAAGACATAAGGCTTCAAGTGGATGAGTCCCGGGAGTTGGATTTCAAGCTTTCGCCCGCATCCGTGAGCACCAATGTGGAAGTGACGGCAACGGAAGTGGCCATACAGACGACGAACGCCACGCTGGGCCAGGTGATTAACTCGCAGCAGGTTGCCGAGTTGCCGTTGAACGGGCGCGATTTCGTGCAGTTGGCGACGTTGACTCCTGGCGCTACGCAAGAAACGAATCCGAACAGCTTCTTCAATGGAGGAGCGAGCAGCGAGACATCGGCTCGCGGTTCTTATTCGCTGTCGGTCGGCGGGTCGCGCGCCAGCAGCACGGATTGGCTCCTGGACGGCAACGACAACAATGAGCTGACCGCCGGAGGCATCGCGATTCTGCCATCGATTGACGCCATTCAGGAATTCAAAGTGCTGACGTTCAACTACTCGGCCGAATGGGGCACCCGCGCCGGCCCAACCGTGCTGGTGACCACCAAGTCGGGGTCGAACCAGATCCACGGCAGCCTATTCGAGTTCTTCCGGAATACGGACCTGGATGCGCGAAGCTTTTTCGCCACCACGACAGAACAATTCAACCTGAACCAGTTTGGCGGGTCGGTGGGCGGCCCGATCAAGAAAGACAAGATTTTCTTCTTCGCCGATATCGAGCAAAAGGATCAGCGTCACGGGATACCCTTCACGGGCTTGGTGCCGACCGCGGCCATGCGAACCGGAAACTTTACGGACGATCCGTTTGGGAATCCCACAGCTCCCGGCTCTGTGCTCAATCCGGACACGGGAACGGCGCTACAGTGCGCGCCGAATGGAACGCCTCTGCCTGTATCTCCAAACGGGAGCCAGGCGACGGGCACGCCCTGCAACATCATCCCGGCCGGCCTGATTGATCCGGTCTCCCAGAAGTTGATCAATTTGTATCCGCTGCCGAACGCAGCCAACCAGGCCCTGGATTATAACTACGTCAGCGAGCCAGTAAGAAAACTAAACGAAGGAAAGTTCGATATCCGGCTCGATGACAATCTGTCTTCGAAAGACTCGCTGTTTGCGCGCTTCAGCTACGATCAGGCGGTTTCCTATGTTCCTGGGGGCGCGCCCGGTTTTGCCGAGGAAGCGCCGTTCGCGAGCAACCAGAACATCATCAACCATGCGCGGAACGTGGCGGTGTCGGAAACACATGTCTTTTCGGAAAAGACCGTGAATCAGTTTAATGCGGGCTACAACCGGATCTTCGACTACATTACTTCGCAGGGCAGCGGGACGTGCGAGGCTGAGAAGCTTGGCATCCCAGGAGCGAACCTGGGTGGCGAGAGTTGCGGGCTAACTTCCATCGATGTCCTGGGCGGGTATTGGTCGCTTGGAGATCGCGGCTATACGCCGTTCCAGGGAGGCACCAACGTCTTCTCCATTTCGGACTCCTTCGACATGATTCGCGGCGGCCACGACATCAAGATTGGCGGAGGAATCCGCGCGAACCAGATGAATGTGCTGGCTGAAGGATTCCAGGACGGCTTTTTCGTATTCGGCCCATTCATTACCGGAAACGCCATGGGTGATCTGCTGACCGGCTATGATGTTGCCGCCGTCCATGACCAGACATTCGACGGCGACGTAACCGGGCGACGCTGGAAGCTGTTCCGGCCCTTCATTGAAGACGATTGGCGGGTTAGCAAGAGTCTCACCGTGAACCTGGGATTGGCGTGGGCGCTAGTGACGCCGGTGACAGAGGCGCACGATCGCCTGGCCGACTTTAACCCGGCTAACGGGCAGTATCTCATTGCGGGCCAGGGAGCGAGTGCAAGCGCGGGCATCCAAATGGATATGACTGCCCTCGAGCCGCGAATCGGAGTAGCTTGGAAGCCGTGGGGCAGCCAGCGGACGGCAATCCGCGGAGGGTATGCAATTTTCCACGATTCTTCATGGAATCAGGGCGGGCAGGGACTTTGGCAGAATCCTCCTTATTATGCCGAGTCCGACGGCTCCGCTTTCACCGGCGAGACCCCATCGACGGGCTTCCCGATCATTACCTCGCCGCCAAGTTACGCGACTTTCCCAGGCACGCTGATAGCGCAAAACCTCAACTTCAAGCAGGGAAGAGTGCAGCAATTCAACATCAACATTGAGCACCAATTCGGCGGAATTCTGCTGACTGCTGGCTATGCCGGCTCGCGCAGTTCTCACATACTGGTGGATGGCAACAACCTCGACGTCGGATCCCCCAGCGCGTGCGGCGGCGTCGTGCCAGGCTACACGCTAGGATGCGGACCGGGAGGCGCCTCGTTTGGCCTGCCCTACCCGAACATTGTCTCTACCTACGTTGAGAACCAGACCGATACCGGACAGGCGCATTACAACTCGCTCCAAATCAAAGCTGAGACGAAGAGCAAGGGCGGACTTTACGCGCTGTTGGGTTACACTTACTCGCGCACTTACGACAACGGAATGACGGACGGGGTGGGGACCCCCCTCGGCGCAATGTATTACCCGCTGCCGGGCTGGCAGAATTTGGATTGGGGCCTGTCTCAAATTAATCTCAACAACAGCTTCATCGGTAGCGTGATTTACGAATTGCCCTTCGGAAAAGGCAAGCACTGGGGCAGTTCGTGGTCCGGACCCGTGAACGCCGTGCTCGGCAACTGGGAGCTGGATGCGATCGAGAAGGTCACTTCCGGATTCCCGGTTTTCATCATCGATAGCGACAACTCGTCGGGCGTGAATTTCGAGAACGACGGAAACAGCTTTATGCGGCCGAATCAGGTGTGTAATCCGACGTTGAGCAACCCCACCCTGAGCGAATGGTTCAATACGTCCTGCTTCGCCGCGCCGCCTGCCGGGGAAATTGGAAATGCGAAGCGGGCTCCGGTCTCGGGTCCGGACTTCGTGAATACCGACATGTCGTTGATCAAGCATTTTGTCCTTCCGTGGCGTGAAGGGCTGCGGCTGGATTTCCGCGCTGAGTGCTTCAACCTGTTCAACCATCCGCAGTTCGGTTTGCCCGTCCAGGCTGCGACGGGCTACGCAGACTTCAATGCGCCGGCGACCTTCGGCGTGATCAGTTCTACAGTGAATAATCCGCGCCTGCTCCAGCTCGCGCTGAAGATCGCGTTCTAGCAGCCTCGTAGCAACAGGTTGCGGAAGTCCGGGCCTGTGCCGCGTGGCACAGGCTTCAGCCTGTGAAACACAGCTCACAATCAATGCCACCCAGCCGTCGGTTGTTACCCTGGGATTTCCATGCTTCCCTATCGCGGTGTTTCCCTGGCCATGGCTGCGCTTTTGTTGGCCAGCTCTTTGGCTGTAGCCCAGCCGAAGCGCAAAGTCATCGTCAATGAGGATTGCTCCGGGCCGGGCGGCAGTAACATGCAAACGCTCGCCGTGATGATCCAGTCTCCCCAAGTGGAAGTGCTCGGCATCACGGTGGTTACCGGCGACGCATGGCGCGATGAGGAAGTGGCGCACACTCTGCGATTGCTCGAGATCCTCGGCCGAACCGACATTCCGGTGATGGCTGGCGCGGAATTCCCGCTGGTCCGCACGCGTGAAGAGACCCGGCTCTGGGAACAGCGCTTCGGCAAGGTGGCCTACGAAGGCGCCTGGGACGATCGCTGGTGGCATGAGCACGGCGTTGTGCCGCCACTGCCCGAAGGCCAGCCGTCAGCGAAGCCATCCACCGAAGATGCGGCGCATTTTCTGGTTCGCATGGTGCGCGAGCATCCCCATGAAATAACGATCTACGAAGGCGGCCCGATGACAAACCTGGCGCTTGCGCTTTCGATTGATCCGCAGTTTGTCGAACTCGCGTCAGGGTTGGTGTTCATGGGCGGGAGTCTCAACCCGGAGACCAACGATCCGGAATTCGCCAACAACCCGAGGCATGAGTTTAACTTCTGGTTTGACCCTGAGGCCGCCCATGTGGTACTCCGAGCGCCTTGGAGGAAGATCGTTTGCACGCCCACCGACATCTCCATCAAGACCCGGCTCACGCCGGCAATGGTCAAGCGCATTGATGCCGCCGGCACGCCTTTAGCCAAATACGTAGCGCGCTACTATCAGCCCGGCGGAGGGAACGATTACATGTGGGACGAACTGGCGGCAGCGGCGTGGATTGACCCCAGCGTAATCACGAAAAAAGAGACGCGCTTTATGAGCGTCGATATCGATCACGGCGCCGGATATGGGAACACGCAGACCTGGACAACCTCAGACCAGCCGAAGGTAACCGTTCAGCCGGTCGAAATCAATGTCGATCTGGACGCCGAGAAGTTCTACGAGATGTTCATACGGTTGATGACCGCGCCGACGCCCAAAGCCCTTTAGGACCGAGTTGCAGTGGTTGGCGTGCTGAACACAGGGACCACTTACAGCGTTCCCTCGCTCTTCTTCACCGATTCGAGGCGTTGGATCACAGTCTCTCCCCAATCCGGCGCGCCATCGAAGCCCAATTGAGTCCAACGCCAGTCGCCGCGCGGATCGACGACCCAGTTTTGCGGAATTCCGATGCCATCCAGCAGCCCCAGCGTGAAACTGTAAGCGGGCAGCACGGGGAACGTGAAGCCCTTCTCTTTCATGAAGGGTTCCACCAGGCCCAGGTCCTCGTCGATGTTGAAGGTCAGGATTTGAATGTCGGCGCGGTCCTTCAATTTCTCATAAAGCTTCTGCAGATGCGGCAGCTCGACGTTACAAGGGCCACACCAGGTGGCCCACAAATTGATTAGGATCGACTTCCCTTCCAGAGTTTTCAGCGTCCATGTCTTGCCGGACAGGTCGGCCAGCTCGAAGGATGGGAGCTGCTTCTTCGGTTTTTCCCAGCGGCCCTGGGCCAGTTCTTGCGGTTTGGCGGCGGCAGGCTTGCTCCACAGGCTCCAAGCGACTTCGCTGCCACCCAATTCTTTCCATAACGCGCGGGCTTCGTCGGTGAGGTTGTCGACCAGCCTTCCACGCCAGGGCGCCGGCGGCGAGACGCGGGTTTGCAGCGACAGTTGATAGTAAGTCAGCCCATCGGCCTTACGGTTTTCCAGTACCGCGAGGCGCGCGCGATTCAACCAGTAGTCTGACAAGCGGGTCCTGGCCGTGGGCGGCGCTCCCTCGATGGAGGCCCGCAACGCTTGAACCTCTCCGGGGCGGCCGGCCTGCCGCGCCGCGCGAAGCATCAGCCCCGCAAAATTTTGCTGGTAGTAAACCGCGAGCTTGTCGGCTTGTTCCTGGTCATCCGCGGAAAGGTCGTCGTTGCGCGCGTCCCTCTCCTGCTCTTTGGCGAGAAAAGGTTGGGCGCGGCGCAGAAGCTCTAACGCGCGCTCGGGTTGCCATTTGTGATCCAGTAAGAATTCAGCACCGTTGAGATAGAAGTAGGACTCCGGAGAGTTGTAGTCGTTTTCCGCCTTGAGGTAGTGGTCAAGAGCAGCGATTCCTTCTTTTTCAGAGATCGTTTCGTCGTTGTCAATGGCATAGAACCAAGCCTCGCGCGAAAAATACGAGACCTCCGGGAAGTCGCGGATCCAGCCCCGGACCGCTTCTTTGTACGCCAGATTGTATGCCGCCCAGGCTGGATCATTGGGGTCCTCGGGCTTCTTGTGGGCCTTGTCCCAGCGCTCATAGAGAATGTCGGATACGGATGCGGACGCGGGGAACTCCTTCAGGATGCGGTCGTCGAGAGCCGTGATCGTCGCCTCAGAAGCGCCGCTCTGCTTGTACCCGGTCTTCAGAAATGCCACCCAACTCGCGTCCGGTTTGGGGTTGAGGGCTTCCAGCCGCTTGAGGTCCTGCGCAATCTGCTGCCGGAGCGCGGCGTGCTCTTGGGGCGGGTGCGAGCGGAACTCGAGCCCCCACAAAGTTTCGTAGTCCTTCAAGCGATCCGGATCGGTCTCCGAGGTCAGGCGCGTCCGGAGGGCCGCGGCGACGCGAACCTGGAGCGTGTTGTCGCCAACTTTACTCAGCATCCGCTGAGCCGCGCGATCGACGGAACTCGGACAGCGCGAGAAAAAGGAGGCCAAGTGTTCGGCGGATTTCTTCTTATCCACCAGCTCGCCCGCTGAATAAATCGTGGCGAGCTGAAGATCGGGCCAAGCGAAGCCGGGCGCCTTGGCTTTCGCCTCTTCGAGCAAGCGAATGCTCTCTGGCGTATCGGTGCGAAACAGGACCACACCCGCCAGATACAATGCCAGGGCATTATCGGGATGCTGCGCAGCCTGGTTCTTAAAGCGTGCCTGAAGAGCCGGAAATTGGTCGGGTTCGTTCCAGCGAGTGAAATCGATCAGCCGCTGGTACGGCTCCAGCTCACGCGGGTACTTAGCGATCAGCTCGTCCAGAACTGCGTGTTGGCGCGCCACCTGTTCGGCATATTTCAGTTTGTCGAGGTCGCTGGAATCGAGTTTTTCCTTGAGCACTTGCCGGACCTCGCTGCGAGGTTCGCAGCCGGGAAACGAAGATTGGGCGATGCCAGGCGCCGCAACCGAAAGCACTGCGACAAAGAACGCTGCAAACCGCATGCATTGACCTCCACGGGTGACCAGACGTTGAAACGAAGACTGGCTCCCATTTTAGTCCAGAAAGGGCAGACTCGCCGGCTTAGTTTCCTCTGCCTTGCATCTCCCAAGCTAACTGGAGCGCCGTTCCGCCACGCAGGCCTGTAGCATCGCTCTCGCATAGCCGGCGTTGTAGGCGAAACCCGCATAGCCGCCTCCACCCGGATAGTAAGGATTGAACCCCGGCCGTTCTCTATCCGCGTCCAGCGCTCGAGGGTGTTCCGGGTACAGCGTGCGCGGATATTTTTGCCGCACCAATTCTTTCATGACGGCGAACATGTCGATCTGCCCTTCATCCAGGAAAACCTCCGTGTACGCTTCATACGGCGCACGCACGCGGACGTTTCGATAGTGGACGTGATTGATGCAGTCCCGCTCGCTGAAGTACCTGCAAACCGCAACCGGGTCTTCGCCCATTTCGCGCGTTACACCGCAATCGAAGGTGATGCCGTTAGCGGGGCTCTTGACGATATCCACCAATCGCTTCCACCCCTCGACGGTTCCCATGATCTGGCCTGAGCCGCGGCTGATGGGCGCGGGAGGATCGTTCGGATGCAGAGCCAACCGTACCCCCGCCTGCTCGGCGACTGGTATCACCGCCTTCAGAAAATACGCGACATTTCGCCACATTTCATCAAGGGAATGAGCGCCCTCCTCCGGAAGAGGAGGCAGGTCTTTGATTCGAGCGTAGTCAAACGCCGTCAATCCCGCTCCTGCGCGGCCAATCTCTTCGTAGTAGCCTTCCACCGCCCGGTGCGCATAGAAGTTGTACTCGATGACGGGCAGGCCTGCCCGGCCCGCCGCCCGAATTGATTCCTTTATCTTCTCGATCTCCTCGTCGCGTCCAGTCTGGCCAAACAACGTCTTAGGAAACCCACTGATCATCATGTTAAACAGCGTCAGGCCGCCGCCTTTGATCCGCTCGATGCGCGCTCTGATCTCGGCTTCGTCCCACGGAATGCGAGGACCGCCCATCACGACATAATCGATACCAAGTTGTTTCACCCGCCGCATTCCGGCCTCGTCAAGCATTCCCACGGCGAGACTTCCGCCGCCAATCTCCAGGCAAATCTTCGGCAGCGCGTCGTCCGAATCCGCCGCGAATGACGGAAGAGGAAGCACCGAACCACCTAACGCGCTTATCACGGTTCTGCGGGAAATCATAATTGCTCCTTAAGGCAGGCAAGGCGCTTCGGCTTCGCGAATGAATCTGTATTTCTCGGTGTACAGTATCATGCAGCGTTCGATCTGACCGCCCAGTCGAACGCATAATGGAAAAGGCATTTACTCATATGGCAAACACATTCGGCACAGACATCCTGATTCAGGCGCCAGATCCAAAAAGCGCGGCACAGTTCTACGTCAAACAACTCGGATTCTCGGTCACTGATGAGACGCCTGACATGCTCAGCCTGCATGGCGACCACATCAACTTATTCATCGAGCGGGGCCCCGCGCTCGGGCCGGTGCTGGAAGTGACAGTCGACAGTGTCGAAGAAGCCAGGCGCCGGCTGGTAAGGAACGGTTGCGAGGTCGTCAAAAACGAGCCGGACTTTCCGAGATGCTACATCAAAGATCCCTACGGTTTGATTTACAACCTGACGAAGTAAACCGGGCGTGGGCGCCCTGCAAACACGCCTCCATCGGTATATACTGGGCCCAGATTTTAGCTGAGGCAAGACGAAATGTCGACAAACACCCGACGCAATTTTCTCCAGGCGATTCCCGCTGCAACGGCGGCATCAGCCTTTATGATTGTGAAGCCCGAACTCGTCCGCGGGGCTGGAAAGGAGCGCCTGCGTGCCGGCCTTGTGGGCGCGGGTCAACGCGGCACGCAAGCCGTCGTCGACATGATGACCGGAACTCAGAACGTGGAGCTGGTTGCGGTCGCCGACATCTTTGAGGACAAGCTGGAAGGATCGCTGCGCAGCTACGCAGACAAGCCCGGATACGAGAATTGGAAAGACCGCATTAAAGTTGGACCCGAACAGCGCTTTGTCGGTTTCGATGCGTTCAAGAAGCTGGTGACCTCCGATATCGACATCGTGATGCTGGCCACGCCCCCGGGCTATCGTCCCGAGCATTTCGAGGCGGCTGTGAACGCCAACAAGCACGTCTTCTGCGAGAAGCCGTTTGGCACCGACGCCACGGGGCTGCGCCGTTTCATGGCGGCAGCGAAGGTGTCCGAAGAAAAGAAGCTCACCGTAGTGTCGGGAGCGCAGCGCCGGTTCGCGCGCGATTACCAGGAGACCGTGGCGAAAATTCAAAATGGAGCGATCGGCGATATCCGGGCGCTGTACGCCCACTGGATTGGCAGTCCCGTCGTCCAGATGAAGACTCCCGAAGACCGCAAGCCCAACTGGGGTGAAATGACCTGGCAGCATCGGCAATGGTATTCCTACGTTTGGTTGTGCGGCGATCAGATTGTCGAGCAGCATCTGCACAACATCGACGTTTGCAACTGGGTCATGAACGCACATCCGATCTCAGTGGCGGCAAGCGGCGGGGCGTCGTGGCGTCCGAATGATCCGGAATTTTACGGAAATATTTTCGACCACATCTCCGCCGAATTTGTTTACCCCAACGGCGTGCGCATGCTGAGCCATTGCCGCCAGTTCCCGAAGGGTTCGTACCAAAATGTCAGCGAGTTTGTGGCAGGCGCGAAAGGCAGTTCGAACGTTCACGATCTCGGCAGCGGTACGGGTCAGGATGTCCGGACAAAGTTCAACGATCCGCTGGAGAACCCATACGTCCGCGAGCACATGGCTCTGATCAGCAGCATTCGCGGGGATGGGCCGTACATCAACCACGCGATGCGCGTGGCTGAGAGTACACTTACCTGTATCATGGGCCGCGAGGCCGCATACTCGGGCCTCGAAATCACCTGGGAAATGATGTTGAACTCTCAGCAGGATCTCCAACCAAAAGCCTTTGGCTATGATTTGGCGTTGCCGATCACGCCTCGACCCGTACCGGGCGAATACAAGTTCGTCTAAGCCGGCGTTTCTGGGTGAAACCCGCCGCACGCCGCGGGCCTCATTTTTGAGCTACGCTCATTACATGGAAGATCTGCCCAGCGTTCTCCGCTCTCTGGCTTTGTTGGCCTGCTCGTGCCTGCTGTTGACTCTTCCGTGTATTGGACAGACCATCGCCGGCCCGAATGAACAGCCGCGGCAACCTGTGCTCCCGACTGCATTCGATACCGCCGCCATACAGAAGGCAATCTACAAGGCGCAGACACGTAGCTTCGTATTCTCCGGACCCGAACGGAGTCAAGAGACGCCCAAAGTCTGTGCAACACCGCTTCTGGAATCCAAAGCGGACCCTAACCTGGATCGCGGCATTCGCGCGGTTCAACCCAAACCAGATCAGACCGCGTCGGGAATGAAGAAGGTCAACGACCCGATCGCCGTCCCTCCACCAATCCCAGCCTGCGTGGCAGCCAAGCACTGATTCCCGACCAACGCCAACTGCCGCTGGAGCCGGCCCAACACCGCTAGCCGAGACGCGACCGTCAGGGAGCGTTCCTACTCCGGAACCTTTACCCGTCCAAAAAAAAGGTTCGTTAGAAGAAATCGTGGGTGCAATCGGGTTCGGGCAGCTTGCCAAGTGAGTGGTAGAGGGCGAGTTCGAGGACGCGATAGGTGCGAAAACCGTAAGATCTTCTCATGGTGACTTTGGCCTTGTTGTTCAGGCCCTCCACGACGCCGCTGGAAAGCAGCTTTTGAGCGCGGAAATAGTTCAAGATGAGTTCGCGATGATTGCGGAGCGAGCTGGCGATCTTCTTCATTGGTTCGATGCGGGATCGCATGGTCTGGCGGCACCACTCGTCGAGGAACTTGCCGGCCCAGACGGGTGAATTGTATTCCCAAAGTTGCTGAAAGGCTTACTTGAGAAGGTAGGCCCGGACAGTCTTGAGGTTGTAGCGCAGGAGATCGCGCAGCCGGAAGTGCTGGTCGGTGCCGAGACTCTCGCTACGTCGGAGCAGCAGCCAGCGGGATTTCCTGAGTACCGGAGCACGGCCCTCACGCTTCATGCGGCTGGTCTCCTCCGCACGGACGTTGTCCAGAGCCTTGTTCATGTTGGCGACGATGTGGAAGCGGTCAAGGATATGCAGCGCCTCGGAGCAGTGTTCGCGGATGAGTTTCAGATAGGGTTCCCACATGTCGGAGCAGACGAAGACGATTTTGGAAATGACGTCCTTGCCCATAGCGGTGAAGAATCCCTGGAAGGATTCGATGGTTCGTTCTTTGCCTATCCAGAGAAGGCGGGTCACGCCCAGATCGATCTGGTAGACGAGGGTGAGATATTTGTGACCTCTGGCGTATTGGATTTCGTCGACTCCAATGGCGTCGATCTGGCCGAGCACCCGGTGCTCCAGGCCCCAGTGACCACGTGCTCCACCGCGTCGAAGACCTTGTCCCAGGAGGTGCGAAACGACTCGGCCGTTTCCTTCCAGGACAACTGGCGGGCCCAGCGAGCCAGGAATAGCATGTAGGCTTTGGTGAGAGTCCGTTTGCCATCGCCCCAGGGGGCCTCCTCGACGACGACCGCCTGGCAGCGGCGGCAATCGACGCGCCGCATGGAGTAAAGCAGAAAGACCAGAAATCCCCAGAAAGGAATAAACTCGAAACGCCGTTCGGTGAGTTGATCGTAGCCGGGGGCGAGCTTATGGCAGCGCGAACAGACGGCCTTGGAGCCCTTGCGCGGACGCACGGCGATTTCAATGCTCTGGTGATCCGAACTGAAGCGGGCCTGCTGGTAAACGAATCCCGGAAAGCGATGGCACCGATTTAAAATTGTGATGAGCTGCAGCATGAAGTGGAAACAAATGACGGCGAGAACACTAAAATAAACCGCACTGCCACCGCGCCGGTCCATGGAGTCGAACACTACTGCCGGGATCTGAACGGAGCATATGGCAGCATCGAATTTGTCACCAAAGACGATCCAGAAACACGTTGACAACTTGTGGGTACTCGGCGGCGAGTTCATCCGCGATCTCCACAACGACCCTCCTCTGAGAAAGCGGCCTGTGGACCTAGTCCTTTCCAAGATGATCGAATACGGCGGACCCCTCCTATACCACGGCGGGGAAGATCAGCAAAGGTCGTTCAGGGAGGAAGCGTCATCTAATCCCGAACCCGGAGCTTCCCCATGAGCCCCACGAATCCAGTCCCGAAGCACATGCCGGAACCAATCAGGCCCAGCACCTCGGAACCGCGCAATGCGGCGACGCCCGGCTTATTCAGGCTGGAAAACAGCGCTAATACCCCGAGCAGCGTTACGAACAGGCCCACCAGTCTGCTGTGCTTCATGTCTTCGACCTCCGATGCACTATTACAGCAGAATTTCACATGACCGACATTCTCACCCGTCTCGCGGCGCTCACGGCCAAAGATGAACGTGGCATTCTGCCTTGCTGATTCCACCTGCAAAAAGCTCCGGAGGTTCCTCGTCGACAGCCATCCCTGACGCTCGCCTTCGCCCACAGATTCCGCCGACGAGGCCAAAAAAAGCCCCGACCGTGTAGCATGAGTTGGTGGAGGAAGAATGCCCCGTATCCGTGTCTTCGTCTTATGCGCCGTCTGTTGCCTGATCGCCGCGGCGATCCGGACCCGAACTGTCCAGGCTGACGATATTTCCGAGCGTGCGCATAAGCTGCATTTCTCTTCCATCGTGCTCGACACGCACGACGACACCACGCAGCGCTTCTTCTCGAAAGATTACGATCTCGGCAAACGCAACCCCGACGGCCACGTCGACATTCCTCGCATGCGTGAAGGGGGCATGAACGCCATCTTCTTTTCCATCTGGATCGACGGACGCATCATGGGCCCGCCTGCCGTGGAAAAAGCCCTTGATCAGATCGACGCTGTCCACGAAAACGTCAAGAAATACTCCAAGGACATGGTGTTCGCACGCACCGCCGAAGAAGTTCGCCAAGCTCATGCCCACGGTAAAATCGCCGCGCTGATGGGCGTTGAAGGCGGGCACATGATCGGTAACGACATCCGCGTCGTGCGCATCTTTGCCGATCTCGGCGTGCGCTACATGACCCTGACTCACTTCTATAACGACGAGTGGGCCGACTCCTCCACCGACAAACCCGCTCACAACGGACTAACTGACTTCGGCAAAGAGGTAGTCCGCGAAATGAACCGGCAGGGCATTATGGTGGACATTTCACACGTCAGCGACAAGACGTTCTACGATGCGCTGGAAGTGAGCAAAGCGCCGCTGATCGCCTCTCACTCGTCGTGCCGCGCGCTCTGTAATCACGTGCGCGACATGAGCGACGACATGATCAAAGCGCTGGCCGCCAAAGGCGGCGTCATTCAGATTAACTACGAAAAAAGCTTCATCGACCAGGCTTACAAAGACGCCTACGACAGAGAGACCGGCGGAGTTGTGGAGCACATGAGCGCGATCACAAAGAGCTGCAATAACGATGAGGGTTGCATCTCAAAGGAACTGGCCAAGCTGCAGCAGAAATTGACCGCGGAGGGTAAGCTGCCCCACGTGAGTTGGGAGCGGATCATCGACCACATCGATCACGCCGTAAAACTGGTTGGCGCCGAGCATGTCGGCCTGGGTTCCGATTTCGATGGCGCCGATATGCCCGAAGGCATGGAGGATTGCTCCAAACTGCCGAAGATCACTGAGGCCCTGCTGCGCAAAGGCTATTCCGAAAGCGATATTCGAAAGATTCTCGGCGAGAACACTTTGCGCGTTATGGAGCAGGCCGAGCGCGTGAGCAGAGAGCTGCAATCCCAGCGATAAGCCGCGGCGAGCCACCAGTCAACGACGCATCGCGGGCGACAAGATCGCGTGCCCACCAGGCCAAAGGTTCGAGCAAATGTGTTCCCTCACCAGGCGCTCCAGTTCCGATAGCAACGCCAGCATTCGCGTGGCGACGGCAGCCGACGTTGCATCCATCATTTCCGTAACCAACGCGGCGTTTGCGGTCGAGGCGTTCCTTGAAGGTACCCGAACCGATGAGAGGCGCTTAACGGCAATGCTGCAACAGGGGTCCATGCTCGTGGCGGAAGACTACCCCGGTCACATCGTTGCTTCCGTCTATGTCCAGGTCCGCGCCGAAGTCCGCGGGACACGGGGATACTTCGGTATGCTAGCGGTTGATCCGCAACAGCAGGGGCGAAACCTCGGCCGGGCGATCGTTCACGCGGCCGAGGATTATTGCCGCAAGCAAGGTTGCGAGGCCATGGACATCACGGTGCTGAACCAGCGTCCAGAGCTACTGCCCTTCTACGAAAAGCTTGGATACACCGCAACTGGAACAGAGGAATTCCATCCCTCCCAACCGGTCAAAGCCGGAATAGAATGCCATTGCATCGTGATGACTAAGATGTTGTGACAGGCACACTCTGACTCGCAACAAGGTTTACACTTTGCGTATGAGTGGTTCTCGGCGCTTGCCGCATGCGCGTATGAGCCGGTCTCCCGGATGCGGATGGGGCGTAGCGCTGCTGTTGCTTGCCTCGTGCGCCGTGAGTCTGGCTCAGCCCACCGAAGGCGATGCGAGCCTTTTCGGGACCGTTCGAGACCCTCACGGACCGCTCAGCGAAGTGAGACTTTCCTTGACCGCGAAGGCCTCGGGGATTATTCTCTCCACTAAAACGGATGAACACGGAGAGTACCGCTTCTCGTATCTCGCCGGCGGAGCTTATTCGCTGCGCGCAGCGCTGGCTGGCCATACGGGCGCCACCGTCACATGTGCCATCGCGCCGTACGAATCAAAGAAAGTCGATTTGACGCTGGCGATTCCCGACTCGCCTGCGCCGGCCGCATCCGCCCAGCCTGAACCGGCGTTTTACGACGAACCGGCGTTCATTGTGGCCGGAGTGACTGATAGTGTTTATCAGGGTGGCCACGGTTCCGATGCGGTAATACGGTCAGCCGATGCGCTCGCCAAAGCCACGGCGTCGTTGGGCAAGGATTCTCGCGACAGCGCGGGACGCATTCCCCCTCCAGGCGCAACGATCGAGGCGCTCGAGGACGCCGTCAGGCGCGATCCCAGCAACGCCGTACTGCACCACTCGCTGGGCGAGGCCAACGAACGAGCCGGACATGCGCTAGAGGCCGCCCGCGAATACCAACGCGCCGCGGAGTTGGATCCAAGCGAAACCAACCTGTTCGATTGGGGAACCGAATTACTCACGCACCGCGCCGACGAGCCGGCCACTGAGGTGTTCTCAAAAGGCCGCCGCCTCTACCCGCGTTCGAAGCGGATGATTCTGGCCCTCGCCTCGGCGTGGTACGCTCGCGGCGCCTACGATCAGGCGGAAGAGAGATTCCTGGAGGCAACCGATCTGGACCCTCGCGATCCGGAACCTTACCTGTTCCTCGAAAAAGTGCGGAGCGCGGCGATCGTGGATTCAGACGGTTACCTTGCCCGTCTGGCGCGCTTTGCCGCTCTCCAACCCGAGAATGCGTTTGCCAACTGCAATTATGCCGCCGCGCTTTGGAAGCGCTGTCAGCAGGAACAAGGCGCAATGCCAGCCTGCGCCAACGTCGAGCCGCTGCTCGAAAAAGCCACGCGGCTCGATCCGGGGCTCAGCGCGGCCTATCTTCAACTCGGAGTAGTTTATGCGACTAAGAAGGATTTTTCCCGCGCCATCTCGGCGTACCTGAAAGCAATTGAAATTACTCCGGAGTTAGAGGAGGCGCACTACCGCCTCGCTCAGGTTTACCGCCTGGTGTCGGAGCCGGCCAAGGCACAAGAACAGTTCGCATTGTCCAGCGCGCTATCGAAGAAATCGGCGGACGAATTCGCGCGCCAGCGAGCCGAGATCCAGCAGTTCGTTGTGGAGTTAAAGGGGCAGCCGCCCGCCGCGAAGCCTTAGTCACTTCGTGAGGCATTCGCTGCGAGCCGCGACCAAAGGGAGTGGTCCCTCCTGCCCGTAAAATGCGGTACTTACTCACGCACAGGCTTACAGATCAAGAACACCGCAACCGCGAGCGAGCCTAGGGTCAGGAAAAACCACCAGCCCATGTGCTCGGGAAAGTAAGTCATCGTGAGATGGCTTGTGCCTTTAGGGACGGGCAAACCCCGGAAAGCCAAATTCGTGGGATAGAGCTTGACCGCATTGCCGTTGATCATCGCTTTCCACCCCGGATACCAGGTTTCGGAGGTCACCAAATACAACGGTCCGGGAGCCTGTACGACAAGATCAACCGCGTTGTTGGAGTAACTCGCGACGCGAACTTCCGCGCCCGTAACTGAGTCAGCGGGCCGCCACTGGGGGTCGAGACCCTCCACCACCGCCTGCAGCGCGGGCGCAAAAGCCGGGTCCTTCAGGGCCGCCTCGGCAGCTTCGGGTCCATCGACCCCGGTGATCCGATTGACCAAATAGAAACGTGGCAAGGGCTGCCTGTTGCGATAGACCCGAAGACCAGACAGCGTTAGAGTCTCCCAATGTTGCGGATTCTCGGGCTGCGGCAGCGGCGGCGAATAGAGCGATTGAATAACGACACCCACGTTCAGCGCGTCGATCCACGGGCTGTCGAGCGAGGAGAGAAGCCTCATGCGCTCCCGAAGGCTCGATTTCGCAAAGATGTCGCGCAGGTGGAAATACCGGAGCGGCATGAACGGATTGTCGCCGTTTGCCGTCGGCAAGTTGAAGATTTCCGAAGAAGAGCGGAGCAGCGAATTTTCGCCGATCGCGAAATCGCTGCGCAGCGGGGGATAGGTCACCGAAGCAAGCCTGGTCAGTTCGGTAACCACGCTTTGGTCGCCTTGGAACATGCGCTCGTTATTGAGTTGGCGGTAGGTGCCGGGAGACGAGTTGAAAGGCTTGTCCGAACTTACCCAGATCAGCTCGACGGAAGACGCAGCAGCGATCAGCCAAATGACGGACGTGGCCCATTTCTTTGGCAGGCGAGTTTCCACGCCACTCAGGCTGAGCGCCGCCAGGACTCCGACAAAGAGAGTGAAGGGCATCAGCGCGTCGACGCAATAGAGTGAGCCTCGAACGGATGCAGGCATGAACAGGAAAACCAATTTCGTCAAGTAAGCCCTGTCACCCATCATCCAGAGGCACGAGAGAACGGCAAGCGCCAGGAAAACATAAAAATGCCTCGCCCGTCGCATAAAGGGGGCCGCGATTAGAAGAAGAATCGGGACGTGGCCGCAAAACGAATACAAAAGGGTAAAGCTATAGGGCAGTGTGTAAGCCGGAGTTCCGCCTTGGAAGATATGAAAGTAATTCGGTATGACAAATGATACGAGAGTCTCAAGCGGAAAGCCGGGATGATCCGGATACCAAGTGCTTCTTAACGAGGCGGCGCTGAGGCCTATGAGCTGTAGCGTGGGAAACAACTGAACTGAGCAGATCAGCATGCCGATCAAGAACGCGGCCGCAATACAGAGCAAAGAGCGCGGCGACGAGGCGCGAGATAATGCCAAGCCGAGGCCGAGGAGAGCGACCGCGGCCATCACCGGGAAAATGGCGTCCGGAAAGCCGGAGAGCACCACCAGAGCTAGCGCCAAAGCGAGCAGACCAGTCCAACGTAACGATGGCCTGGCAGCGAGCTCGATCACGCACCAAATGGCGAGAGGCAGCCAGGCAGCGCAGCAGATCGCACCCAAATGCTGTGCCTGCGACGCGAAAAATGCGCCAAGCTGATAGACGCTAGCCCCAAAGAACGCCGCTGCGGGCGAGCATCGCAAACGGCGCAGCAGGAAGTAGGAAAACAATCCGGCGAGAATCATGTGGACCGGGTTGAGCCATTCGTAGAAGTAATAGCTGCGAGGGCTCGCGCCGAGCCGGCCGGCCAGGAGCGCGATCCAGGTGATGGGGTAAAACAACTGAGCCTGAAGGTCGGCGTGAATCGGAACGCCGCAATAGCTGATGGGGTTCCACCAGGGAAAAACGCCATCTCGCGCAGAGCGCGCCAGGAAAGAAGCCAGCGGAAAATGCCATCCCAAATAATCGTAAGGGATATATTTCGTCGGCCAGAAGAGGACTTTGCGAAAGAAAAGCAGCGGTTGGAGGGCGATCAGCAGAATGGCGATGGCGTGTTGGAGGCCCGGCCGTGCCTGCTGCGCCCCGTGCGCAGCTTTGGGGTCTAAAGCGCCCGTCATGGGTTGTGAAGAACCTTGTCGGGTTCGCATAACTCGACCTGGAAGGCCTGTGGATGGCGGGTCCAGCAGTCAGG
>Ga0181537_10001520_pt1 | contig 21237 bp, 14 predicted proteins | sample PEATcosm2014_Bin_39_FD_119765 | JGI IMG/M metagenome (GOLD analysis project Ga0181537, IMG submission 119765) | Peatland microbial communities from MTU Mesocosm Facility, Houghton, MI, USA - PEATcosm2014_Bin23_10_metaG | ecosystem: Environmental > Terrestrial > Soil > Wetlands > Peat | place... | reverse complement strand
GAGCGGCACCCAGTCAATCAGGTTGGTTGATGCCTGCACGGCATAATTGAACCCGGCAACACCGGCAACATCGAACTGGATTTGATTGCCGCTGGAAAACGCGGGTGTATCCAGCACCGGCTCGGTCGTTTCGTAGGTGGACAGGACCGCGTTGCTGCTGGTCACCTTGCCGTAGAGATTGGTGACAACCACTTGAAAAGTGCCCAGAACAATCGAACCTGCAAATTGAGCGTTTGACACAATGGTCAATGTGAATGAGTTGGTTGTGAACCCGAACTTTGGCGTCCCATTTTCGCTCCACTGGTAACTCAATGGAGATGACCCGCTGGCGCTGACGCTGAAAGTCACCACGTTGCCTTCCTGCACCGCCTGGTTTGTCGGCTGGCATGTAATCACTGGAGGATTGGTAGTCACGGGAGGATTGGTGTAGGAGGAGACAAACGGCGTGAGCGCCGGCAGCTTGCCAAGATTGTTGAAATTCACGTCATACCCCCAGTGGCGGGTGGGTGGATTGTAATAGTATCCCGGAACATTCCAGAAATTGGTCGCGTAGATGCTCGGGAACATCGCCGTGATTGAGCCGTTGTAGGTGAGAATGGTCGAACTGCTCCAGTTCTCCTCCAGCCGCAGGACGTTCTCTATGCCGCCGCTGTAATAGTTCTGGCCGTTCACATTGGTGGATTGAACGATGCCTTCCAGTGTGGCGGCATTGACGGTGGTGGAAATGGGCACGCGAGTGGATAGAGAAGTAGCGGGCGTATAACTGTCCGACCAATTGCCGGAAAGGACGGTGATGGCATCGGCCATGAGCGCGGCGGGATAGGTGTAGGTGGTATTGGCGGTGCCGGCGGATGCGCCGGGGCTGCTGGTGGCCGTTTGCACGTTGTAATTGCCTTTCACATAAAGCGGTTGTGGCGTTACAACCGTCAGCCCGCTTGTGGTGAGGCCGGAACCGCCGGGGTCGGTGGTGGAAGGCAGTTGATAGCCATTGACGAGGCGAACAGCCGGCAGTTGCGAGCCGGTCAAGGGGACATTGTTGTAGATAAAGACGGAATTAATGCCGTGGCCGTTGTCTGAAAAGCTCTGCTGATTATACTGATTGCCGCCGGTTCCTGAGGTGTTGTTGAGCCAGTTATTAAGGTTGGTCACGTTAATTTGAACGGCTTGGACAGTGTCAGCTTCGCGGTAATCGTAGAACGAAACATTGGTCGCAAAGGTAAAGCTGGACCAGGCGACGTTCGTGGGTGAGTCAATCCCCGAAATTTGGTTCACAACATTGGTGTTGCCGCCGGTTTTGAGCGCGTAAAAGTCATTTGAGATCTGGATCCATGGCGTGGCGTTGTTGGGATCCTGATACCAGATGGTGATGTTGGCGCCTCTGGTGCCGGACAGTCCGGTGGCGGCATTGGAGATGATGAGGTCCACTTCGTTGAAAAGGTAAACCTGGCCGGCGGGCAAATATGCAGCCGGATTGGGCGCTCCGTTGGTGCCCGGTGGCAGATTGATAAGGCCTTCCACGCCATTTGTATTGGAGGCGGCGCCTGTCGGCATGTTCAGCGGTTCCACCCCGCTTTGGGGCTGGCCCGCTTCGATGTAGGTGGGCGCCATGTAACCGCCGGAAGACTGCTGGTCGTAAGGCTCGATCTGGTTGGTGACCACCCCGGCGGCCTCGACATTGTTGCTGAAGACCATGGCGGCATACGGCCACATCCAGATGGTCCCGTTGCAAAACACGTTGCCGCCGATGTTCATCGGCTGGCCGGGGCTGACGTCCATGTTCAGGTTGTAAAAGATGGCAAATTGGAAGAGTGGATAATACGGGTAGAACTCCTGCGTTTGGGCGCGGGCGGATGAGACGAACAATGCCAGCAAAAGGGAGGCAACCGTGCAAAGCCCCACGCCCATTTTGCGCGCATGGAGAAGGAACGCTTTGGGAACAAGGGCTTTACATCTCATATCCATTCCAAGTAAGGCATATTATACAGCAGGCCGGTTGTTCCAGCAATTCTAAAATTTCAGTCAAGGGTTGAATCCAAGCACTGAAGGTTGCAATCAACCGCTTGCCGAATCCGACGCCCGACGAAATGCCGAAGTGAATTTCAAGGAATGGAATCCCGGAAATTGCAAGAGCGCGGATGAGTGGAATGTTCATCCGCGCCCGATTTGTTGTTCAGGGTTAAAATCGGTTTGTGTCTTGGAACCCCGCAAATGCCTCCGGGCAATGCCAGCGGGGCCATGACGCCCGTTTTTTCATAAACTTCTCCATGGGCTTGCATCTTTGACGGGTTCGTTCATCGTCGGCGGGACGTAATGGAATTCAGACGGCCGCCCCGCCATGCGCGCGATTCGGACATCATCCGGTTCATCCAAAAGGCCGCGAATCGTGAGCAGCAGTTTCTGCAAATCGAGCGGCTTCTCCATCAGCGCGCCGATGCCCGCGGCGAGCGCCGTGAAACGCTGGTTGGGCCGGGCCGTGATGACAATGATTGGCAAAAGCGGGTGTTTTGCGGTGAGTTGCTCGAAGGTGTCCCAGCCGTCCATGCCGGGCATGTTCAAATCCAGCAGAACCAGATCAAATTCCGCGTGCCCGGCAAATTCAAGGGCCTCGGAGCCATTGGTCGCCGGCAATACATGGTAACCCTCCCCGGCCAGAAGTCGCGTGAGCATCTGCCGGATGGCGGGTTCGTCATCCACCAGCAGGATTTTCTCCTTTGATTCCTGCGACGGCTGTGGCGGGGTGGCGGGTGAGGGCGATTCGAGCAAGGCATTCATAATTCTCTCTTTCTCGTTGATTGGTTGATGTCTCCGGCTCGGCACACACGGTTTTGTTTTATGTGCCGTCCATCAGCAGCGCAAAGCGTGCCAAGGGTTGAAAGACGGACCGGCCCCCGATTTTCACGGTTTTCCCGTCTGGAGGCGGTGGCTTGTTCCCGCCGTTGGCCATTTATTTTCCAGTGGTGGCAACTCTTTGACCACACACGGCAGTTGATGGGAATTTTTCCCCGGCCTCATGGTTGATAAACGGCCGCAAACGGGCTGTTCCATTGCGGCCAGCACATCGTCGAGGGAAAGCGTGGCAAAGGTCGTGGCGCAATCGGACACCGCATGGGGCCGCGTGAAAATCTTTGGACTTCCGGCTTGAAAAAATGAGGCATATGCGGAAATTTAATATATGAGGTTGGTGGTTGTTTCAAACCGGTTGCCGTTCACGGTGTCATTCCAGGACGGGATGCCACAATTCAAGCCGAGTGCCGGCGGGTTGACCACCGGGCTGTGGAGTTACCTGGATCGCAAGGCGGCGGATGGCGTGGAGCAGCCAAGCCATTTATGGATGGGCTGGCCCGGCGCGAGTGTCCCGCCGGAACACGAGGCGGCGGTGCGGATCTATGCCGAACAACGGTTCAAGTCCAGCCCGGTTTATTTGCCGGAGGAGAGCATGGACCGGTTTTATCTCGGCTTTTGCAACAAGACGCTCTGGCCGCTGTTCCATTATTTCCCGACGCTGACGCACTACGAGGAGGAATACTGGCAGGAATACCAGAATGTGAACCGCGTTTTCGGCGAGGCGGTCATAAAAGCCCTGCAACCGGATGACCTGCTCTGGATTCACGATTACCACCTGCTGCTGCTGCCGAAACTCGTGCGCGAAAAATTCCCGGAAATGCCCATCGGCTTCTTCCTGCACATCCCGTTTCCGTCCTGGGAAATTTTCCGGATGCTGCCTCGCGCGTGGCGTGAGGAAATCATCGAGGGGCTGCTGGGTTCCAGCTTGATTGGTTTTCACACGCACGATTACGTCAGATATTTTCTAACCTCGGTGCTGCGCACGGCCGGTTATGAACACCAGCTCGGCAGCCTTACGCTGCGCGAACGCGTGGTGAAAGTGGACACGTTTCCGATGGGCGTGGAGTTCGAGCATTTTGCCCAAGCCGCGTCGGCAAAGGAAACCGGATTGCGCGTGGACGAACTGCGCCAGAAGTGCGTCGGTCAAAAGGTGATCTTCTCCGTGGACCGGCTGGATTACACAAAGGGCCTCATCAACCGGCTGCGCGGCTACGAACTGTTTTTGAAGAACAACCCGCAATGGCACGGCAAGGTGGTGTTCATCATTTCGGTGGCGCCGTCGCGCATCGGCGTGGACAGTTATCAGGCGATGAAACTCGAACTGGAGCAGACGGTCGGGCGCATCGTGGGCGATTATGGCAACGTGCATTGGACACCGCTGGTCTATCAATTTCGCAATCTTACGTTCGATGAAATCGTGCCGCTCTATCGCCTGTGCGACGTGGCGCTCATCACGCCGTTGCGCGACGGCATGAATCTGGTGGCCAAGGAATTCATCGCGTCGCGTCCCGACCAGACCGGCGTTTTGATTTTGAGCGAGATGGCCGGAGCAGCAAAGGAAATGGGCGAGGCGCTCATCATCAATCCATTTCACCGCGAAGATTTTGCAAAGGCGCTGGAACAGGCTTTGGCGATGCCGCTCGAGGAGCAGGTCAGGCGCAACAAGCTGATGCAGGAACGGCTGCGGCGCTACAATGTCGTGCGCTGGGCGGATGACTTTATCCAATCGCTTTTGTCCACGCAGAAAACCGAGGCGGCCCGGCGGGCGCGGTTGTTGACTGGCAAGCCGCTGACGGAGCTGATCCAACGGTATCGCTCCACGAATCGGCGCGCGTTGCTGCTGGATTATGATGGCACGTTGGTGCCGTTTGCCGCCGAGCCGAGGCTGGCGCACCCGGATGCCGAACTGCTGGAACTGCTCACGGTTTTAGGTTCCGATCCGGCCAACGAAGTAACCATCGTCAGCGGTCGGCCACGGCACACGCTCGAAAATTGGTTCGGCAAACTGCCCATTTCCCTGATCGCTGAACACGGTGTCTGGCTGCGGAACAAAAATAACGACTGGCACATGTTGAAAACCATGACAAACGACTGGAAGGAACGCGTGCGGCCGATTCTTCAGCTTTTCGTGGATCGCCTGCCGGGCGCGCTGCTGGAAGAAAAGGAATTTTCGCTCGCGTGGCATTACCGCCGCGCCGATCTGGAACAGGCTTCGCTCCGCGCCAAGGAACTGCTTGACGACCTGACGGGCTACACGCGGAACATTGACGTGCAGGTATTCGAGGGCAACAAGGTCATCGAGGTGCGCAATTCCGGCATCAACAAGGGCGCGGCGGCGCTGGAATGGCTTTTGGCGCAAACGCCGGAATTTATTCTGGGCATCGGCGACGACTGGACGGACGAGGATTTATTTCGCGCGCTGCCGCCGGCCGCCTTTTCGGTGCGCGTTGGCGTCGCCAACACCACCGCGCGTTTCTATCTGGGCAACCCTGCCTCCGTGCGGCGGATGCTGCGGGAAATGTCCAGCCCCACCGGCAGCCCGCCGGCGAAAACATGAAGCCGGCTCGCCAATTTCTTGCCCAATGTCCGTGCTATTGCACGAACTCAAATGCCGGACGACCAACACACGAAGGAGATAACCATGGACAATCTTCAACTCGATGAATCCGCCGTGGATCGAACCCACCGGTTCATCAAAGACAATTTTTGGAACGCCCTGACGCGGCGCATTGACGCTAGCCATCTGAACCAGGTTGTTAGCGACTCAAAGACGGCCGGAAAATATGACTGCCTTTATGTGCCCGCCGCAGACGAGGTTGCGGTCAAATATTTCGAGTCCATCGGAAAATCCAGCCTCGCCAAAAAACGTTCACCGGAACTGAAGGTGGTGCTGCTGCCGACGCCGGACAAAATCACCGGCGAATTCGTCCGCAACCTTGATGGGGCGCACGGGCTTTTGTCGCTCGCGCTGGAAACGAACGCGGACGGAAAAATCACCGGCGTGCCTTACGTCGTTCCTGGCGGGCGGTTCAACGAACTGTATTGCTGGGATGGTTATTTCATCGTGCTCGGCCTGTTGCAGGATCACCGCAACGATCTGGCGCGAGGCATGGCGGACAACCTCCTCTACGAAGTTCAATACTACGGAAAAGTTCCCAACGCCAACCGCACTTATTATCTGACGCGATCGCAGCCGCCGTTCCTGACGAGCGTCATCCGGGCCGTCTATGATTCAGGGACGGTGGATAAAAACTGGCTGGCGTCAGCGCTGAAAATCGCGCTGGCGGAATATCAAAACGTCTGGCTCGGCCCGGACCGGCTCGTGAAAATCGGCCAGTGTGAATTGAGCCGCTATCACGACGGCGGCAACGGCCCCTGCCCGGAAGTCGAACCCGGCCACTATGACGAAAAAATTGAACCGTGGCTCTCTCAAATCAAACCTGAAAACCCGGACGTGCCGCTGACGCCGTTCCGTTTTCTGAACGAATATCTCTACGCCGGCAAGTATTCGGATTTGAAGGCGGACGGCCTGACGCTCAACGAGTTTTTCAAGCACGACCGCGCTGTCCGCGAATCCGGCCATGACACGACGCACCGCTTTGATGACCGCACGGCGGATTTCGTTTCCGTGGACCTGAACTCGTTTCTCTACAAATACGAAACTGATTTCGCCGAGCTGCTCGAAAACGAATTCGGCGGCAAACTGCTTGCGCTTGGCAAGGATTTCGGCGACGCGGCGTTTTGGCGGCAGCGCGCCGCCGTCCGCAAGAAGGCGATGCTGGCTTTGATGTGGGACGACCAGCACGGTTATTTTTTTGACCACGATTTTGCGAATCACCTGCGCTCGACTTACATCAGTGCCACCGGCCTGTGTCCGTTGTGGGCGAAGATTTTTGACGCGAATGATCCGGGCGAAATGAAACGCGTCCGGCGGGCAGTCGCTTTTGCCTGCGAAAAACTGGAACAGCCTGCCGGCCTGTCGGCGAGCGCGAAAGAATCCGTGGAGTCCGCGCGCCGGCACGATGCGCGGCAATGGGATTATCCCTACGGCTGGGCGCCGCACCAGATGCTCGCCTGGCGTGGATTGAAAAATTATGGCCTCGATGCCGACGCCGGGCGGCTCGCCTACCGCTGGCTTTACACCATCGTGAAAAATGCGCACGACTACAACGGTGTGATTCCCGAAAAATACAACGTCGTCACCGGCTCACATGAGGTGTTCGTGGAATACGGCAACGTCGGGACAAAATTCGCCTACATCGCCACGGAAGGCTTTGGCTGGATGAACGCCTCGTTCGAGGTGGGGATGAATTATCTATTACCCGCACAACTGGCCGATTTGCATAGATTGAAGCCAACTGCTGCAAAGTAAGCAAAAATCAAAGGCACGCCCCGAAGCAAACCCGGGCAACTCGGGGCGTGCCCGACCCTTGGCGTGTGAACGCTCTTGCTTAATTGCCCGACAGCGGCGTGATGCCGGTGGCGACGGAATTCGCCTGGGCTTCCGTTGGCGCAATCCGATTCACCACGTTCACGCCGTTGATGTCGTCATAGCTGAAGACGAGCTTGTCGTCCGGCCTCAAGTCGCTCAACCGTCCGTCCGTCCTGCCGTTGATCACGATGGCGCAATTGTCGGCCACGTTGAATTTCCTTGAACTGAACCCCGCCTTGGCCTTCAAGGTTTTTTCCTCAAGGTCAATCGCCGTCAGCGTGCCGGTGAACTCGATGCTCGTCTGCGCGATTTGCCGCGCCGTCGGCTGGCCGTTGGGCGTCTCGTAGGTCACCGTCACGTGATTGCCGATTTGGATGTCGGCAAGCCCGCCGGATTTTCCGCCACGCAGCTCCACGGCGCAGTCGTTCGCTATCTGGTATGTCTTGTTCATTCCATGAAGCCGCAGCGTCAACGTGTGCGACGCCGGGTCAATGGCCTGCACCATGCCGTCGTGGCGCATCGGCTGTTGCACGATGCTGTCCGCCACCAGCACGCCACTCGCGTCCTGATAGCTGACGGCGACCTTTTCGCCCGGTCGCAAGTCGGTGATTGCGCCGGCCTGGTTGTCCAGCAACGTGTAAGTGCAGACGGCGCCGAGGTTGAATTTCTTGCTCAACACAAAACCCCTGGCATCAAGGGTGTGTTCCTGCGGGTCAACGGAAACAACCGTGCCCGTGTAACTTTTCACCGGCCTGGCACCCGTTGCCGCCTGGTCCGCCGACGCGCGGAAAGCCGCCGTCGCCGCCAGGACAGCCACACAGACTGCCGGCCAGCTCGTTGTTCTGTTCGTTTTCATTTTTGTTCCTTTCGTTGGGCCGCCCTTATTGGCTGGAGGCGGCTGGATTATTTGTGCTGGGTGAATTCGTGGAGACCGGATTGTTTGTATCGCCCGGGTTTGGGGGCGGCGGAACGGGAACGCTGCTCGATGCCGCCGCACCCGGCACCGGCTGTTCGCTCGCCGCATTGGTCGTCATCGGCGCGTTTTCTTCCGACTGTTGTTGCGAGCACCCGGCCAGCAGCATCACCGCCAAAACCGGCGTGACCATCAGTGGAACTTTTATTTTCATGGTTTTCCCTTGGTTGTGGTTGGTCGGGCCGCCGCCGTCAGAGGCGGCCTTCCGTCAACCGTTGATCTTGTTTTGTTTGTTTGCAGATTGCCTGATCTCAATCTCCAACGGAAAAGTGGGGGCAAACCGGACGCTTAGGCGCTTTATTGGAGGAGAGGCGTCCGGTCCGCCGGTTGAATGCGCGCAACCCGTATCATCGTGGGCCGGGTCGTGTTCGCGGCATTCATTGATTGGTTGAAGTTGCGGCATGGCGTCGGGCATTTGCTTCATGGAGCGATTGCCGCCCGCCGCCGGGATTTCCTCTTTCAACCCGCGCAACGCCTGTGGCGCGGCGTCAGGCAAGGACGGTTCCCGCGTGGCGTTCATTATCCTCTCTTTTTCTTGTAATTCATTCATGTCATCTGGCCTGTCGGGCGTATGCATTTTTGACTTTACAACCTGCCGGTTCATTATCAGCGCAAAGCGTGCCAAAGGTTGAAAGCCCTCCCGGCGCCTGGTTTTGCGGTTTTTCGGTTGGCGGCGGGCGGATGGGTCTTGTGGGTGGCCATTTACTTTCCAGTGCTGGCAATTCTCTGGCCACCCGGCGGGCGGGCGCGATTCGTTTCCCGGTTCTTCAGGACGTGGCAGCCCGCCAATTGATTGCGATTCGCGGGATGACATTTTTCCCGGCAATGGTATGATTGAAACCAGAAAGGCAGGATTCCAGAATGAATCCGGGAATTAAACTAAGGCTCACCATATTCGTTTCGACAATCGCATTGCTGTTGATGCTGATTGCTTGGACGGCGGACGTTGCCTGGCAGCGGATTGATGAATTGCACGCGAAAGTCGCCGTGGTGCAGTGGAAAAGTTTTCAAATCGCAGACCATCTACAGCAGAACATTCTTTACCTGAACAATATCATCCTGCGTTACGCGGCCTACCGCGACCCCAATGACTGGACGAATTTCAACCTGGCCAGCGGGGAATTGGGCGGGTGGATCGACCAGCAACAGCCGCTTCTCTCCTCGCGCGAGGAACGGCCATTGCTCAACAAAATCAAGGCCGTCTTCACAAATTACGTCGCGGCGGCCAACGCCATCAACCAGAAGATTTACGGCCCCGGCAAGTCCACCATTCACGAGGCCGAGCTTGCCGGCATTGAAAAGCAGTCCAAGCAGATTCTGGATCTCGGTTTCCAGATAGCCCAGGTCCACCAGCAGTCCCTTGATACATTTCAAAGTCAGACCACTCAATCGCTGGACATCCTGCGGTTCACGCTGCTCGGTTCGCTGATCCTGTTGCTCGCCGCCGGCGCGTGGCTGTCGGTGGTGGTTTACCAGGAAATGATTGCGCCCTTGAAAGGGCAGTTGGTGGAAAGCCGGCAGCTCCTCGATCGGCAGGAAAAACTGGCGTCGCTCGGAATGCTCGCCGCCGGCGTCGCGCATGAAATCCGCAATCCGCTGACCGCCATCAAGGCCTGGCTCTACATGCAGATGAAGCGCCTCAAGCCCGGCACCCCCGAGCACGCGGATGCCACGCTCATTTCCGGCGAGATCAACCGGCTGGAGCGCATCGTCAAGGACTTCCTGCAATTCGCCCGCCCGTCCGAGCCGCAGTTCATTGTCGTCCCGGCGGAACGGTCATTGCATGAGGTGCAAAAACTGATGGAGCCGGAGCTTGAAAAATCCAACATCAAGCTCGTCATCAACAACGTCGCGCCCGCGCAGGTCCGCATTGACCCCGGCCAGATCAAGCAGGTCCTGATCAACCTCATTCAAAATGCCGCCGACAGCATCGGCCGGGACGGCTCCATCGTCTTGCGGGCGCGCCTGGACGAGAAGCGGCTTCTTGACCGGCAGACGGAAGTCGTGATACTGGAGGTCATGGACACTGGCAAAGGAATTCCCCCGGAAGTCGAGAAGCGGCTGTTCGACCCGTTTTTCACGACGAAGGACACCGGGACCGGCCTGGGTTTGCCGATTGCCGCGCGGATTGTTGAAAAGCACCAGGGCGCGCTTCAATATGTTACCCAGCTCGATCACGGCACAACCTTTGGCATCATCCTCCCGCTCGCTTGATTTGAATCCATGAATCCCCCCGCCAAGATTCTGCTCGTCGAGGACGACTCCGCGATTGTCATCACCCTCTGCCGGGTGCTGGCCGACGACGGCTATGAAGTCGTGGTGGAAAAACGCGGTGACGACGGGCTGGCGCGGGCGAAGGACACCGCGTTCGACGTGGTCATCACCGACTTGAAATTGCCGGGGCTGAACGGTCTGGAACTCGTGCGCGAGCTGCACTCGGTGCGGCCCCGGCTTCCCGTCGTCATGATTACCGCGCACGGCACCACCGAGACCGCGATAGATGCCACCCAGTTTGGCGCCTACGATTACCTCGTCAAACCGTTCGAAATGCCCGTGCTTTTGGAACTGGTTGAACAGGCCGTCGCCGCCAGCCGGCTCATGTCCGAGCCGGTGCAGATCGGCGAGGCGGGCCTCACGCGCGACGCCATTGTCGGGAGCAGCCGGGCCATGCAGTCCATTTACAAGGAAATCGGCCGCATCGCCTCCAAGCCCGTCGGCGTCCTGATCCGCGGCGAGACCGGCACCGGCAAGGAACTCATCGCGCGGGCCATTTACCAGCACAGCGACCGCTCCAACGCCCCGTTCGTCGCCATCAATTGCGCGGCTATCCCCGAAACGCTGCTGGAGAGCGAGCTGTTCGGGCACGAGCGCGGCGCCTTCACCGGCGCGGAGTCGCGCCGCGTCGGGCGCTTTGAACAGGCGGACCACGGGACAATCTTCCTCGACGAGATCGGCGACATGAAACCGGGCACGCAGGTCAAGCTCATGCGCGTGCTGCAGGAGAAATGCCTGCAACGCCTCGGCGGCAAGGAGACGATTCCCGTGGACGTCCGCGTCATCGCCGCCACGCACCGGGACCTGGAGGCGGCCATCCAGGAAAGGCTTTTTCGCGAGGACCTTTATTACCGCATCAGCATCGTGGTGATTCACCTGCCGCCCCTGCGCGAGCGGCGGGAGGACATCCCGGCCCTCGCCAACTTCTTCCTGCACAAGTATGCCGCCGATTTCGGGGTGAAAAATCCGGCCATCCATCCCGACGCCGTCGAGTTTTTGCAGGCCCAGTCCTGGCCGGGCAACGTGCGCGAACTGGAGAACGTCATCCGCAAGGTCCTGCTCCTCGCGCAGAACTACACCATCGGCATCGAGCATGTCCGCATGGCCCTCGCCAAGATCAGCCTGCCGGAGTCCTCCGCTAAAATGTCCATCCAGGCCTACGCGGATGAACTGCTGGCGGCGGCCCAGCGCGGCGAACTGTCCGACGCCTATGCGCGCATGCACGAAACCACCGAACGCGCCCTGGTCAGCCGCGCCATTGAGCTGGCGCAGGGCAACCAGGTCAAGACCGCCCGCTGGCTGGGCATCTCGCGCACGACCCTGCGCGAGAAACTGGTCCAGTTCGAATTGCGTCAGTCCTAGGCGGAACCGGTGCTGGACGAAACGCCGGAACAAGCCGGGACGGTGGCCCTCCCGCGATGCTGGCCGCCTGCAAAGGCATCACTGGCTGCGCACCAGCGAGGCAATCAGCAGGCACAACTGGTCCGCAACCTGTTGCACGTCCGCCTGCGTGGGCGGGTCGGAGACGGTCATCCCCCAGCCAAATTGAACTCGACACGCCAACCATAGCACGCGTGATGCCAAAGATTTTACAGACGCTGAAATGGCTTCTCGGCTACGAACGATGAGAAAGCTCGCCTACATCAGACTGAACAGCCAAACACCTTGCCCGCCTCGTGGCGCTGTCCCGGTCAACCAAGGCAGGACATGGGAAGTTTTTCATTCTGTTCCAGCCGGTCGCCTTCGGTCATGGCTGCCACCATCCCAGCTATGTGAGATTCATGTTGAAGCAATTTAATTTTCCGGCAACGTCTTTGGCAGGCTCTGTGGTGTGCGCCGCCACCGCCTATAGCAACGCGGTGTTCACCTCGGAGAATGATGATTCGGTGGGGGGAATACTGCCGTGGAGCAGCGGCAGTCCGGCGGAAGGCGAAAATAATTATATCGGAACCAGTTCTGGATTGAACTATTGCCAATTTAATTACGCCGGAACAGCTGTGACGACTATTTGTGTGGGAGGGGGCGGTAACAGCACGTTTAACCTGGGAAATCCCAGATTAAAACACGGGGTTGAATCCGCAAATAATAATACTTGTCAAACCTCGGTGGAAGCGTATAACCGAAACACGGCAAGAGAAGATTCAGACAAACCCTGGGAGTAGATGGCATGAGCATGGTCGTTTGCATCCGTCCGATGGCGGTGGTTGCAGCTCGCCCGGAAAAACATGCATGAAAGAATTATGAAGACAATCCAGACGCTTATCGGTCTTTGTGTTTTTTGTTTTTCACTTCAAGCGCAGGTTTCCTTCACACCTTCGTCCACGAACGCCGTGGGCGGCAATCCTTTTTCAGTCGTGGCGGCGGATGTCACCGGCGATGGCAGGGCGGATTTGATCTGTGCGAACTATAATGACAGCACGGTCTCGGTGCTGACGAATGACGGCAGCGGCGGCTTCAAGCTGAACGCCGTCTATCCCGTGGGCACCTATTCCCTCTCGGTCGTGGCGGCGGATGTGAATGGGGATGGCAAGGTGGATTTGGTAAGCTCGAGTCCATTCGATGGCGCGCTGACGGTGCTGACGAATGACGGCAGCGGTGGTTTTGTGCTCGCCTCCACGCCATCGGTGGACGCCTGGCACCCTGTATCGGTGACGGCGGCGGATGTGAACGAGGATGGCAAGGTGGATATGATAACCGCGAATCAGTATGCCCTTTCCCTTTCGGTGCTGACGAATGACGGCAGCGGCGGATTTGCGCTCTCCTGTTTGCCGGGTGTGGGCAGCGCCCCGGTTTCCGTCGTGGCAACGGATATTTACGGTGATGGGCAGGTGGAATTGATCTGCGCGAACAGTGATGACGGCACGTTGAGCGTCCTGACGAATGGCGGGGGCGGCATTTTTAGCTCCAACACCGCGATCAATGTGGGCAGCGGACCCAACATGGTCGTGGCAACAGATGTCAATGGTGATGGCAAGGTGGATTTGGTCTGCGTAAACAAAGGTGATAATACGTTGACTGTGTTGACGAACAACGGAGTCGGCATTTTTGGCTCCAATGCCACGCTCAATGTGGGCAGCCAGCCTTATTCGGTCACGGCGGTGGATGTCAACGGTGATGGCTGGGTGGACTTGGTTTGCGCGAACGCCGGTGACAATACGCTCATGGTGTTCACGAATAATGGGAGCGGTGCTTTCGGTTCAAACGCTTTGTTCAACGTGGGCAATTACCCCGTTACGGTCACGGCGACGGATGTCAACGGGGATGGCAAAATGGATTTGATATGCGCGAATTATTTTGACAACACCCTGTCTGTGTTGACAAACGCGACTCCGTTTCCGGCCTCGACCCTGCCCCTCATCACCGCGCCACCGACCGGCACCACCAATCTGGTGAACACCAGGGCCTCGCTCGGCGTTGGTGTCACGGCTGCGGGCATTGAAGCGGCGAGGCAGTTTGCCTTCCAATGGCAGTTGAACGGAACCAACCTGCCGGCAATGACCAACAAAGTCCTGGCTCTCCCCTCTTTATCACCAGATCAGGCGGGCAATTATGACGTGGTGGTCTCAAATTATATCGGGAGCGTGACCAGTGCCGTGGCAACGGTGGCGTTGGTTTATCCACCTTCCATTTCAGTGCAACCCACCAACCAGGTTGTGGCCACTGGCTCCATCCTTGATTTGGAGGTGGGTGCCGGCGGAACGGCTCCGCTGGCCTATCAATGGCAGAACGGCACCGGCGCCATGCCCGGCCAGACGGACAGCGGTTTGATCTTGAACCCGGCGCTGACCAATGAAACTGACAGCTATTTGGTGATTGTTTCCAACGCATACGGCGCGGTTACCAGCCAGGTTGTCTCGGTGTTTGTATATTTGCCCGTCAGCTTTTTGACGGAACCCTACAGCCAGGTGGTTCCGGCGTTGGCCCCGGCGACGTTCACTGTCAATGCCTCGGGTTTTCCCGAACCCACATCATATCAATGGACGTTCAACGGCACCAATCTGCCGGGAGCCACCTCCAGTTCGCTGACCATCAACCGTGTTCACCTTGCGGACACGGGGAGTTACCATGTTTTGGTGGGCAACGGTTACAGTGTCACCAACAGCGATATTGCGACGTTAAACATGTCGCCGAGCATCACTTCACCGTTCAACGGAGCGACAGCAATCTGGGGCGAGGGCGCCTCCATCTCGGTTGGGGCGATTGGGTCTGGCGACTTGGGTTACCAGTGGTATTTGAACGGAGTGGCGATTGACGGGGCGATCGGGCCGACGCTGAATTTTGACAGCATCCAGTTCACGAACGGCGGGTTCTATTCGGTGGTGGTGAGCAGTCCATACGGGTCGGTGACAAACAGCGCCCAAGTGGTGGTCAATCCCGCCACAGTCTCTATCGCGTTTTATCCGGGGCTGACGATCAATGGAGCGGCGGGAAACTCCTATGTGATACAAAGCTCGAGCAATCTGGCGGATGTCGGTTCATGGATTACACTGACAAACCTGACATTGACTCAACCGGTTCAACTCTGGATAGATACCAGCGTGGACGCATCTTCGCCGTTCAATCCATTGCGATATTACCGGGTTTTGCCGGGGCAGTGAGTAGTGCCATTCACGCGGAAATATTCTTCACGAAATCCCGATCAGGATTCCCGCCAGAAAGACGAGCGCGCCGCCGAGCATCACTTGCAGCAGGGCGGACACAAGCGGGGTGCCGGTTTGGTTTCGTCGGGCAACGCGCTTTATGGAACGGCGATTTTTGGTGGCACCAATGACTTCGGCACGGTGTCCGCCGTCTTAGTCGCGTCGTTGAAGAGCGGGTTTAGGCGAGACAGGGCATCTCATCCCACTTTGACTGGCTGAACCAGTTCCTTTTTTCCTTCAGCCGCATGGCGACATGAGGCCAATTCCGTCATCCTGTCTTACGGCTTGATGGGGCCGGATGCCGGCACATCCGGTTTGTTTTTCAGTTCCAAAACCTTTGCCAGGCTTTTTCGCGCGTCGGTGTCGTCAGGTTTGATGCGGATGACTTCCTGAAAAGACCCTTGGGATCGCGTTGTTCGCATACACCCTTCCACTCGCCTGCAAAACGGGCACCCAGTGTCATACACTTTTAAGTTGTGTTCATTTCTGGCGGGGCGTATAAGCGGCACTGCAAGTCAGGCGGCCATCCCGGCAAGAAAATCCAAACCTGAATTTTTGTGAAAACCAGACGAGGCATAATCAGACTGTTCGCCGCCGCCGTGTTGATTGCCGCTGCCGCGCCCGTCTCACAGGCGCAAAGACCCGAATGCAGTGCCGACTTGTCAGTCAATTCGCACCGGGTTTGGAACGGTTGCAAACGATGAACTCATCGTCAAATCAGAACACCGGCGTCCTCATCGTTGGCGCGGGGCCGACCGGCTTGGTGCTGGCGCTGTGGCTGACGCGGCTGGGCGTGGGCGTGAGAATCGTGGACAAGCGGACGGAAGTAGAGGCGACATCGCGCGCGATTGGCGTGCAGGCGCGCACGCTTGAGCTTTACAAGCAGATCGGCCTCGCCGACGCGGTCATCGAGCGTGGACGGAAGGCTCCCGCCGCGAATCTCTGGGTGACCGGCAGGAACGCGACGCGCTTTTCCTTCGGCCACATGGGCGCAAGCTTAAGCCCGTTCCCTTATGCGCTGGTCTTTCCACAGGACGAGCACGAGCGCCTGTTGATCGAGCGGCTGGCTGGACTCGGGGTCGAGGTCGAACGCCGGACGGAACTCCTGGGTTTCGAGGAGGCGGACGGTGGTGTTCGCGCGCGCTTGAAACGTCCGGATGAAGCCCCGGAAACGTGTAAGGCGGCCTTCATTGCCGGTTGCGACGGCGCCCATTCCACCGTGCGCGAGACGCTGAAGATCGGTTTTTCGGGCGGCACATACGCCCACCTCTTCTACGTCGCCGACGTGCAGGCGGGCGGAGCAGCGATGAACGGCGAACTGCACGTCGGCCTGGACGCGAATGATTTTCTCGTCGTCTTCCCGTTGAAGGGCGATGGACGCGCGCGGTTGATCGGCACCGTGCGCGACGATGCCGGAGACCGGAACGGGAACCCGACCTGGAATGACGTGGGCAAACGCGTGATTGAGTCAATGCACATCAACGTCGGGCGCGTGAACTGGTTCTCCACCTACCGGGTGCATCATCGGGTCGCCGATCATTTCCGCAAAGGCCGCGCGTTCCTGCTCGGTGATGCCGCCCACATCCACAGTCCCGTGGGCGGACAGGGCATGAACACCGGCATTGGCGACGCGGTCAACCTCGCCTGGAAACTCGCGGCTGTTATGCGCGGGCGGGCGGAAGCATCGCTCCTCGACAGCTTTGAACCGGAACGAATCGCCTTCGCCCGGCGGCTGGTGGAGACGACCGACCGGGTCTTTACGGGCGTGACCAGTTCCGGGCTGGCTGACCGGTGGGTGCGCCTGAACCTGGTGCCGTTTCTATTGCCGCTCCTTTTCAAGTTCGAGGCAGTGCGGCACTTCATGTTTCGCACGGTTTCACAGGCGGCGGTGAATTACAGGGCGAGCAGCTTGAGCGAGGGGCGCGCGGGGCCGGTTCACGGCGGCGACCGTCTGCCATGGGTGCAGGCGGGATTGAACGGGTTCGCGGACAATTTCGCGCCGCTGACTTCGCTGGACTGGCAGGTGCATGTTTATGGCGACGCCGCGCCCGAAATCCAGGCCGCGTGCAACGCTCGAAATCTGCCGCTGCATGTCTTCCCCTGGCAACCGGTGATGCGGCGAACCGGCCTGCGGCGCAATGTCGTCTATTTGCTGCGGCCTGACGGATACCTGGCCTTGGTGGACACAAAGGCCAGCGCAATGACGCTCACGTCCTATCTCGACGCGCACAACCTTGTTTTGACGAGATGGTCCGGTTGACTCGCGTGCTCAAGGCAGTTTCAGCTTCTCACCGACGCCCAGGTTTCCCTGCGCCTCTTCAATCAATTCCCGGATGCGGCGCGCGTCCGCCTTTTTATGTCCATGACTGGCGAGGGGATCGGTGCCGCCGGTGGATTCAATCAAGATGTCCGACCAGATGATTCCCGTCTTGATGTGGACGGACGCGACCTTGGTGATGCTGATGCTGATTTCGTCGCGGCTGAACCACGAGCGTTTGTGGCGCACGACCGCCTTGTCCGTCACTTCGATGACGGTGGGAAACAGGAAATTCCCGCGCGTCAGCCGGCTGGCCTTGAATGTCTCCGAATCCATGATGCATCCTAACCCTTAAACTACTTTGGGCAAATAGTTTTAAGTGCGGTGAATGGACAATTCATCGTCAAAAAATAATTGGAAACTGCCGTCCATATTGGCGAAGATGTCTTTATGGCAGAGAACGAAAATGGCGCCGGGCCGGTTGCCTCCGTCGAGGAAATCCAGAAGTCGTGGCATGACGTGACCTTGAAGGTGCGGCAGATGGACGCCGAGCTGACGATGGTGGAACAGGAGAACAAGGTCTTGCGTTCCCTGCTGGAGCGGATGGTCGAGCACCGCCAGAAATCCCATGGCGAAATGGTCAGCATCCTCACCAGCCTCGTCACCAAGCTGCCCATCAACGACATCGGCGTGGTCGTTTCCCGGCTGGTGGAGCACAACGCGCAGGTCAACGAGGTCTGCGCGGCGCTGGCCAAGGGTAAAATTGACGACAGCCAGCTTCAGCCGGTGATCTTGAAAGTCCTCGAAAAAACCAAGGACAATCTCGCCGCCTTTTTGAAGGCCACCGTCGAGGAATTGACCAGGTTGGACGCGCCGTTCGAAGCCGGGCTGCTGCAATCCTTGATTGAGAAACCGGACAAATTCCATTCCCCGGCGTTCGTCCGCGCCAACCGCGCCTTTGTGAAGGGCCAGTTGCCGCGCGAGCGCATCGTCAAGGAGTTCGGCGGGGAGGCGCTGGTTTTCTTCAAGGACGTAACGACCGACCCGAAGCTCAACCCGCGCCCGAAACCGGAGGAAATCATGCTGGCGTTCCAGAATGATTTCGAGAAGCTGCTCCAGCAAAATCCAAACGCCGTCGCCGCCAAAAGAAACGATCTGGTTTCGTTGCACCAGAAAGTCCAGGCCAGCCGCGCCGCCACTGAAACGGCGCGCGCGCAAAGGAACACCTTCCTGCGGCTTTGCTTCGCCGGGGAGTTGCTGCACTACTACCAAAACCAGACCACCGAATCGCCGGACGTGGTCTTTGCGCAGCGGATGCCGCCGCTCGTCGAGCAACTCGTCATCACCGGCGAACGCGACACGCTCGACGAGAAACACGTCAAGCAGGCCGAAGACCTGCTGGCCTTCATCGTCAAACCCGACCATCGCCACGCCGTCATCAACAACATGGGCAAGGCCGGCGGCCTGGCCCGCACGCTGCGGTTTGTGCTCACGTTCCGCGCGGTAAAGCTCACCGAATTGGATCCGGTGACGCTGGAACTGCTCAAGCACATGATCTCCGCCGGGAAAGTCCCCAAGGCCGAGGCGATTTTGCCCATCCTGCGCCTGATTCCGCAGGACATGCAAATTGTCATCGTTCGCGCCATCGTCGTCACGGAACGGTTGAAACGGGAAGACGCCGAGAACCTCGGCAAGGCTCTTGCGCGGGAACTCGGGCTGAAGGACCTCGAAGAGCGGTTGAATGCGAGGTCCATCGTCTCGCCGGAACAGGAACGGAAGATGGCCTGGCTCGGCATCGAAGACCTGATTTCCAGCCGTGCCACGCCCGGCGACATCGCCGCGGCCATCCGCAACCGGCTTCACGCCAAATACGATTCCGACGAAGTCAAGCAAAGCTGGCTGACCCTCACCGGAACCGACCCCATGTCCTTCATCCGCATCTTCTGCCTGCTGCCCTATCTCCCGGATGGCAAGACCGACCTCACCCTCCGGCCCGTCTTGGAATCCTATATTCAGCGGCTGCTGCACGAGAAGTATGCCGCCACCTACGCCAAGATCCTGACCACACTGCGAAACATGTTCAAGGCCAAGGCTGACGGCCCGGTGCTGGTGAACTTTATCGCCCTCGTCAAATGGATTGACCCCGAATCCGCCGCCAGGCTGGCCAAGGACATCGGAATGACGGTTCCAGCATAGAGTTTATTTGAAAAACTCGCGCTGGAGGACGTGCATCAGGTCGTTCACGGCCAGCATCAATTCGCCACGCGCTTCGCCGGTGTCTTCACCGGCGGATAAATCAATCGGCTGGCTCATCATCCGGCTGTAACGCTTGGTCAGAGCCAGTTGTTCATCCTTATCGCCGAGGCGGCGGAGCAGTTGTCGCACTTTTTCCACGATCTTTTTCGCATCGGTGATGCGTTTCAAGGCTGCGGGCGGGGACATTTCGCCGGATTGGACTCGCTTGAGCAGGCCGCACTCAAACGTCGCGCAGCGTTTGGGGCGGTCATTGTATATTTTGCAAAGCTTTCCGTCGAAGCAACCGCATGGCTGGGCGAACGCGCGCTTCATCCCCTTCTTTTTGAGGGCCATTCCGAGGTCAATTAATCGTCCGGCGTTGTCGCCCTTCTGCAATTCCACGTCGGCAAACAACACGCCGTTGCAGCACAGGCCGCAATTCGGGCAGAGCTGCGAGACGAAATCGGTGGATGTCCACTCCCTCTCCCCGCCCAAGCGGGGAGAGGGCCGGGGTGAGGGGTTCGTTTTGTTGACCGATTTGATTTCGTCCGTGGGAGGTGGAAGAAATCGTTGTTCGCCAGCGTTGTTCATGATCCGAACACATCCAGTCAGTCGTTGCAGTGCGTCCCAGATTGCCAGCAAACAACCTTCCCGGTTATCCCGCCACTCGTGATTCCAGAAACGAACCGTTTCAATCCCCTGCTCTGCCAGAAATTGTTCACGCTTTGCGTCACGCTGGCGGCCTTCAGGCAAACCGTGTTGAAAACCATCAAGCTCCACTGCCAGCTTTGCGTCGGCACAGTAAAAATCCAAGGCGTATTCACCCACCGTGTGCTGTCGCCGGAATTTGAACCCGGCAAATCTACGCCCGCGGAGCGCCTGCCACAGCTCGTTTTCCTCATCCGTTTGATTGTGGCGAAGCTGCCGGGCGATTTGTTTGAAGCTCACGCCGGGATAATGATGATTGTTAAGAAAAAATTCAAGCCCCTCACCCTGACCCTCTCCCCGTTTGGCGGGGAGAGGGAAATTATCCCGCATTTGAATGTCATGATTTCGATGCCGGCGAAATCCACTTTGCATAATCTTCTTCCTCTCCCCATCCAATGGGGAGAGGAACGAGGTGAGGGGAATTGATTTGTTTTAAGAATCTAAAATGTAATAAGCAACTCAATCCCCTCACCCTGACCCTCTCCCCGTTTGGCGGGGAGAGGGAATTAAACCCAAGTTTATCGCCAGAAATGTTTCGGATATTTGCGCGCCAGCTCGGATTTTATCTTCGGATAATGTTCGCGCCAGAAGCTGGGCATGTCCTGCGTCACTTGGATCGGCTTCATCCCCGGCGTCAGAATATGAACCGTCACCGGGACCCGGCCCATCGCAATCTTCGGCGTCTGGTTCACGTCGTAAAGCTCCTGAATCCGCAGCGAGATGAACGGCGATTTGCCTTTTTCATAGACCACTTTCGGCGTCCGGTTGTTCGGCAGCGACAATCTTTCCGGCGCGTGCCTGTCGAGCAGCTCCTTTTGCGCCGCCGAGAGCCACGACATCACGACGGGCTTCACTTCGCGCTCCTTGATGTCTT
>Ga0181537_10001519_pt1 | contig 21242 bp, 16 predicted proteins | sample PEATcosm2014_Bin_39_FD_119765 | JGI IMG/M metagenome (GOLD analysis project Ga0181537, IMG submission 119765) | Peatland microbial communities from MTU Mesocosm Facility, Houghton, MI, USA - PEATcosm2014_Bin23_10_metaG | ecosystem: Environmental > Terrestrial > Soil > Wetlands > Peat | place... | reverse complement strand
GCCTGCGCGATCGGGACAAGCCACGGCGCCTACAAGTTCAAGGGCCGCCAGTCCCTCCACTTCGACGTGCTGAAGAGGATCCAGGCGCTGCTTCCCGGGTTCCCGCTCGTCATGCACGGCTCGTCGTCCGTCCCGAAGGAGGAGGTCGACCGCATCAACGCCGCCGGGGGAAAGATGGGCGCGACCGTCGGCGTCGACCCGAACGAGTACCTGCCGGCCGCGAAGCTCGGCGTCACCAAGGTGAACATCGACACCGACGGCCGCCTCGTGTGGACGCGCGTCCACCGCGAGTTCTTCCGCGACAAGCCGGAGGAGTTCGACTTCCGCCCGCCGGGCAAGATCTTCATGGATGAGTACGCGAAGTTCATCGCCAGCCGCAATGACTACCTCGGATCGTCCGGGAAGCTTGCGGACCTCCGGGCCAGCCTCGGGAAGTAGGGCCCCGGCCCGGGGGCTGCGGCCCCTGTTGCCGTGAAGCTCGTCCTCATCTACGGCAGGCCCGCCGTCGGGAAGCTCACGGTCGCGCGAGAGCTTGCCCGCCAGACCGGCTGGAGGCTCTTCCACAACCACATGACGGTGAATCTCGTCCTTGCGCTGCATGACTTCGGCACGCCGGAATTCGTCGCTCTCCGGGAACGGATCTGGTCGGACGCCTTCCGGAGCGCCGTCGCCGCGAAGGTCCCGGTCCTCATCTTCACCTTCAACCCGGAGTCAACGGTGCCGCAGCGCTTCATCGACGAGCTCGTGTCCCTCGTGGAGGCAAACGCGGGCGAGGTCATCGCGGTGGAGCTCACCGCGGGAGAGGACGAGATCGAGCGGCGCCTCGGCTCGAAGGAGCGCCTCAGCGATGGAAAGCACCTGGACGGCGCGCTCTACCGCCAGCTGAGGGATTCAGGCGCGTTCGACTCGCCGGTGATGCCGAGGCCTAGGATATCGATAGACACCTCGGCCTCCGCGCCCGATGAGAGCGCGCGCCTTGTCGCAGCGCTCCTCGCGTAAATCTGCGGCCTCGTTGGCCTTGAAACACGGCACCCGTTTGGCACTGTCGGGCGGCGTCATGGACCCCTCTTCCACCCGGAGAATATTGGCGGCTATTTTCGTGTCGGCGGCATTCGTTCATCTCGGTGGCCTCCCGAAGGCCAGGGCGGAGGATTGGCTGACGGGTCCCACGGAGCCGCCCCTGCATCCCACGATTCTGCGGTCCTCCCGCGATGGGCATTACTATCCCATCGTGGCGGTGAAGAACGATCGGGCCGAGATCGAGGTCGACGGCAAGTTGAGTCGCGTGGATCCCCGGGACGGCTATGACCCCGCTCGGGCGCGGGCCTACGCGAAGGGATACGTTCAGTTCAGCACCCAGAACGCTTCGTGGCAGGTAAGAACAATGAACTACCGGTTAAGCAACGGCAGCGAGGTTCCGGGAGGCACTTTGACGAAGAACGGCACCTACGAGGCCACTCTCCTACCCTCGGAGTCGCACGACGACTGCTACATCGCCGTGATCTTTTACCAGTTGGACGCGGCGGGGGAGCCCAAGGCAGGCACGGTTGCGATGGCATTCGGACAGGTCGGCACGCTGACGGCGGGCAAGCCGAGCAAGATCAGCATCGACGAGGCCTACATTCCCGGCGAAGGCGTGAAGTTCTACTGCTTCCCCCTGCTCTTCTCAAAGGGCGTCGAAATCCGCACGGACCAGAGCGAGCTGGCGGCCCGGTTCTTCCGCTGGCAGGAGATGAACACCCACCGGAAGATACTGGCGGCCTATCTCCAGCAGAATCCCACGGCGAACCTGCAGCCCCAGGCGTATCTGCGTGTTCCCCCGGTGTTGCCCGAGAACGTCGATGTGAAGACGCTGCCCGCGGTCATCCACACGAGCTTCATGGTCAGCGAGACTGGGGAGGTCGAATCGCTCCAGGTCGAGGACCCGGTTGACCCACCCGTGTTTGAGGCGATCCGGCGAGCCATCAACGGGTGGCTGTTCACGCCCAAGCTCGAGAACGGGCGGCCGACACGGATCATGATCAGGCTTCCGCTATCCTTCGACCCCGCGCGCTCCTAGGCGCAGCCCTGGGCAATCTCAGGGAAGCCAGGAGAAATTCGACGCCTTCGGCCGGCGCTTCTCGCGCTGCGCCGAATGGAACTCCTTCGCCTCGTCGCTCATGTAATAGAGCATCGTCGCGTTCCCCGAGAGCTCCTGGATGCCCGCTTGGCCGTCCAGCTCTGCGTTGAAGGCGCTTTTCAGGAGGCGGATCGCGAGCGGGCTCTTCTTCAGGATCTCCTTCGCCCAGGCGACGCCCTCCCGCTCCAGGTCAGCCACCGGGACAACCGTGTTCGCAAGCCCCATCTCGAGGGCCTCAGCCGCCGAGTACTTCCTGCAGAGGAACCAGATTTCCCGGGCCTTCTTCTGGCCCACGATGCGGGCGAGGTAGCTGGACCCGAATCCGCCGTCAAAGCTGCCCATCGAGGGGCCGACCTGGCCGAAGACGGCATTGTCGGCCGCGATCGTCAGGTCGCAGACCACATGGAGCACATGGCCCCCGCCGATCGCGTAGCCGGCTACGAGCGCGATCACCACCTTGGGCATCGAGCGGATGAGTTTCTGGAGGTCGAGGACGTTGAGCCTCGGGACGCCGTCCTTTCCAACGTAGCCCTTGCTGCCGCGCACGCTCTGGTCGCCCCCGGCGCAGAAGGCGTACTTGCCGTCCGTGTGCGGGCCCGCGCCCGTGAGGAGGACGACGCCGACCTTCGGGTCGTTCCGGGCGTCCGTGAAGGCCTCGATCATCTGGAAGATGGTCTCCGGCCTGAACGCATTGCGCTTCTCGGGCCGGTTGATCGTCACCTTGGCGATGCCGCCCGACTTCTCATAGCGGATGTCGGAGTAGCGCTTGGCGGTCTTCCACGTGGTGGGCATGGGATGAGTGGACAGTGCTAGGCGCGCTTTGCGGCCGACGCAAACGCGTCCTTTCGCCAGGCGGCGTCCTTCTTGCGGTCGGTCCTGAGTTCCAGGACGCGCACCCCCAGAACGGGAAGCGACGAGACCAGGGTTTCGAAGTGCGCCCAGTCCCGGACGAGGACGTGCTCGACGCCGTGCGCGGCGCAAAGCCCTGCGAAGTCGACCTTCTGGGACGTGGCGAAGAATTCCTCGAATATCTGCCCGAACTGGGAGACCGGCAGGTGCTCGAATATCCCCCCGCCGTCGTTGTTGATGAGAACGACCGTCAGGCTCCCCTTCAGCCTGCGGGCAACCAGGAGGCCGTTCGTGTCATGGAGGAACGCAAGATCACCGGTGAGAAGCACCGACGGAGCGCCGTCGTGGGCCACGCCGAGCGCCGTCGAGAGCGTGCCGTCGATCCCGTTCGCCCCCCGGTTGAAGAAGACCCGGACTTGCCTATCGAGAGCCGGCCATACGAATTCCATGTCCCTTACCGGCATGCTGCTGGCGACCGAGAGCGGCGTGCCGACCGGCAGGTGGCGCGCCATGAGCCATGCGGCCTTCGGCTCGATGAGGGAGGCCTCGCCCGAGAGCAGGCCGTCCAGTGCGATCCGCGCCCTCCCCTCGTGGTCCGCCCAGAGCCGTTCATACGCGCCCGGTACAGCCGCCGTCGGCAGGGCCTGCGCCAGCGCGTCCAGCGGGATGACCACCCGGCGGGTGGCGCCGTGGAGGGCGTCCCGGTTGTCCGGCCGGTCGGTGACAAAGAGAATGGAGGCCCCGCTCGCCTCGACCCAACCGCGCAGGAGCTTGCTGGTCGGCCATTCCCCAAGGCAGAGAACCACCTCGGGACGCAGGGACTCCGCCAGGTGGGGAGCGCGAAGGATGACGTCGTAGCAGGTGACCCTGTGGGGCACCCCCGCGTGGCTGCGCACGGGCGACAGCCCGTCGGCAAGCACCGGCCAGCCCAGCCTGCGGGCGATTTCGGCCACCGCTGCGGCGTACGCCGCCGGGTCGGCCGCCAGCGCCGGACCCGCGATGATGACGCCGCGGGCGTCGGCAGGAATCGTGGGGAGAGACGAGGCCGCCCGCACCGGCGCCGGCGGAGCAAGGTGGGCGAAGAATTCGTCCCAGTCGACGGCCGCCGCAAAGGCGTCGGTCGCGCCCGAGTCGTCGACCGGCACGAGCGGATCACGGAAGGGGGCGTTCAGGTGGACCGGTCCCGGGAACGGGGCGAGCGTCCGCTCGACGGCGTGCGCCGTCGTCTGGCGCAGGTACCTGAGGAGCGGGAGGCTCGCCTCGGGAACGGCGAGTTCGTGCTCGAAGTTGACATGGGAGCCGTAGAGCCGGTGCTGGTCGATCGTCTGGCCCGACGCGCATGCCCTCATTTCGGGGGGCCGGTCCGCGGTGATGACAAGGAGCGGCACGCCGGCCTCCTGGGCCTCGATGACCGCCGGGTAGTAGTTGGCCCCGGCGGTGCCGCTCGTGCAAAGGAGGACCACAGGCCGCAGGTCCCGCTTGGCCATTCCGAGCGCGAAAAACGACGCCGAGCGCTCGTCCAGGACCGGTATGGCCTCGAGGCCCGGATGACGGGCGAACGCGAACGCCAGCGGGGTCGAGCGCGAGCCCGGCGAAACGACGGCCGTCCGGACGCCGCAGCGCACGAGGGTCTCGGCAACGACGCTTCCCCACAGCGCGTTGGGGTTGCGGAAGTCGAGGGAGGGCGGGTTCATGGGTGGGCCGCCGGTCTCAGGCTCCGAGGAGCGCGTCCTGCATCGCACCGAACTTGAGCTCGGTCTCCGCGAATTCCTTGGCGGGCGAGGAGCCGTCGACGATGCCCGCCCCGGCGTACATGCGGGCCGTCGACCCGTCGACGAGAGCCGAGCGCAGGGCCACGATGAATTCCCCTCCCCCGTGGCTGTCGATCCAGCCTAACGCCCCACCGTATAGGCCCCGCGGGAAGGCCTCGAGCCCCGCGATCAAGGGCACCGCCTGCTCCCGGGGAGTGCCGCCGACCGCAGGCGTCGGGTGCAGGCGCCCGAGCATGTCGAGGATGCGCACGCCGCGGGGAAGGCGCGCCTCGACGGGCGTGTGCAGGTGCTGGACGTTGGAGAGGCGCTTGAGGACCGGGCGGGCGGCGTAGCGCAGGTCGAGGCCCAGCGGCGCCAGCCTGCGCACGATCGAGTCGAGGACGATCCGCTGCTCCCTCAGGTCCTTCTCGCTGTGAAGGAGCCCGTTGCCGAGGGTGGCGTCCTCGCTCGCGGTCAAACCCCGGCCGGCCGAGCCCGCCAGCGCCTCGGTGAGGACGACCCCGTCCTCCACGCGCAGCAGGCGCTCGGGGCTCGCCCCGATGAAGCTCTGGCCCATGCCGTTGGCCACCGAGAAGGCGCTGCAGTCGGGGAAGCGCTGGCGTAGCCCGTTAAGGATCCAAAGGGGGTGCAGCGGTCCGGAGGCCGTCACGTCCTTGGCCCTCGCGAGCACGATCTTCTCGAATTCACCCTTGGCGATGCGTCCCACGGCCTCGGTGACGGCCGCCTCGTAGGCCCCGCGGCTCCCGACCTCGGCGACCGAGGCCGGTGCCCCGCGCTTCATGCCGGGGATTTCCGGAGCCTTGAACTCGAACGAGCGGAACTTGGAATGGGCCCGCCACACCTTCACCACGAGCGCATCGACATGGGAATCCCCCTCGACGAGCAGATTCGCGACTGCGGTGGTCCTGCTGTCCCTGCGCGCGACCTGCCAGCGCGGGACGAAGATGCGGGCCGCCTCGAAGGGCTCGGCCGCACCCACCGTGTCGAGGAAGGAGAACGCCGAGAAGAAATGCGGCCCGCCGAAGGGGATCTCGGGGTCGCCGACCGCGATCGCGTCGTCGAGCGTCGCGTCGATGAAGCGCTGGCACTCGGCGAAGCGGCCGGGACCGGAGGCGTCGAACGAGAGGACCGACTCCGCCCCGGCGATGGCCCAGCCCTCGGAGGGGCGCTCAGCATAGAAGTGGCGTTGGCCGGGCTCGAAGATCGACTCCAGGACGGCAAGGGGGTCCAGGCTGTCGACCTGGATCGTGATGCTGACAAGCGTGGGGCGCCCCTTTCTTGCGGCGTCCGCCCGGCAGTCGGACAGGAAGCCCCCCAAGGCCTCCGGCGAGGCATTGGCGACGGGGTCTAGCGGGACGATGTTCACGGGGCCTTTTCCGGCGCGGGACGCGGGAAGAGGACGAGCGAGGCCGCGACCCGCGTACCCGTGAGGCGCCCTCCCCATGCCATTTCCTCCGTCCACGTCCCCGATTGGGCGTAGCCGAGCACGGCGTCTATCTTCTGGGTCGCCCCCGGCATGACCGGGCGAAGCGCGACCGAGGCCAGCCGGAGCGCCTCCGCCATTGTCGCGAGCGACGTCCTGAGGACCGCCGCGTCGGCGGGATCCGCCGACTTGCCGAGCTTCCACGGGGCGCGCTTCTCGACGTAGGCGTTGATCGACTTGACGAACGTGAAGAGCCGCTCGAGGGCGGTGTGGAACTGGAACTGCTCGAATAGGGCCTCGTACTCGCCGGCAGTGGCGGCCCAGAGCCTGCGCAGCTCCGTCTCGGGCTCGCCGTCGGCATCCGCCTCGGGGACCATTCCGCCGGCGAACCGGTTCGCCATGTTGAGCACGCGGTTGACCAGGTTGCCGAGGTCGTTCGCCAGGTCGCTGTTGTAGCGGATGAGGAAGAGCTCCCGGGAGAAATCGCCGTCCTGGCCCACGTTCATCTCGCGGATCAGGAAATACCGCAGCGCGTCCGGCCCGAACTCGTCGACGAGGTCCAGCGGGTTGAAGGCATTGCCCGAGCTCTTCGACATCTTCGCCCCTCGCGTCAGCCACCAGCCGTGGGCCAGGATCCCCTTGGGAAGCGGGATGCCGGCGGCATGCAGCATGATCGGCCAGTAGACCGCGTGCGGCGGGACGAGGATGTCCTTGCCGATGACGTGCCAGGACGCGGGCCAGACCCCCGGCCTGTCGGCCACGGCCGAGTAGTAGTTCACCAGCGCGTCGAACCAGACATAGGTGACGTAGGCCGGGTCGAAGGGAAGCGGAATGCCCCACTCCAGGCGCTCCCTGGGCCTCGAGATGCAGAGGTCGTTCAGGGACTCCTTCAGGAACTCGGTTACCTGCTTCTGCCGGAACCTCGGGAACACGAAGTTCTCGTTCTTGGCGAGGAAGTCCACGAGCCAGGGCTGGTAGGCCTTGAGCTTGAAGAAGTAGTTCGGCTCGACGATCTCCGACACCTCGCCGTAGATCTCCGGCCATGAGCCGTCCGGGTTGCGGTCCTTCTCCTGGAGGAACTGCTCCTGGCGGGTGCTGTAGAACCCGTGGTAGTTGCCGAGGTAGATGTCCCCCTTGTCGAAGAGCTTCTGGAGGATCTCGCGCACCACGCGCTTGTGGCGCTCCTCGGTCGTGCGGATGAAGTCGTCGTTGGAGACCTCGAGGCGCGGGAGCATCGCCCGGAATTCGGCGCTGATCCCGTCTGCGAATTCAAGCGGGGGGACCCCTTTCTTCTTGGCGCTCTGCTGGACCTTCTGGCCGTGCTCGTCGGTGCCCGTCAGGAAATAGACCGAGTCACCCTTGAGGCGCCGGAAGCGCGCGATCACGTCGGTAAGGATCTTCTCGTAGGCGTGCCCGATGTGCGGGGAGCCGTTCACATAGTCGATCGCCGTGGTGATATAAAATTCGGCCATGGAAGGGTGAATCAAGCACGGTTTGGCCCTAGCGCGCAAGCCAGCCGACGCAGGCCGCGAAGGCCCGCCCGCGGTGCCCCACCCTGTTCTTCACCTCGGCGGGCAGCTCCGCCAGGGTCTCATCGAAACCCTCGGGGACAAACAGGGGGTCGTAGCCGAAGCCGCCCGCTCCGCGAGGCTCCCGCGCGAGCCGGCCCGGGCACCGGCCCTCGAAGTGGCGCTCGACGCCGCCGGGGCCCGCAAGGAAGAGGACACATACGAACTCGGCGTCGCGCCCGCCTTCGGGCACCGCGCGCATCACCTCGACCAGCTTCGCCAGGTTCGCGGCGGGATCGGACTGCGGGCCCGCGAAGTACGCGGATTCGACGCCGGGAGCCCCGTGAAGCGCCGCCACGCAGAGGCCGCTGTCGTCGGCGAGGGCCCATCCGTCCTCGGGAAGGCAAGCCTTGAGGGCGAGGGCCTTCTTCCTCGCATTGCCGACAAACGTGCCGGCGTCCTCGACGACCGCCGGCATTCCCCCGACCTGCGAGGCGCTCGCCACCTCGATCACGGGGATGCGCGTTCCGCGCAGGCCGTCGGCAAGCGCCTGGAATTCCGCCGCCTTGTGGGCGTTACCCGAGGCTAAATACAGTCTCATCGACCTGGATCTTGTCCGGGTAGACCACCCCGCCGCGGACCAGGAAGTCGTCGCCCTGCGCCTGGCGGCGCACCCCGGAAAGCCGTATCGCCTGGGAAAGCTTCTCGGTCCTAAGTCCCCCGAGGCCGGGCTTTGCGCGCTCGTCGGCGAGGAGCACAGGCGCCTGGTAGACGAAGAGGTAGTCCAGCTGGCGCTCGATCAGCGCCCGGCTGAGGAGCTCCGCCCCTCCCTCGAAGAGAACGCCCCCGATTTTCTCCTCGGCGCAGCGCGAGCGAAACTGCTCCAGCGGGACCCGCCCGCTCAAAGACTCGAAGATCCAAACCCCGACCCCCTGGTCGCGCAGCTTGCGGACGTAGCCCATGCCCCCGTGCTGCGTCGTCACGACCACCGTCCGCTCCCTGAAGTCGTCCGTGTAGACGCCCGGCAGGCTCCGGTCGATGACCGACCGCAGGAGCCCGTCGAAAACGAAGCGGACGGGGCATTCCTCGGGCTGCCCCTCGGACCGCGCCGTGAGCCTGGGGTTGTCTGTGATGACGGTGCCTGCGCCGACCGCGATCCCGGGGAAGAGCCTTCGCCAGCGGTGGACGTCGGCGCGCGCCGCCTCGCCGGTGATCCACTTGGAATCCCCCGTGCGGGTCGCGATCCGGCCGTCGAGGGTCGAGGCGAGCTTGCCCGCGAGGAAGGCGCCGCCCTTGGCGACGGTGTGGTTGTAGATGAGGTTCAGGTCCTCGCAGTCGGTCCCGAGGACCCCGGAGACCACCTCGACGCCGGCCGCGCGCAGGATGTCGAGGCCCCGTCCGGCGTGGGCGGGATTCGGGTCGACGGCGCCGACCACCACCCGGCGGATACCGGCGGAGAGGATTGCGTCCGTGCAGGCGCCCGTCCGCCCTGCGGTCGAGCAGGGCTCGAGCGTCACGTAGAGGGTGGCGCCCGGGATCGGGTTTCGCATCAGGGTGGAGATCACCACCCGCTCGGCGTGAGGCCCCCCGTCCTTCTCATGGAAGCCCTCGGCCGTGACCTGGCCGTCTTCGACCAGGACGGCCCCCACCATCGGGTTGGGATGGGTTTTCCCCCAGGCGCGCCGCGCAAGGTCGATCGCCCTGCGCATGTGCCGCTCGTCGTCAGGCCCTGACATAGGGATTGTTGGCCTTCTCCTCGCCGACCGTGGTCGGCCCCCCGTGGCCTGGATGGATCACCGTCTCGGCGGGAAGCGTGTAGATCTTCGTGCGGATGGACCGGTCCAGGGTGCGCGAATCCCCGCCGGGAAGGTCGGTCCTGCCGACGCTGCCCCTGAAGAGGGCATCGCCCGGGAAGGCCATGCCCTCGGCCGGGAAGTGGAACATGAGGCTGCCCGGGCAGTGCCCGGGCACGTGGCTCACGGCCACCTTCTGGCCGAAGACCTCGATCGTGTCCCCATCCTTGACCCAGCGGTCCACGCGTATGGGCTCGATGACCATCCCCGGCTGCATGAATGCGCTCATGACCGAAGGCGCCTCGAGGAGGGGACGGTCGTCGCGGTGTGCAAGGATCGGAACGGAGGCCTTCCTCGCCACCTCGGCGGCGCCAAGGGTGTGGTCCCAGTGCCCGTGGGTGAGCCACAGGGCGGACAGGGTGCAGCCGTCCCTTTCAAGGAGGGGCCCCAGCATCGGCCAGAGGCCCGGCGGGGCGTCGATCAGGACCGCCTTGCCCGAGGCCGGATCGGTGAGCAGGTAGGCATTCGTCGGGATGGGTCCGGCCGGAAGAACGTGGACGTTCACGCCGCAAAGAGAGAACTTTCCGCGGGTTCCGCAACGGCGAAAATTCACCTTCACCTTTGGGCGCCCAGCGGCTACCGATAAACCCTTTAAAATGCCGACCCTCAAGTTCGCCGTTCTCGCTGGTGATTACATTGGACCCGAGGTGATGTCCGAGGCCCTCCGGGTCCTCGGCCACGTCGCCCAGCTCGAGGGCCTGACCCTGGACCACCAGGCCGCCGACGTGGGCGGGATCGGCATCGACAATCATGGCAAGGCGTTGCCTGACTCGACGTTGCACACCTGCGAGGCCAGCGACGCCATCCTGTTCGGCTCGGTGGGAGGGCCCAAATGGGAGAAGCTCCCGCCGAAGGAGCAGCCGGAGCGCGCCGCGCTCCTGCCCCTGCGCAAGCATTTCACGCTGTTCGCGAACATCCGCCCGGGGATCCTCTACAAGGAGCTGACGGCGGCCTCACCGCTCAAGAGCGAGCGCATCCCCGAAGGGATCGACATCGTCTGCATCCGGGAGCTGACCGGGGGCCTCTATTTCGGGAAGCCGAAGGAAACCACCGTGCTCGCCGACGGCGACGTCCAGGCCGTGGACACGATGATCTACCGCAGGAGCGAGATCAAGCGCATCACCGCCACCGCGGTCGCCACCGCCCGCGCGCGCAAGAAGAGGCTCTGTTCCATCGACAAGGCCAACGTCCTCGAGACCTCCGTCCTCTGGCGCAAGACCGTCACCGAATATGTCGCGAAGAACGCCCCCGACATCGAGCTGAGCCACATGCTGGTCGACAACGCCGCCATGCAGCTCGTCCGCAGCCCCAACCAGTTCGACGTGTTCGTCTCGGAGAACATGTTCGGCGACATCCTCTCCGACGAGATGGCGGTCATCTGCGGGTCGCTCGGGATGCTCTCCTCGGCCTCCCTCGGCGCCGGCAAGAACTCCCTCGGCCTGCCGTTCGGGCTCTACGAGCCCGCGGGCGGCACAGCTCCCGATATCGCCGGCAAGGGGATCGCCAACCCGTGCGCGCAGATTCTCTCAGCGGCGCTGATGCTCAGGCACAGCTTCGGCCTCGAGAAGGCCGCCTCCCGGATCGAGGCCGCGGTGCGCAAGGCCGTGACCGGCGGGACGCGCACGGGGGATATCTCCTTCGGGGGCCCCTCGGTCGGCACCAAGGCCATGACGGACGCAGTGATCGCCGCGATATGAAGTCCTCCGAGATCCGCCAGTCCTTCCTCGATTTCTTCGCGAAGCGCGGCCACACGATCGTGCCGTCGGCCTCGCTGATGCCGAGTTCCCCCGGCCTCCTCTTCACGAACGCGGGGATGAACCAGTTCGTCCCCATCTTCCTCGGGGAGAAGGCGGCGGACGTCTCCCACTGGGCCGGGGCGAAGCCGGGCAAGGACACCCGCGCCGCGGACACCCAGAAATGCATCCGCGCCGGCGGCAAGCACAACGACCTCGAGGATGTCGGCTTCGACACCTACCACCACACGCTCTTCGAGATGCTCGGCAACTGGTCGTTCGGCGACTACTTCAAGAAGGAGTCCCTCGAATGGGGCTGGGAGCTGATCACCACGGTCTGGGGCATCCCCGCCAAGCGCATCTTCGCGACGGTCTATTCCCCGGACAAGGCAAAGGGCGACCCGTCGGAGTTCGACCAGGAGGCCTTCGACATCTGGAAGGGCATCTTCCAGAGGGCGGGCCTCGACCCGGCCGTCCACATCGTGCGCGGGGGAAAGAAGGACAATTTCTGGATGATGGGCGAGACCGGGCCCTGCGGGCCGTGCTCGGAGATCCACCTGAACCTCCTGGCCGACGACGGCGAGGCCGCGGGCCGGGCGCTCGTGAACACCGGGTCGGCCCGCTGCATCGAGATCTGGAACCACGTCTTCATCCAGTTCAACGCCAACGCCGACGGGACCTTCTCCCCGCTCGCGGCGAAGCACGTCGACACGGGCATGGGCTTCGAGCGCGTCGCTGGCATCCACGCCTCGAGCAAGGGCTTCACGGACTTCACCGCGGACCCGTCCAACTACGACTCGGACGTCTTCGCCCCGCTTTTCTCAAAAATAGCCGAGCTCTCCGGGAAGTCCTACTCCCGGACCGTCCCGGCCACGAAGACAGGCCTCACGGAGCAGGAGCAGACGGACGTCGCCTTCCGGGTCCTCGCGGACCATGCGCGCTGCGTGTGCTGCGCGATCTCGGACGGGATCGTCCCCGGCAACGAGGGCCGCAACTACGTGATCCGGCGGATCCTCCGCCGGGCCACGCTCTACGGGCGCAAGCTCGGGCTCCCGCCGGGGTTCTTCGCAAAGCTCGTCGACCCCGTGGTCGCCTCTCTCGGGCCGGTCTTTCCCGAGCTCGTTCGCCAGGAGTCCGACATCAGGCGCTACGTCGCCTCCGAGGAGGAAATCTTCGGCCGGACACTCGAGCGCGGACTGAGGCGCTTTGACGAGGCCTCGGCCTCCGGCGCGATCACAAGCGCGGCGGCCTTCGAGCTCTACGACACCTACGGCTTCCCGCTCGACCTGACGGAGGTGATCGCGACCGAGCGAGGCGTCGCGGTCGACGCGTCGGGCTTCGAGGAGCTCATGGAGCAGCAGCGCGAGCGCGGGCGCTCCGCGCAGAAGAAGGAGGTCATCGTGGCGGCCACGGAGGGCTCGGGCGGCGCCGCCCAGCCGACGCGCTTCACCGGCTACGCGCTCGACCCCTCCAAGGGAACCCACGCCACGCTCGTCGACGTCGCAAGGACCGACCAGGGCGTCTTCCTCATCTTCGACCAGACGCCCTTCTACGCGGAGATGGGCGGCCAGGTCGGCGACGCCGGCCACGCGCTCATCGGGGGCAAGGCCGTCTCGATCACGGACACGGCGAAGGACAAGGCGGGCCGCCATCTCCACAAGGTCGGTGCCGACGCCGCGGTTCCATCCCCCGGGGCAAGCGCCGACCTCTCGGTCGACCTTCCCCGCCGCCGCGCCATCCAGCGCAACCACACCGCGACGCACCTTCTCCACTGGGCGCTTCGCAAGGTGCTCGGCACGCACGTGCGCCAGGCCGGCTCGCTCAATGCGCCCGACCGCCTGCGCTTCGACTTCTCTCATTTCGAGGCGGTCACGCACGCCCAGATCCGGGAGATCGAGGACCTCGTGAACATGAGGGTCATCGAAAATTCCAGGGTCGAGGCCTACGAGGTGGACTTCGACAAGAAGCCCGAGGGCACCCTCGCCTTCTTCGGTGAGAAATACGGCAAGGTGGTGCGCGTCGTCGACATCGGAGGCTATAGCCGCGAGCTCTGCGCGGGCACGCACGTGGCGACGACCGGCGAGGTCGGCCTCGTGAAGGTCGTGCATGAGGGCGCGATCGCGGCGGGCACCCGTCGGATCGAGGCCCTCGCCGGCGAGGGCGCCTACCGGCATGCGCTCCAGGCCTTCGACACGGTGGAATTCGTCGCGCAGAAGCTCGGCGCCCCGCGCGAGGGCGTCGCCGGGCGGGTCGATGCGCTCCTTGCCGAGAAATCCGACCAGGAGAAGAAGCTGAAGGCCTTCGAGCAGAAGGCCTCGGCGGGACTTGCCACCGAAATCGCAGATAGAGCGGTCTCGGCCGACGGGCTAAAGTTCGCCTCGGAGGTCGTCGCCGTGGATTCGCCCGACGCACTCCGGGCGCTCGGCTCCCAGGTCATGGGCCAGTTGGGAGAAGGCGTGGTGCGCCTCGGCGCCGCCTTCGGCGAAAAGGCCACCGTCGTCGCCTTCGCCTCTCCTGCAGCCATAAGGGCGGGCCATCAGGCGGGAAAGATCGTGGGAGAGATGAGCGTGCAGCTCGGCGGCAAGGGCGGCGGCAAGCCGGACTTCGCGATGGGCGGTGGCCGCGAAGTCGGCCGCCTCCGGGAAATCCTGAGCGCACCCTTGCCCAAACCGGCGCCGGGCGGTAAGGTGGCCTGATGTCCACGACCTCCGGGGTCGCTGTCTCGCAGCTCGACTGCATCCTGGCCTTTGACGCCAGCAACCGCCTCGCCATACGCCGGCAGGGGCCCAAGGCCACCCTACCCTTCACAGGCGCGAGTTTTGCCGAGGTCTTGGGCAGCCTCAATTCCTCGTTCCCAAGCCATACGGAACCCAAGGAGCGGTTCGGCGCCGAGGCGGACGGCCACTCCTACAGGGTCTTCCTCACCCAGGTCGAGGTTACGCCCGCCGATCCCGAGGTGGAGTTCCGCTCGGTCGAGGAGCTCGACCGCGGGCCGGGAAGCCTGACGCCGGCGCTCGAGGGCGTCCTCCGCCAGCTTGATCCGCACCTGATCGAGATTCCGTACCTGAACCTCGGCGAGAACGACTTCATCTACAAGTTCAGGCCCGAGAAGGAACGCAACACCGCCATCTACGCCCAGGATGCCGAGGCCGGGGCCATCTACCAGTCGAGGCTCTGCGCGGCCATCAAGGCGCTGGCCCGCCGCCACGAGCGCACGGCGTCGGCGCCCGTCCTCCTCGACTTCGGCGCCGTGCACTACCTCGTTCCGAGCCACTTCGGCTTCTGCCTCGGCGTGAAGAACGCGATCGAGAGGGCCTACGAGACCCTGACCGAGAATCCCGGCCGCCGGGTGTTCATGCTCTCGGAGCTGATCCACAACCCCTTCGTCAACGACGACCTGATCCGGCGCGGTCTGCGCTACCTCCAGACCGACAAGGGCGTGCCCCATCATGCCGGGCCCGGCGGACCGGAGCTCTGGGACACCCTGACGCCCGACGACATCGTGATCATCCCCGCCTTCGGAGCGACCGATGAGGACAAGAGGCGCCTCGTGAGGAAGGGTATCGCCGTGCGCCAGTACGATGCGACCTGCATGCTTGTCGAGAAGGTCTGGAAGGCGGCCCGGGTCTACGGGCGCGAGGGCTACACCGTGGTCATCCACGGCAAGCACGAGCACGAGGAGACGAAGGCCACCTTCTCCAACACCCAGCGCCACGCGCCCGCGATCATCGTGCGCAACATGGAGGAGACCCGGCTGCTCGGGGAGATCATCCTCGGTTCGGGCCCGGCCAACGAGGCCCGGTTCCAGGCGCTCTTCGCGGGCAAGTTCACGCCGGGATTCCGGGTCGACCGCGACCTCTCGCGGGTCGCCGTCGTCAACCAGACGACGCTCCTCATGAACGAGACCCGGGAGATCATCGCGCACCTGAGGGACGTCTTCGCGGAGAAGGTCGGCCGCGACCAGCCAGGCGAACAGCCCCGCGTCGGCGGCCAGGGGCGCAACGACACCCTCTGCTACGCGACCCAGGTGAACCAGGACGCCCTGGCCCGGGCGCTCACCGAGCCCTTGGACGCCGCCTTCGTGATCGGAGGCAAGAACTCCTCCAACACCTACCAGCTCTACCGCCTCTGCGAGCAGCGCCTTGGCAGGCGCGCCTTCTTCATCCAGAGCGAGGCGAACATCCTCTCCCCCCTCGAGGCCGAGCACTACGTCTTCCCGGCAAAGGGGCCGGCGGGCCAGGGCGGCAGCGTCGAGCGCCGGCCCCTCTGGGAGTCGGTGGAGCCGGCGCCCGGCGCCGGCCCAAGGAGGATCCTCGTCACGGGCGGGGCCTCGTGCCCCGACGGGATCATCCAGCAGGTGATTTCCAGGATAAACAGCTTCTACCCGCCGGAGCAGCTGCGCGCCATCGAGGCGGTCCTGGGTGACCTGGCCGGGAGCTAGAATCCCGGCCGGGGCCGTCAGAAGCGGACGGTGAGCCCGCCCTTGACGCCTTCCTCGCTCGCGAAGTCGATGCTGCTGGAGTAGGAAAGGCCGTTGCCGTTCGCGTCATAGCCGCTTGGCACCGACTGCTTGTAGCTGCCGGCTCCCTCGTAGACGCCGCCCACGTAGAAGCCCGCGGTGTCCGTGAGCTGGTACTGGAGGTTGGCGTCGACGTAGTAGCCGGGGAGCAGCTTGCTGTTCTCCTTCTGGTAAAGCATCTGGTAGTCCTCGCCGGTGGCGATCGTCAGGTCCTCGAGGACGTTCAGGACGGAGCCGGAATAGATGAGCGCCGGACCCGCGCTGATGCTCAACTTGAGGTTCTTGCCGAGGGGCGCGATGAGCGTCGGTCCGACCCGCAGCGTGTAGTAGGCACCCTCCGTGAAATACCGGTTCGTCGTGTCGGTAAGAACGTTGGTGTAGCTGCGGCCGGCAGAGCCGCCGATCGGCATGTCCCCGAGCAGGATCACCTGGTTCACGCTCTGGGTCTGCGTCGCCTGGGTCGTGCCGACGACGGGCTGCCCGTTGGCGCCGTAGACCGTCTGCGTGCCCACCGTCGGCGAGCTGTAAGGCGCGGCCGGCACCACCTGCCCGAAGAGGTCGTAGGTGTCGGTGAGCGTCGTGATCGTCGTCGGGACGTTCGCGTAGACGCTCGAGTGGATGTCCGAGATCGCGAAGCCGGCCGTGAAGCTCCACTTCAGGTGCTTCCCGAGCTTGCCCATGTCCCGGTCGAGGATGAGCTCAAGGCCCACGTTCGACTTGCCGGTGGTGTCATGGTCGCCCGTGTCGGTGATCTCCGCCGAGTAGGTGTGGAAGGTGATGTCGCCGTTCGGCAGGATCTGCGATGGGATCCCCGCGGTCTGCCCCGAATTGTCGTAGCTCCATGTGTCGGTGCGGCCGTCCGACTGGATGGGCTGGGAGATCTGCCCCCCGAGTCCCGAATTGACCGTCACCGTGCGCGAGTCCGGGCCGACCGTGCCGTCGATGTAGGTGCGCGAGATGTTGGGGACGTTGGTCGAGGCGAGATCGCCGGGGTCCACCGTGGAGGGGTTGATGCCCTGCCCGCTGTAGTTCGTCTTCGGCCCATGCAGGAAGAACCGCTCACCGAGGCTCATCGTCGACTTCGGGACGTAGATGTACTCGTCCAGCTGGCTGAAATTGGGGATCTCCTCGGGGGCCTGCTTCTCCTCGTCCTTTGAATCGTCGTCGGCGGCACGGATGCCAACGAGTGGCAGGAAGGCGGCGCAAAGCGCAATGCGGAGGAATCTCATGCTTTAGGAGGGGAGGAGTGGGACGCCTTGGTCCGGGAAAAGTTGCATCAAAATAGGGTACCGGCGGAAGGAGCGTCAAGGCTCATGCCTTCATATCGTCGTCCTCGCCGGCCTCGTCCTCCTTGGACTTGCTGGCGCGCACCCCGAGCTCCTCCTCCCTCTGGTCGAGCTCGATCTCGCGCTCCTGCTGGTTCTGCACCTTCTCAAACAGGCGGGTCTCGCTCTCCTCCATGAACTGCTCGCGCTCGCGAAGCGCGTTCTGGGCCTCCTTGAGGACGGCCTCCTGGCGCTCGAGCTCGGCGCGGAGCGCCTCGAGCGCAGCCTTCTCCTCGGGCGAGACATGGACCGCCACGGGCGTCGCCTTGCGCGACGCGGCGACCAGCTGCTCCCGGGCGGCAAGGAGCGCCTCGGCCTCGGCGAGCTCGCGCTCGAATTCCCTGAGGCGCGCCTCGCGCTCCTGCACGATCCGCTCGCGCTCGGCGAGCTTGAGCTCCAGCTGCCGCAGGGACCGCTCCAGGTCGGCGATACGGGCGTCGTCGGCGACCCCCCGGACGCCGAGGGGCGGCCGGGTCGCCGAGACGATCGCGCGGATGGATTCCCTCGCCGCGGCCGTGGCCTCCGATACCGTGAATGGCGAGCCGGTCTCGGGCCGGTTGCGCCTCAGCGACAGGCCCCCGATCGAGTCGGTCTTCTTCGTGGGAAACCGGATGTTGGACGGGTCAGCCATTCGCGTGGATTCCCGGGAAGGACACCCTATTTCTTGAAGAACCGCTTGAAGAAGCCTCCGGGCTTCCCGGAATCCGATTCGCCCGATCCCGCACCGGGCTTGATCAGCTGGCGCACGAGGTCGGAGACTTTCTTCTCAAGTTCCACGTTGCCGAGCACACCGAGCTGCCGGGCGACGCCGCTGCTCTCCGCAAAGTCCCTCTTGAGGGTGGCGAACTCCTCGCCGAACCACACCGTCGCCTCCTTGGCCTTCGGCATCGGGTTCGGCAGGCGCGTGGCCTGTCCGAGGGCCTCGACCAAGTGGAGGCCCTTGGAGCCCTTTCGGAAAGGCAGGATCTCGCCGAGGGTGACCTCGTCGAGGTTTGAAAGGGCATTCAGGAGCTTCCGGAAGTCGCCGCCAATGATGACGTTCTGGGACATGCCCTGGGCGAACACCGCAAACTCGCCGAGCGTCTTTAGCTTCTCCAGCTTGCAGAACTCGACCGTGTCGGCGCTGAGCGCCGTGAGGGAGATCGGGAAGTTCTCGGGCACCCCGATCCTCGCCATGTTCTTCAGCAGCGGGTTGTCGCGGGCGGCCGCGGCCTCCGTCTGCTCGACCATGTCGCCGAACGGGCTGTCGAAGGCGAGCGTCTCCTTGAGGATCGAGATCAGCAGGTCGAGCTTGTCCGCCGACTGGCCCTTGAGCGCGAGGAGCTCCTGGGCCTCGTCATAGGTGAGGTCGATGTACTTGGAGGGGGTCTCGTCCTTGTTCTTCACCGGCCACACCGGGCCGTCCAGGTTCTGGGCAAGGCTTGAGACCTGGGTGTCGACCATGATCGAGCTCGCGAACGCCGTCCGCACCTCGTTCCAGTCCTTTTCCGTGTATTTCGGTTCGGGCATTTTCGTTTCAGTTAAAACTGGGGCTCGTGCGTCGAGATCTCCGTCGCGAGCTTGCGGTAGTCGTTCGTGACGGAGTCCGTGGCGTCTGCCGCCTCCGTGCCGACGAGGATGACCGGAAGTCCGAGCGCCACCGAGCGGCGGACCACCATCGCGTCGCGGATCTGGGTGTTGAAGATCTTGGCGCTCGGCGCGGCGCGCTTCGCGGCGCGAAACTGGTTCAGGCGCAGCTGCATCCTCATCTTGGGAACCTCGATGTCGACGCCGGTGCGGATCGAGTTGAAGACGAGGCCCTGGACCTGGGCCGGCGGCCCCATCGAGGCCTTGCGGAAGCTGGCCGAGATCGCGTGGAACTTCTGCAGCTTGTCGACGAGCAGCGTGAACCCGATGAGGCTCAGCGCGTCGGGATTCGAGGGGACGTAGATCTCGTTCGAGGTGAAGACGCCGCACTGCGCGGCGCGCAGGATGTTGGGCGGGCAGTCGAACAGTATGAAGTCGTAGTTGGGCTCTAGCATCGCGACCTGCTCGCAGAACACCAGGTAGGCGGGCCGCTTGGGGTCGCCGTTGTACTCCGCCTCGAGGTCCACCAGGTTGAAGGTGGTCGGGACCAGGTCGAGGCCGGGCAGGAGCTTCTCGCCCGCCTTGCCCTCGACCACGTCCTTGATGACGAGGTCCTTGATGTGCGTGTTGCCCGGGTCGAAAATCGAATAGATCGACCCCTGCCCCGTCGCGTTGATCTTGTTCCAGCGATCCAGCTTCAGGAGCCAGATGCTCGCGTTGGACTGAGTGTCGAGGTCGAACAACAAAACACGCTTCCCCATCTTCGCCAGCGCGGCGGCGGTGTTCACGATTAGCGACGTCTTCCCGACGCCTCCCTTGTAGTTGATGAAGCTTATTTTGCGCGCCATGAGTTAGCAGCGGGTATGTGTGTTATCAGACAACAATGTGCGGAGTGTGCCGACAAGCCGCGAGTCAAAAAGACCCGTGAAAAACACGTACACGCAAACCTGGATTAGGTTCCCGCCGTCCACTTGAACACCAGCGTCGTCAAGGGGGGGAGCGTAAGATTAATCGATTGCGTATAGCCGTCCCGCGGCTCTTCGTCCGAGGAGCGCCCGCCGTCGTTGCCGAGACCCGACCCGCCGTAGTGCTCGCTGTTGGAATTGATCATCTCGCGCCACCATCCCCGACGCGGCACACCCACCCGGTAGGAACGCGTGGCGCCCCCGAAATGACCGACGACGACGAACAGTGTCTGGTCCCCCGAGTCAGAGCGAAGAAAGGCGATCACGTTGGCGTCGGCGTCGAGGCAGCTGATCCATCGGAAGCCGTGCGGGTTGAAGTCGTTGCTCCCAAGGACCGGCTCCGACGCGTATAGCCTGTTGAGGTCCCCCACGAGCCTGCGGACGCCCTCGTGGTCCATGTACTGGCAGAGGTGCCAGTCCAGGCTGCCGCTGTGGTTCCATTCCTGGGTCTGTGCAAACTCGCTCCCCATGAAGAGGAGCTTCTTGCCCGGGTACGTCCACATGTGCGTGTAAAGAGCCCGTAAATTTGCCGCCTTCTCCGGAATGTGCCACGCTCCCATCTTGTAGAGCATCGACGCCTTGCCATGGACGACCTCGTCGTGGGAGAAGACCGATACGAACCTCTCGGCGTACTGGTAGAGCATCCCGAAGGTGAGGTCGTTCTGGTGGAAGCGCCGGTGGATGGGCTCCAGCGAGAAGTACTTCAGCGTGTCGTGCATCCAGCCCATGTTCCACTTGTAGTCGAACCCGAGGCCCCCCTCGGACGGCGAGCGCGTGACCCCCGCGAAGGAGGTGCTCTCCTCGGCGATCATGAGGCAGCCCGGGAAGTAGTGGTGGACAAGGTCGTTCACGCCGCGCAGGAACGCGATCGCCTCGAGGTTCTCCCGCCCTCCGTACCGGTTCGGCACCCACTCCCCCGCCCCGCGCGAATAATCGAGGTACAGCATCGAGGCCACCGCATCGACCCGCAGGCCGTCCAGGTGGTAGCGGTCGAGCCAGGCGAGGGCGTTGGCGACCAGGAAGCAGCGCACCTCGTTGCGCCCGTAGTTGAAGATCAGCGTCCCCCAGTCCATGTGGGAGCCCTGCCTCGGGTCGGCATGCTCGTAGAGGTGGGTACCGTCGAACTCGGCGAGGGCGAACGCGTCCCGGGGAAAGTGCGCCGGCACCCAGTCGAGGATGATCCCGATCCCGCGCTGGTGGAGGTGGTCCACGAACCACGCGAAATCCTCCGGCGACCCGAAGCGGTGGGTCGGCGCGTAGAAGCCGGTAACCTGGTAGCCCCACGACCCGTCGAACGGGTGCTCGGCGAGCGGCATCACCTCGATGTGGGTGAAGCCCATCTCGTTCGCATAGTCGGCGAGCAGCGGGGCGGCCTCGCGGTAGGTGAGCGGCCGGTTGCCCTCCTCGGGCTTCCGGCGCCAGGAGCCGAGGTGGACCTCGTAGACCGACACGGGCCGGTCCAGGCTGCCCGCCTGCGACCGGCGCCTCTCCATCCACGCCCCGTCGTTCCAGGTGAAGGACCCGGTCTCGCAGACCCTCGCGGCGTTGCCCGGGGGCCCCTCGAAACGCGTGCCGTAGGGGTCGGTCTTCACGCGGATCGCTCCGCGGCG
>Ga0181537_10001518_pt1 | contig 21269 bp, 16 predicted proteins | sample PEATcosm2014_Bin_39_FD_119765 | JGI IMG/M metagenome (GOLD analysis project Ga0181537, IMG submission 119765) | Peatland microbial communities from MTU Mesocosm Facility, Houghton, MI, USA - PEATcosm2014_Bin23_10_metaG | ecosystem: Environmental > Terrestrial > Soil > Wetlands > Peat | place... | reverse complement strand
TCAGCGCCTGGTCCGTGACGGCGATCACCGGATCAGCGCTGGCCGGGACCAAGAGAGAGCGCGCATCCATGCGCACACTCTTCACCGCATCCATCCGAACTCCCGGAAAGTCGATGCGATACGGCGAAACCTGCTTGGGAAGCAGCACGTGCGAGATCAGATCGAAACTGCCTTCCTCTTCGATGGGCGAGCCGTCCGCTTTCAGCAGAGTCGCGTTCACATTCAAATATGCCGGCACAGTGTCTTCATTCTCGACTTCGCCGAGAATCACCACGCGGCCGGGGCGCGAGATAGCATTCATTGACGTGATACGCACTTTGGGCGAATCCACTTCCTGAGCGCCCCAACTCTGCGATGTGTCGCGGCCAATGACGTCCCAGCTCAAGTAGTTCACCGCCACCACCTGCGGAGGCACGTTGGAGAACGCCGGTTTCGGCCAAACCACCCGCCAGACCGCCCCATCGCGGCGCACCCGCAAGTCCCGCACATCATCGAGCGAACCCACGGCGCTCGACCAATTCATCCGCAGGCGTACCAAGGCCTGATCGTGATCGGCGTGCAGTGGAGAAACTTCTGTGGTCTGCAACGTTGAATACGTGCGCAAACTGCCATCGCTTCCCGCCACATCCCGAATGAACGATGCGAGATCGGTATCGCTGCTGTGATCAAGTGAGGCATAGGCCTGGGGGTAGTTGTGAGCTTGAATTTCGCTCATCAGCGCCTGCACAGCTTCTTCGGGGGTTGCCGCAGAGAACATGGCATGCTGCTTTAGCCCTCCAGACTGCAGCCAGGCAAAAGCAACCAGCACGACCGTAGCGACGGTGAGAAAGGCTACAAATCCCCACTTCATGAGCGCACCCCATCGGCGTAGACGCCATCCGGCGTTTCTCTGGGCACAGCGGCTGTTTTCCACGCGCGTCGCGGCTCGACCAAGAAACACACAAACAGAATGGCCAGGAAGCTGCTGCCGATGGGCAGAATGCCCCACATCAATCCTTCCCACGGGGTTGGCATGGCGTCTGACGGAATCATCCGCGCGGGAATCGCATCATCCTTGGACCATACGGTGATTGTTCCGGAGTCATAACTCTCGACCTGGCGCCAACCGCCGAAAACGAGGAGTGGTTCATAGAACGGATCGTGCACGAAGATGTATTTCAAGCCGTAATGGTCGGCGTGCTGAAGCATGGCGCGAAGTGAATCCATGCCGGCCACGCCAAAGAACTTGGCGCTGGTCAATTGCGCCGCGCCGTAACGCGTCATCTCCGGCAGCAGGCGGGCCGAGTTGTACTCGCCATCGATGCTGTTCGCGGTGGTGTAAGTTGAAACCTTGGAGAGCGCATTGCCAAATCCGAGGGTCAGATAGCGGTACTGGTCATGGCCATCGCGATTCATGAATGAAACCACTGAATCCACGTTCAGCGAACTGGTGACGCGAAATGGACTCCAGGACAGCCACCCCAGCGCAAGCGCGAAGCTGGCGATGGCGGCTGTGCTGACTCCGATCGCACCCCAGCGCGGAGAACGGTCGATGACTCGTGCCACTAACAATCCCGCAATCGGCAGCGCCAGCACGGTAGCCCACAAGGTGAAGCGCTCGTAGGTGAGAATTTCAAAGGCCCGGCCGAAGATCCAGCGCGGAACCGGAGTGGTGCCGCCCAGCGCAATCAGGAACGTCACCCAGAACGCCAGCAGCAGCACTCGCAAACGAGGATTTGAGGCACCCTTGACCACAATGAAGGGCAAGGCCAGGATCAAAGCGCCGTAGGGCACGATGAAGTAATTCATTCCGTATACCCAATTCATCAGCAGGTTTGAACGGCTGGCATGCGGAATAGGCAGTTGCTCAATGGGATGCCGGATGATTGCGATCCAGTATGGCAACAGCACGACTCCAACTCCCACGGCGGCGATCGCGGCGAAGACGAAACCGCGCGCGATGATTGGGGTCCCGGGCTGCTCTTCGTGGCGGCCGTCATACCAGGCCAGCCATAGAACGGGCAAGGCAAAAAGGACGGAACCAAAGATGAGCGTAACGTGATGAGCCGACGCGGCGGCCAGCGTGAGAGCAATGCCCTTCAGCAGGGATCGCCAGTTAGCCGACAGGCACCACGAATAGAAATACGGCAGCGCCAGAAAGTACAACGACGCTGACAACGTCGTGGGCAATTGGCCCGCCGAATAGACCAGAAACGCGATGCTGCCGGCAAAAACCGCCAGAACTCCCGCATAGCTGGCGGCGCGGTCATCCACCCAAAGCTGCGCGAAGCGATACGCTCCCACCGCGAGTAGAACCACGGCAGCTAACTGCACCAGCATGAAAGCTTCGGTGAGCCCCACGACGTACGAGAGCAGCGCGATCCATTGGTGGGTCAGCGGAGGGTATGTGGTTTGAGAGAAGCCTCCGAACCACTTCAAGTTCCAGGGATTAAACCAGTGTTGAGCATAGTGCGACGCGAAAAAAATGTGCAAGTTTGCATCATACGAAGTAGTCGCGGGTAACTGCATCACAAGGAGGGGCCCGTGAATCGCGAGAGCGAGCAGGATGATGGCGGTCAAGGGAATCGGGCGTTGCCAAAAGCTGGTCTCAGTCGGGAGCACGAAGGTTTCCTGGCGGTATCTCATTGAATCGGTGTGTTTGATTCCCGAAAGCCGGGCAAAGGTTGGTACGTTTTTTCTGGGAAGCGCGCGAAAGCGTGCGCAAACGTGCCCAACCACATCGGGAGCTTCGAGCATCTGACCGACAACGGAAGGTCAGGTGTGTACCCTACCCTACCCGCCGGATTACCAGCCATGAAGTTGGAAGGAAGAATGGTGCAATCAGCGTTCAGTGGCCCGATGTTCAGGGGTTGGGTGCGGCTTGCAGTGCTGCTTGCGGCCACTGCCGGCGCCGCCCAAACCTTTGATGTAAACGGCCAAACCTCGTCCACTGCATCTGCGCCTTCCAAGAAGCGAGCCGCGCAGGCCCCAAGTAGTAATGAGACCGGAATGGGCTGGGGCGCGAGCATTGAGGTGGCGCGCGAGGCGCGGGCCGCGCAGACCGCTCTGCAACACGGAGACGCGGCAGGCGCGACGCTGCACGCCCAACGCGCGGTGAACGCCGCTCCACAGAATTCTGATCTCTGGTTTACGCTGGCTTACGCAGCCCGGTTGAGTGGACAGTATTCGCTGTCGGTCGACGCCTATCGCCGGGGTCTCGCTCTGAAACCCTCTTCGGTGGAGGGGCTTTCCGGACTGGCGCAAACTTACGCCCGAATGGGCCGCACCGCGGACGCGCAGCAGGCGCTGGAACAGGTCCTGGCCGCCAATCCTAAGAGCGACGTCGACCTGCAGCTCGCGGGCGAGCTGCTGCTACCCACCGATCCGAAACGAGCACTCGACTATCTGCAGCGCTCGGAAGCGGCAAAAGCGTCCGCGCGAACTGAACTTCTGATGGCCCGCGCCTATGAGCGCACCGGGGATAGTGAGTCGGCACACAAGATGCTGGAGCGGGCGCGGCGCTCGGCTCCCTCGAATCCTGAGGTGCTGCGGGCGGTTGCTTCGTACTATCGCGATACCGGACAGTACGACGAGGCAATCCGCATCCTGGAAGATTTGCACGCGAAAGACGCGGACATGCTCGCCGAGCTCGGATATTCGTACGCGCTAGCCGGTAACGCACAAGCGTCTGCGCGCAATTATGGCGCGGCCGCCAGCCGGGCCCCGCGCGACATCGAGATTCACCTTAATGCCGCGCAAGCCATGCTCAATGCGCGGGAATTCGACAAGGCCGCCGCCCTTTTGAACCAGGCCGCAACTCTGAATCCCGAACACTACCGCGGCTACGCCTTGCGAGGCAGGCTCGATGCGGCCCAGCATCGCAACCAGGATGCAATCCGCGAATACGAGGCGGCACTGCAGCACCTACCCGAAGGTGTTCCGGAGGGCGTTCTCTATCCGATCTCGCTGCGCGTGGACCTCGCGCAGGTTTACCGTGATGCCGGAGACGCGGCAAATGCAGAGCGCGTCGTCAAGGATGCGGCGAACGCCATCAGCACCGTTGATGTGGCAGGCCCCGAGCGGCCCGAATTTCTGCGAGTGCGCGCCGCAACGGAAGTGGCGGCAGGCAACCTCGATGCGGCGGAAAAGGATTTGCAGGAGGCCATCCGGCTCGAGCCTCGCAACCCCGTATTGCTTCTCAACTACGCGAACCTTCTCTGGCAGTTGGAGCGCAAGGAAGAAGCCCGGAAGGCCTACCGCGAGGTACTGGCCATCGATCCATCGAATGCGGGAGCGTTAGGCTCGCTCGGCTTCCTGTCGCGCGAACTGGGAGACTCCGAGGCTGCCCGCACCTATTTCCTGGAAGCTGCGAAAAAGCATCCCGACGACTATGCACCATACTTGGCTCTGGGCGACTTGTATAGCGAGAACCGCAAATTTCCCGAGGCGCAGGAGAGTTACGAGCAGGCATTCCAGAGGTCGCCGAGCAATCCGTTGATTGTTTCCGGCGCGATGAATGCCGCGCTTGAGGCCCACCATGTCGAGCAGGCCAAGGCGTGGCTCGCGCGGGCCTCAGAGGCAGAGCAACAAAATCCGCAAGTCATGCGGGAGCATGAGCGCTATTTGACGATGACCGGGCAATTCGCGGAGTCGGCCGATCTCGGATATCAGGTGATCCAGAAGCTGCCGAAGGATCGCGAGGCGGTCGATTATCTTGCATATGATCTTCTGTTTCTCAAGCGCCTCGATGAACCGATGGAGGTGGTCAATCGCTTTCAACCCGTTCTTGCGGGCGATCGCGACCTGCCGCTGATTGCAGGGTATGTGCACGCCGACCACAGGGAGTACCAGGCCGCCATCGACAACTTTACCCAAGCCCTCCAGATCGAGCCCAACATGGCGGTGGGCTACATGAACCGGGGCTATGTCTACAACGACATGCGGCTGGCTACGAAGGCCGAGCAGGACTTCCGCAAGGCCCTGGCCCTCAATTCACAGTACGGCGAAGCACGCCTCGGACTGGCTTACGCCCTGCTCCAGTTGCGGCGTTCCACGGCAGCGCTGAAGGAAGCAGAAGCCGCCAGCCGTTTGCTTCCCGATTCCGAGAGTCTGCATCTTGTTAAAGCTGAAGCTTACCGCCAGCGCGCTATGCTGGCTCGCGCAGAGGGCGAATACCGGAAAGCTCTGGAGCTGAATCCGAATGCTGTAAATTCATACATCGCCCTTGCCGATGTGCAGTACCGGGCCCACAAGTATGCGGACGCGGCTGACACGTTGAAAAGTGCGCTCGCGGTCGCGCCGGAAACTCCTGGCCCCGGCCGTCCTGCGTTGAACAGTCCTCCGTCGCACAAGCTCGCCTCCGACAAGGCAATGATTTCGGCGCTGCTGGCAAGATGCTATGCCCGGCTTGGCCGATCGTCCGAAGCCATGCAGGCAATTGATACCGCGGAGCACTCTGGCCGAACGGATTACAAGATCCTGCTCGTCACTGCGGACACTCTGCGCATCCTGGGCCGTCGCGATCAGGCCATGACCAGGTACGCGCGGGCACTGGAAAGTTCCGACGACGATCGGCTACAGGTGCGGCTTGCCCTGGGGCGGCTGTTTGCGGAAGAAGGTAAGGCAGCCGACGCACAACAGCAAGTCGCACTCGGCTTCGCCGAGGCCAGAGTCGCACCCATCGATGTAACCTCTGCTGAAGACTACTTGAACGCGGCAGATATCCTGATGAATATCCACGAGTATCCGCTGGCGCAGCAGATGTATGGGCGTGCTCACGCGCTGGGCGCTGATGACACGGCCGTGGCGGTGGGTGTGGCGAATGCATCGCTGGCCCTGGGTGACACGCGCAGTGCCGAACTGCAATTGGCCAGCCTGTCCGATGATCCAGAGCGCAACAACAACTATGACTTTCTGGTTGCGCAGGGCAACGTCTACCGGCAACGCGGCGAGGACGATCGCGCGCTGTCGACTTTCACCCTCGCCAGCCAATTGGACCCACAGGATACGGCAACCCGCATCGCAACCATGGAACTGGCGGAAGAAGAAGGCCGTCCCATCGCCGACCACCTTGGCATGGGTTCGGGCGTGCGCGTAGGGGCTGTGTTTGAAGACGAAAACATCTATCAGATGGACGCTCGTCTGCTCGGCGCCACCGGAGCCTTATTACCACCCCCGCGGCGTACGATCGAGACTTTTGCTGATTCGCGCTTTCTATTCCGTCCGAATTCCTTTGCTCCGATTCAAGGGTTTGTCGCTGAGCGCAATGCAGAGGGCAGCGTCTCATTCCCGAGCGAGCTTCTGATTCAGGATCGCAATACCTTCGACACGATCTTCAATATTTCCGTGGCGCCGGTTGTGCAGCTGGGTAGCGTGAAGCTGAGCATTACGCCTGGACTGCAGTACACAATTCGGCGCGACACGCTTGCGCCTATGGCCATGGATCAGGATCTGTTTCGGCAGTACCTGTATGTAGCCAGCAGCTCGATCGACAACTGGCTCTCGTTTTCCGGCAATTTGATTCGGGAAGCGGGTCCGTTCACCGACCAGACTTTGCATTCGCGGGACCTATCGGGCGCGCTCGATTTTCGCCTGGGTCGACCCTGGGGCAAGACCGCGTTGCTGACCGGGTACAGCGCGCGTGACCTGTTGTTTGGACCGGCGGTCAACCAGTACTACCAGACGATTTCCTATGCCGGCCTGGAGCATCGGTTCGGTCCCCGTCTCCATGTGTCGGCTGTGGCAGAGTTTCTGCGTGCCTGGCGAGTCGACGGCGATCTGTCAGCGATCGCGCAAACTCTTCGTCCACGTTTTGGAGTTGAGGCGCGGCTCAACCAACACTGGCTGCTCTCCGCTTCGGGTGCGTGGTCTTCAGGACGCAGCTTTCACGCTTACGACAATGTGACCACGAGCACCTTGATTTCCTACACGCGAGAACGAGGTTGGGGCAGGAGCACAGACTCGGAAACGGCGGCGCTCGCTCATCCCTTGAGATTTTCCTTTGGTCTGGAACAGCAGAGCTTTTACGCCTTCCCCGGAAGCGGGCGCACCCAGGTTGTTCCGGCCGCCCAGTTCAGTTTTTGATGTATTCGTTTCCGCCTGCGCAATTGCCTTAGGACCGCAAGCTCTTTATGACGACACCTCTGGAAGCGCAAGTGCCGACAATGCCGGGGTACCGCGAAGTCTTGCGCCAGCGAGTCGTACGGGGCAGCGCAATCCTGTTACTGAGTACTGGCCTAGTAGCAGGAACCAACCTGGTTTACAACATTCTGATCGCGCGGATGTTAGGCGCTTCGCGCTTCGGCCATGCCTCCGCCTTGTATACGCTCCTGATGCTTTTGTCGGCGATCACTTTATCGTTCCAGATCATCACCTCAAAGTTTAGCGCTCGGAGTTCAGAGAGCATCCAGGCGCAAATCTATGCGAGCATGCTGCGGCGGGCCTGGCAAGTTGGCTGCGGCGTGGCGATTCTGATCGCCGCGGCCAGTGGCTACCTCAAGTCGTATTTCAACCTGCCAGCGCAACAAGACCTGGTGTTGCTCGCAATCGCGGCCGGAGTGTACATACCGCTCGGAGTGCGGCGCGGAAGGCTGCAGGGCTGTTCCAACTTTCGTGGCCTCGCCATCAATGTGGCCGTGGAAGTGGCGGTCAAGCTGGGCGGCGCCCTGCTGTTCCTGCGTCTCGGGATGGGCGTCACGGGTGTAATGACCGCGGTGCTGCTCTCCATTGTCGCGGCTTACATCGTCGCCAGCCCGGGAGCCCAGTACCGCGCTATGCCGGGCCTGATCAAGATCGCGCCTTTTAGCGAGGGCATGCAGGCCGTGACCTACTTCATCGGGCAGGTAATTCTCAGCAACCTCGACATTCTTCTGGTGAAGCATTTCTTTCCGCCGCCGGAGGCGGGAATTTACGCGGCCGTGGCTCTGGTGGGCCGTGTGGTCTTCATGCTGTCGTGGTCGGTAGTCAGCAGCATGTTTCCCGTATCAGCCGGTCATGCGCATGGCCATAGGGGACACTCAGTGTTGTACACCGGGTTGATCCTGGTGGGAGCGGTTACTTCCGCATTCATCGCGGCGGTTGCGCTGGCTCCGCAGTCAGCGTGGACCATGCTGCTAGGCAAGTCGTTTCTGCTGGGAACGGCATCGTCGTTCTCCGCACTTGTAACCGAGTATGCAATCATGACCGCCATCTATTGCATTGCCGTGGTTGTCATGATGTACGAGATCTCGCGGCGCATCGGCACTGCGGCGTGGGTGCAGTTGGGCGCGAGCGCCCTAATGGCCGGGGCCATCTGGCGTTATCACAGTTCCCTGTCCCAGGTGATTCTGGTGCAAGTGTTCGTGATGTGCGGACTGCTGGTGGTGGTCACGATACCTCTTTTCCGTGAGCGAGCCGAATCAGCGCCTTCTCCGGTAAGTCCCGAGGTCTTTGCTGCGCCGTCGGCCCGTGCCGGAGGGTGAGATGGCCGCGGAGTTCTTAGCCGAGTTCTGTCATTCTGAGATCGATCCGCATCGCCGGCACTTCAAGTATTTTTATGGATTGCGCGGCACGAGGGCGACGTTGCGAACGTTGTAGCGATCTCCATCGAACTCGGCTTGAATATTGACGTCGGTGCCTTCCCGTAAAAGACTGAGGCCAGCAGCATCCAGCGATCCGATGGCTAGCTCGCGAACGACTTGGTCGGAATCGCCAGACAGGGCCACGGTACCCGTGCGCAGATCCACGGCAACAACTTGACCCTGAAATGTAAACGAGTTGCCGCGTGTAGCGAGAATCTCAACATTGCTGGCCACATTATCGCTTTTGTTCACCACTCCGTGAGCGGGAGAAAACTGCACCCGGACCAGCATTCCTGGAGACAAGTCCTGCAGCGAGGCGGGCTGACCCTGATTCACAACCATCGTGCTGGGCGTCACGTGAAGGGAAACATTTTGCGGGCTCATGGGATCACGCAAGGTCAGTTGCGACTTAGCTGCGTCGTACCGCACAACCTGCCCATTCAGCTCAACTGCTTCGGATGAGCCGGTTCGCACGGCACGGGCAAACAGTTTTCCATGGTCGATGACAGTGTCAACTGAAACAACTGACCCAGCGGGAATACTGACCAAGCGTGTGGCCGCGTCAGCGGGAAAAACCTGAGTCCGCGCATCGAAGGCAATCCGGATATCGCGGCCTCCAAAGGGGTGAATCAACAGCTGATCGTGGACGGGATCCAGTCGCTTCAGCACACCGCGTACTAGACCCACCTTGCCACCGAGCCCAGGTTCTGCGGTGAGCGCTGATGTAGCTGCCGAAGAAGTTACTACCGACGACAGATGGTCTGCAAGGGCAGCCGTTGGCTGCGGGCCGCTGTCGTTCGATTCGGTGTTCGATGCAGAGGAGGATTGCGCCGGGGACGTGACGGGCGCCGCGAGCTGCGCCTGTGCGTAGCCGGCCATTAAGAGCATCGTCAATAAGAGCTTTGGCATCGTTCCTTGGATGCGGAATGGCGGCATCTCGGATGGGCCATCAGCATAGGGTATTTACTGTAGTCGAATCGAATCCAGGCACCGAAGTTCCAACCGATGACTGCTTTCCGACATCATAGTGTCGGGCGAAATGATGATGAATTTAAACAAGTTGAGAACGCTGGTCGCGATTCCGGGTTTGCTGGCAATGAATCTTCTCGCCGGGACCAGTCAAGGGTTCGCGGGTGATTTGAAAATTAACGTCCCGCAGCGCAGCATATCCACCCCCAGCCAGAAGCTCAACCGCGAGGGCGTCGCCGAACTGAAGCACGGGCATGCGAAAAAAGCCAAACAACTTTTCTACCGGGCCTATCTGCTGGATCCCGACGACCCATTCACCCTGAATAATCTCGGCTACGTCGCGGAATTAGATGGCGACGCCGACCGGGCTCTGCGCTACTACGCTCTCGCCGCTGGGGACCGTACGGCAGCAATCATCGACCAGTCCAGCGAAGCGGCGCTCAAAGGCAAGCCCCTCGACGAGGCATTCCAGCGGGTTCAGGATTCGGATCAGGCGGTGAGCAAGATCAATGAGCGCGCGATTGTGCTGGCTCAACAAGGGCACGTGTTTGAAGCCCGAAACTTGCTGGAGTCCGCCCTGCCGCTCCATCCCCATAATCCGTTTCTGCTCAATAATCTCGGCTATGCGCTGGAGACGGTTGGAGATTCCGAGGGGGCGCTGCGATCTTACTCCGCCGCGGCCAGCCTGCATTCGAAGGAGCGGGTTGTGGTGACTCCGCGGGCGAAGTGGCGGGGCCGGCCGATCAGCGAGGTAGCCGCGGCAAACGCAGCGGCGGTGAGCGAGCAGATAGCTCGCGGCGAAGGCTTGGACGCAACCACCGCCCGCCTAAATCTGCGCGGAGTGGCGGCGCTGAACGACAATCACCCGCAGGTGGCGCGGGAGTTTTTCTTGCAGGCGTATCAAAAAGACGCGCAAAATGCGTTCACCCTGAATAATCTCGGCTACGTCGCCGAACTGGCAGGCGATCGGGAAAGCGCGGAAATGTATTACGAAGCGGCGCGCTCCGGGCGAGATGCGAAAGCCCGGGTGAGCTACGCCACCCGTCGGAACGCCGAAGGGCAGAAGATCGACACCGTCGCGGTGGATAACCAAACGGACGTTGAGGCCACACTGAAGGCAATCCAAGAGGCAAAGCGGCGGGCGAACCGGCCCATCGAGCTGAAGCGTCGCGACGGTGTTTCTGCCGATACCCTGAAGCGTAGTGACGGAGTTTCCCCTGACAACGAGTCGGATGCGGCTCCGGTGCCTCCGATTACGATGCACGCCCCAGATCTTCCAGCTTTGTCGCCTCCGGATTCCGAACAGAACCGAAATGCGACGACGGGCCCGCCGCCAGCAGGGTCCTCGCAACAGAACTCACAGCCCCAGAACCCAAATCAGTAGGTTGGACGATCTCGCGTGTGCGTCACAGGATGCACAGGTCAGCGGCTTAGATTCAGTGGTTGATTATGCTGTCCCGGGAAGCACGAGTGCGCCGCGCTCCGCAATTGAGCCGCGCTCAACGACAGAATTGTTGACCCCGTCTTCGTCGGACCAGCGCTGAATTTTCTCACCCACGGTGCGTGCCAGTTCCTCTGACCGACGGAGTTGACCGGCGCGCCGCAACCCGGCAGCCAATTGCAGCGTCTTGATGCGCTCATGCTGGCGGAAAGTCCGAATGTATTCCCGCACCACCAGCGGCATGCTCATCGCTATCCCAGCTGCGTAACTCCGCCACGCCATCTCTTTCAACTCACTTGGAGAGTTCAAGGCTTGGAGCAATTGTTCAACCAGGCTGTCGACATCGCCTGGAGTAAAGAACCGCATGGCGATCCCCTCATGCTCCGCGAGCTCTCTGAAATCCTGGATGCCGGAAGCGATGACAGGTACGCCATACTGCGCCGCGAGGTGCGCCACACCGCTGGATCCAGCGGACGAAGAATAAGGCATGACCGCCAGGCTCGCGTCGCGGAACAGGTCCGCAATCGACTCCTCCGGCACATAGCCCAGAAAGCGAATGCGATCGCTCGCATGGCGCTGCGCCATCGACTGCACATAGCCGGGAGTTTTTGGATGATCGCTGCCACCAATGACGAGTCTTACATTGGGAAGCTTGGTTGCCACTCGTTCGAATGCCTCGATCAGCAGCTCGAGACGTTTATAGGTCCCCCACTTTCCAAACGCGAGAATGGAGTGAGTCGGGTTGCCCCGCCGTGAAAAGTCCGGCGGGTCCGGCCTGGCTGTAAAAATCCCGTGCGACCGTACGTTGACCCGGCCGCGCCTGTACTTTTCATCCAAGGTTCGACAGTAGGCAGGCATGAGTACGGAGAGCGAGTTGGCACTCAGGAGCAGATGCGTTGCCAGCCAGCCCCCCGCCCGGTACAGCCGCGGCAAGCTTACCGCGGCATCCTGCAAGTCGACCGTCTCGAACAACTGGTGCAGCGTAACGTGCGAGTGCACTCCCATCAGTCGGGCCGCAGCCGGCGTAACGAGACCGAGCACCGCCGAAAGAGGACGATCACCAAAGCTGGCGAAGCCCAGATTGAACCATGCCACGTCAGGCTTCACCCTCTGGATGGCGCGCAAAAGAGTGACTATGTTGCCCGCCTTGCCGAACCCCCAACAGCGATCGACCTTAAAGCCGGGCAATTCGTCGGCGGGTGCGGGGAGATAATCTCCTAACACCGTCAAGTCAACGGACGGCTCTTGACGGAGCTGGTCCGCCACATGGAAGCCATACTCGTTGAGGGCGTGGCGACTCGGCGGAAACGACGTGATGAGAGCAATTTTCATTGTTCGCTCGACCGCAGCACCAGATCTCGCGACAGCCGGCCGAGTAAGTGCAAATAGTGAAAAGCAACGCTCGCACTGGCCTTACTTTGGCCAGCCCGGCGAAGGCCGAAGTTATAAGGAACCTCCAGCGCTTTCCGGATGCGCCCGCGGACCAGGATTTCAAGCAAGAGTTTGAACCCGGTGGTCTGGAAGGTTAGCCCCTCAATGCAGCGGCGATGAATGATGAAGAAACCAGACATCGGGTCAGTAACACCGAGGTTTTTCTTGGAAATCAGAGGCGCTGCCGCTAGCGTGCTGAGCCGGGAAACGGCGGCCCGCAGTACGTTCCAACCCTTCGTTCCTTCACTCCGAGCGTAGCGGCTGGCGATGGCGATATCGGCTTTTTCAGCCGCCCGCAACAAGTCCGGAAGCAACGCGGGGGGATGCTGCAGATCAGCATCGATTACGCCGAGAAGGTTCGCTCGGGATTGACTCCAGCCCCACAGCACCGCCCCTGCCAAGCCCCGTTCTCCCGCGCGTGAGAGCAGGCGAATGCGCGGATCTCGTTTTGTCCAGTCACGAACCTGTTCGACGGTTCCGTCGGTGCTTCCGTCATCGACTACTACAAGCTCGTACTCATATCGCGTCTCGCTCAATACAACAGTGAGTTGGCTGAGTACATTGTCGATGTTTCCCGTCTCATTGAGAGTCGGCACGACCAGAGCAAAACTATTCTTCGAATCCTCGGGCATCATTCCAAGCCTCGCTTTCAGTAACGCTTAAGGCTTGGATGGGCGCTAGAGGCTTGCCGTTGGGTCGTTTCGGACTCTACAGGAACTTTGTGGGAGGGCTACTGCGCTGGCACCTGGAACCTCAGTCTTTTCCTCAGGCAAACCGCTGTCTAAGAGCCGCGACCGGCTGACGTGACAATAAATGTCACTCCTCACATCCTCTGCGCGACCTTCCGGAATGATGATGAGCTGTGGCGCCAGTTCCCGGAGAAGCAGGAAATTCTTCCGATTCCGATGCATGAATTCCAGAGGATATTCCGGCTTCCTGGCGAAAGCTGCGTCGGGCGACGCGTCCACAATGAAAGCCAGGTTTGGAGTGGGGGCTTGCTTCAAGAGAATCCTGGCATAGCCACGAGTTGCAAATGACTCGGAATAGATATTCGCGATCTGGTCATAAATATAACGGTCGAAGATTATGACGTCAGCGTTCCGCGCGAGTTCGCCGCGAAGCAGGCGCTGCAATCGGGCAACATCCAACGTGTACATCACAGCCCGGGCTGCGGACAAATACCACGTCCGAACGTGTTTATTGTTCTTGGGGGAGAACGGACGTTCAGCCATCGTGTCTGTGGGGCCGATTTCCTCTGCTCCACCGATTCCCGCGCGCATTTTCGACCACACCGCAACGTCATCCCAGAAGCTGAGTCGCAGCACTCGAAAACCCTGCTCCTGCAGGTTCGACGAGAGGCTCTCGATTTGAGTGGTCTTCCCCGCGCCATCGATTCCCGAGAAGGAGATCAGGAATGGGCGAGTAGGTTGGCGCGGCGCGTCAGTTTGGTCGGGATGCATTGATTGGCGAGCTCCATGTTGACCACGTTTCTTTGACGACGGTTCATTAACGATTTGATGACGCAGCCCCGGGAGGTCGCGATGGACTTCTCTCCGCCAACGCGACAACCGAACCAACCGCGATTCCGGCTCCCGCCACCAAACCCAGCTTGATCAGGAGCGAGCGGTGACCATGCTGACGGGCGGGCGCCACTGCAGCTCCCACGGGCTTCGCCGTCGGTGCTCCTTTTACGTTGGCAGCCTTCGCTCCAGCGGCCCCTGAAGGAGCGGCTGGCGCCTGCTGGCTCGATGAGGTCTGCGACTGAGGTTGCGGCGCATCGGGCAACGGATCATTGTCCTTGTCCTGCTGACTGGCCGTGCTGGACTGGGAAGGGCTCGCCAAAAGAGGCATCTCGCTCGACATCACAAATGCGCCCGCCAACAAGGCTGTCGAAAAACACTTTGCATACCTGCAAGCTGTTCGATTCATTTACGCACTCCCCGTTCCCGAGCGTTGGCTCGCACTTAGATCATCAGCGTCGTTCTCGGCCGCAATCTGCGGATAAGCAAGCGCTTCGCTTACAGAATTGAAGACCGGCACCAGCGAAGAGATACGCGTCACTTCGAGCAGCACGCGATTGACACGAGAGCCCGCCACGAACAGAACTTTCGCAGCGCGGCCCGCCGCTTGCGCGACGCACTCCAGCAGCAGGTCAATATCTTCGTGATTCAAAGTGTGACACTCCGAGAAATCCACAATCACGGGAAATGCGGAAGCACGCAGGGCGGTTAGCAACTCTTTTCCCAGCCCACGGCGGTCGGCAAAACTCGATCCGCAGGGGAAGGGCAGGACGGTCCAAGGAATCGCTTTCATAGTTGTACCCTCAGCCACGGCTCTAACGCGATAGAGGCGGGTTCAAAATCCCGCGCGGATGCACTGCCCGCCCGCAAGCGAACATCGCTCTGGCGCCGTGCTTGTCTAGTGGCTTCAAGCTGCTGGATCCGGCTTCCGAGGCCTGCTCGCTGAAGATCGGCGACGGCTCCCCATCTCAGATCTTGCAGATATCCTCCATCCACGCGCCGGTGCCGAATCAGAAGGCCCGGCGCCAGGTAGGTATAGGGCAGAACCGTGGATCGCTCCACCGTGGTTCCGCAATCGATCACGCAATCATGCTCGACCGACGCAAACGGACCGATGGTGGCGCCCGCGCGGACGATGGTGCGCGCTCCAATATAGGTTGGACCGATGAGCCGCACGGAATCCGCGAGACGAACCCCTTCACCGACCCACACCTGCTCTCGAATTTCTTTTCCCAGCGGCCGCATGGCGCAAGCCCCAGTCAGTCCATCTCCGACCAGCTCCTGCCTCTCCCGCGCTGACAAAATGCGTTTGGCATATCCCCGAAACTGATAGGCGGTTTGGTTGCGGTCAGCGGAAGCATCGGAAAGTGCGAATTTCGCCCCGCTTGCATGCACCGCGAGGTCATCTCGCAGAGATACTCCCAATTGGCCTCCGGCGTCCCTGGCTTCGGTCACGGGGTTTCGGCTCTCGCAATGAAAGCGAAGCAAATCCGCCAGATCCATCTCCACGTACGAGTTGAGCTGAATCACAAGAAGTCGCTCGATTCCCTGCTGGGCGAGTCCAGCCAGCGCGGAACCATCCACGCTATCGTCTCGTTCACCGGAAGTGAGCCATAGGTTCCGCACTCCCAGTTTGCGCACGCGGTCTTTCCACGACCGTAAAACGTCGTGGCCCAGTATCGGCATCCTTGAGAAATAAAACGGTCGCGAGTTTGCCGAGCCGGTACGGGCATGAGCTTGAGCCTCATGGATCGACCGAAGGTCTTCCCTGGCCGGAACCACTACTACTGCGCCTAACTCCACGAACTTCCTCCCGTTACGAGAACAGCACTCCGACGACTGAACAAATCTCTGCGTACTCCACAGTGAGACAGTTCGCCCACTGCGGATATTGAAGTACCGTTGAGATGTCGAAGCTGGGCGCGAAGATGTGTAAGAGAAAGAAAATGCAGTATCACGGTCCGCCATATCAGTAAGAAACCCTAGGCCAAACGGCCCTTTGGCGGCGAGAATTGCATGACAAAAGTTGCGGCCCATGTACCTTCGATTTTTCTCATGTCGCAATGTGCTTGAGTGAGACGTGCCATTTACGTAGACTGCTGGCTAATTCTTCCGCAAGATCCTGCAGACACTGTTTCGCACTACCTGACAACCGAGCACTCTTATGAGAAAACTTGCTGTCCTGCTCGTACTGAGTTTGGGAAGCTTGGCCATGGCCAAAGTCTCGGTTTCCGCGCCGTCCAACGGATCGACCGTGAGTTCGACCGTGCAATACGTGGCAACCGCCACTTCCTCTTGCTCAAAGGGCGTCTCCGCGATGGGCATCTATACCGCGCCCGGCGTGCTGGCTTACACCACTCCGGGCGCCGAGCTCAATACGACCCTTACCCTGAACTCTGGCGTGTACAACACGGTTGTAGAGGAATGGGATAACTGCGGTGGAGCTTCGGTGACGCCCATCGCCATCACAGTAGGAAGCGGCAGTTCAGGAAGCAACGGGCCAGTAACCGTGACGTCCCCAAAGAACAACAGCGCGGTGGCGACCGTGGTGCAATATGTAGCATCCGCGACGTCGCCTTGCTCAAAGGGCGTCTCCGCCATGGGAATCTACACGGCACCTAGCGTGCTGGCATACTCCACTTCTGGTGCCGAGCTCAATACGGCGCTCACCCTTAGCCCTGGCGTGCACAACACGGTGGTCGAGGAGTGGGACAATTGCGGAGGCGCCGCGACCGTTCCGGTCACCATCACGGTAGCAAGCAGCTCAGATTCGGGAGTCTTTACCAATCTTCATCAACAGTCCGGATGGACCGGATATGCCCTGCTGCCCTCGCTATACAACATCTGTAATTCCTGCGTGCCAGCGGGCCCGCAGGCCACCTGGTCGATGACCCAGAGTGTTTCCTCGCCTTCGCTCAGCGGAAACTCGACCCAGATGGAGATTGGCGGAGCGACCGTATACTCGGATATCCTCTGGAACAATCACTTGATCGGGAACTTTTCCTCACAGGGGATGCCCGACAATAACCATACGATTATCCCCAACCTCCACAATTTCACCTACGACGTCTATTTTTACGTCGACGACCCCAGCATTTCTCAGGCGGTGGAGTTCGACATCAACCAGTTTGTTGGTGGCAACTCCTACATCTGGGGGCATGAATGCCGCATCGCTGGCGGCAATGAGTGGGACATCTGGGACAATCCCGGTCAGAAGTGGCACCCCACCGGCGTCGCTTGCAATCCGCTGGCAAATTCCTGGAACCATCTCACGCTTCAGGTGCAGCGCACCTCAGACAATCAACTCCTGTTCCAATCGATCACGCTCAACGGAGAGACTGCGACTCTCAACTATTCCGAGAATCCCACACCGACCACGTGGTATGGCGTGACCATCAACTATCAGCAGGATGGGAACTACCAGCAGACGCCCTACTCGGTCTGGCTCGACCAACTGAACTTCACCTATTGGTAGAGCGCTTGATTCCCTTGCGCATGCGCGGCGCATTCGAGGAAAAGACCGCATTTTCTTCTAGATGGCAGCGCCTTCCTCATCCCCTCTTCGAGCCTTTACCGCCTCGGCACTCCACAAGTCCAACCAACTCTCTGTTGCTCAAATTCATCTACTCCTCAGAAGTAAAAAGGGGCATACGGCTTGCGCTTTACTATATTTGGCGGAATGGCGAAGTACACGGGTCGATGTGGCAGAGGGCTTACCTGGGTCGCGCAATTTTTAGCATGCCTGCTGATTCTCGCCGACGTGAGTTCGGCCCAAAGCTCAAGTCCGCCGCCCGCTGCGCCTCCGGCGGCGACCACCACGCCAACGCCCGATACGGCCGCGCCCCAGGACGATGACTCCGGCGGCTTCGTCTTCAAGAAGGAAGTAGAAGAAGTTATTCTGCACGCGATTGTTGTGGATAACCAGAATCGACTGATCACCGGTCTGGCCAGCGACAACTTTAAAGTGTACGAAGACGGCAAACTGCAGAAAGTGACCTCCTTCCACAAAGAGCGCGTCCCCGTGGCGCTCGGAATTTTGATCGATAACTCGGGCTCGATGTTGCCGAAGCGGGCCAAGGTAAACCAGGCGGCCCTGCAACTTGTGGACGCAAGCCAGCAGGAAGATCGGGTGTTCGTCGTCAACTTCGGCGAAGATGCATATCTCGATCAGGATTATACCCAGGACGTCGGTAAGCTGAAGGCAGCTCTGCAGCGGGTGGAAACGCGGGGCAGCACCGCCCTCTACGATGCGCTCATTGGAGCCGTCGATCATCTGAACCGGACTTCGCCGCTGCAAAAGAAAGTTCTGCTGGTTGTGACCGACGGGCGGGACAACGCAAGTCAGGCTACGTTCCAGGAGGTTCTCCACAAGTTGCAAATGAAGAACGGACCTGTTCTCTACACCATCGCACTCGGGCAGAAGGACCGGGAAGACAATGGCTACCGGCAATCGCTGCGTGAGCTCTCCGAGCAAACTGGAGGTACGGCGTTTTTTCCATCCACACTCGACGAGATCCAGTCGATCGCGAGTGGGATTGCGCAGGACATCCGAAGTGAGTATGTAATCGACTACCGCTCTTCGAATCCGCAAACGCCGGGCACCTACCACTCGATTCAGGTTCAGGCACTCGCCGGACCGGCGCCGCTGCGCGTCGCAACCCGCACCGGCTATTCCTCGGGGGATTTATCGCATTAGCGCATCAGCGCAGTCGAATTCATTCCACGCCTGGAGCGCTCTGACCGCGGAACACAGATCTCATGACGATTTACTAATCTAGATCGACATTTCTTGTCACTCCCCTCGCGAAGTAACCCCCACACTCTCGAAGCACGCCACAAATCAGGCTTTTCGTAGACCCCCCTAGTGAGAATACCCGATGCCTAAAGGCCTACGGTCGGACTACTGTTGATTCTGTACTCAAGAAACGGACAACACCCGATTATGGCTAACTCACCAGCACAAATGCTTCTCATTCGATCTGCGCAAGCCGGTGACAAAGAAGCGTTCTCTACGCTATATGAAACTCACCGCCGCAAGGTGTACTCGATCTGCCTCCGCATCACTGGCGAACCGTTCGAAGCCGAGGATTGCGCACAGGAAGCATTTCTACAGTGCTTTCTCCAGCTGTCCACGTTCCGTGGAGACTCAGCTCTATCTACCTGGCTGCACCGCTTGACGGTAAATGTAGTGTTGATGCGCTTGCGCGCCAACCGTCAACGTCCCATGTCGGTCGAACTGGGCCCCAGCAGCGAGCACAGCGGAGAGACCTCTCTACTGAATCTGCTGCCGGTGGAGGATATGCAGCTTACCGGGACTATTGATCGGATCGCCATTGGGCGCGCCCTCGGGAAGCTGCCGAACGGCTATCGCACCGTTTTCTTGCTGCACGACGTGAAAGGCATGGCGCACAGTGAAATCGCCCGGAACCTGGGTTGCACCATCGGCACCTCCAAGTCGCAGCTTCATCAGGCTCGCTTGCAGTTGCGCCAATTCTTGCGGCGCTCAACGGTTCGCCGGCGCCATCAGCGCACCAAAGCTGCCTCTCCCAATTTTCGATCAAGCAAGACGAGCGATAGAAACGCGGTGCCGCTACTCAGCAGCGTGCCCTGGATCCCACCCTTCGAGGTTCCAGCAAAGCCTATGGCGCAAGTCTGAGGGGAAAAACGCAGCCCGAGTATTATCTACAACTGCGAGCACGTTTCAGAACCGCGTCCTGGCCTACGGATACGGGCAATGGCAATCGAAGCACTACCAGAGCGGGACACTTGTGAGCTCGACATTGATAAACGATATCGAACCCGAGACCGCCAGGGCACGCTCTCATGCACACAGAGCTATCAGTAGCGCCCGAGCTGCTGATTCACGATTCCGGCCTCAACTCAATGCCAACCCGCCCTATTCCAAATAAGAAAAAGGGCGAACTGTTGCCGCCGAGAGGTCTGGATACATTGATGAAAGTGCACGCAACCCTCGACTGGTTCAGCTCGCCCCGTTCTGCGGAATGCATCACGACTCCTGACCTTGCCTCAGACTTTCACTAGTTGGTCCGGAACCTCCGAATCACCAGGCCCATTGCCAGCAAGCCCAGACCCGCGAATCCAATCAGGGGCAGCGAACTAGCCGTGTTGGGGAGAGGTTCAGTTTCGGATGCAGGTGTGCTAGCCGTCATAGGCGCGCTAGCGGTCGCGGCGGGTGTAGGATCAGCCGCCGGCTGCGTGCTGGTAGTCGCAGTGGTTTGATCAGCAGCGGCAGGAGTGCTAGCTGTCGCGACGAGTGTAGGTTCCGCCGCGGATGGGGCGCTAGCCGTCGCAGTGGGTGCAGGGTCAGCTACAGCAGGAGCGCTTGCCGTCGCTGCGGGTGTAGGGTCAGCCACGGCCGGTGCGCTGGCCGAGGCAGCGGGTGTGGGGTCAGCCACAGCGGGAGTGCTGGCCGTCGCAACTGTGCAGTGATCGGAAATCATGTTGACTCCGGTGACCGTCACCGTATTATCTGCGGGGCCGGAACTCGGCGCCACATTCGCGGTTTGCCCAGTGAGTTCAACGTCGTGACCCACATGAGGCTTCAAGTCAACCGCGCTGCTGGTGACCCTGAAGGTTTGGGTTGTTCCGTCCTGAGCGACAGTATAGCTACCATCGGAGCCACCGAGGCATCCCTTGATGCTGGCCTGATCGGTGTTGCCGTTCGTTGCGGGAGTTTGTCCAAATCCCAACGTGACCAGCAAAACCGTTACAACGATCAACAAGAATACATTTTTCATGGAATCCTCCTGGGATCCTCGACGGGTGGCAGTCTGGAATTTCACCTGGGATTTAATTTTGCCTTCGATCCTTACGCAGAACTCTCGCGCGTGGTGTACCGGTCGAGCATCCGGCCTGGGAACCTGGAGCATCCAGAGTGGAACAACACGAACTCTACCGACCAGGGATTTTATTGTCTGTTCAAAAGGGCTCACATTCGATTCGGCAGCGAATCTTCCGCTAGTCGAAGCAGACTCTTCTCTGCTGAGAGCGGGTCAGCCATCCTCGCGGGAGCGCGCCGAAACTGCGGAAGACGCAACGGTCTGGCAACAACAATCCGAGTTAACAACGAATGGCACAGCCCGGTGACGACTAAATCTTTTTGGGGTGTTCATGTGGCGGCATGCGTCCATCCGAGAGCCACGTCCGGCCTTCTCGAACTTGCACACGATAATATCCAGGCCGGATTTTTTGTTGGCTGAGACTTTGCCGCTAAGGTCTTTGGAATGTTTGGCGTCCCCGACGGGATTTGAACCCGTGTTACCGCCGTGAAAGTCGTCCTAGAGTTCGTAACTGATTGAAATTAAACGGTACGGATAGCCCTCTAGGGCACTTATCGGACTGTGGAGACGG
>Ga0181537_10001517_pt1 | contig 21275 bp, 16 predicted proteins | sample PEATcosm2014_Bin_39_FD_119765 | JGI IMG/M metagenome (GOLD analysis project Ga0181537, IMG submission 119765) | Peatland microbial communities from MTU Mesocosm Facility, Houghton, MI, USA - PEATcosm2014_Bin23_10_metaG | ecosystem: Environmental > Terrestrial > Soil > Wetlands > Peat | place... | reverse complement strand
TTCTACTCGGTCGCGATGCTGCCGAACTGGGCACAGATGGTGTCCAGGGGCAATCCGATCCTGTACATGCTCAATGCCTTCCGCTACGGCTTCCTCGGCATCAGCGATGTCTCGGTCCCCATCGCCTTTGCGATCATGATTGGCCTCGCGGCGATACTCTTCGGCACCGCGATGACGCTGATGTACCGCGGCGTCGGGATGCGCGAGTAGCTGTCGCTTGGCGCGCAACGCGGGCTTCCAAAATCGCCTTGCCTGTGCGCTGAACCGGGCAAAAAACTCTTCTGCTTCCGGGAGCCTGTGGACGGATTCACAGATTCTTCCTGCGCTGCGCGAAATCCGTGGCAATCAGGCCACTGTCACATCCTTGTCATGGCTCCGTCATCAAGCGGCAGCCTCCGGTGGGCAGCATCGCGCCCATGGACCGAACACCGACCATGTTTGCCCGGTTCGATCTGGCTGAATACCGCCTGTGCCGGGGTTTCAATGGCGTTGCCGCGCATCGCGGCCTGCGGATCGCGATGCAGGTGGTGAGCCGCCTGGGCAACGGGGTGTTCTGGTACGCGCTGATGGCGCTGCTGCCGGTGATCTACGGTGCCGCGGGCGTGCGCTGCGCGCTGATGATGGCGGCCACAGGAGTCGCGGGGCTGCTGCTATATAAGGCCCTTAAGCACCGGCTGGTACGCGAGCGTCCCTTCATCCGCCACCCCGGGATTACGCTCGCGATGCCGCCGCTGGATCGCTACAGCTTCCCCTCCGGCCACACACTGCATGCCGTGTGCTTCACCTGGCAGATCGCGGCCCAGTTTCCCGAACTGGCGTGGGTGGTCGTGCCCTTCGCGCTGCTGGTCGCGGCCTCGCGCGTCGTCCTGGGGCTGCACTATCCGAGCGATGTCGCTGCCGGCGCCCTGATCGGTGCCGTCCTTGGTGCCTGTGGCCACGCGCTGGTTTAGTGGTGCGGGTACTGCTGCTCTCGGACGTCTACTTTCCCCGCGTCAACGGCGTTTCCACTTCGATCCGGACCTTCCGCAACGACCTGCCCGCGGCCGGCGTAGCCAGCGTACTGCTCGCGCCGAACTACCCGGGCCCTGCCCCTGAAGGCGACAGCGACATCGTGCGCGTGGCCTCGAGCGGCGTCCCGCGCGACCCTGAGGATCGGCGCATGCACCTGGGCGCACTGCGCCGCGCACTCACGGGCCTGCGCAGCGAAGCCTTTGATCTGGTACACATCCATACGCCGTTTCTCGCCCACTATGCCGGCGTGCGCTTTGCCCGCGCGGCCGGGATTCCGGCGGTAGTGACCTACCACACCTTCTTTGAAGAGTACCTGCACCACTATGTGCCGCTGCTGCCGCGGGCGCTCGGGCGCCTGCTGGCGCGCCGCTTCACGCGCTCGCAGTGTGCCCAGGTCCAGGCGCTGATCGCGCCCTCCGAGCCGATGCGCGAGCTGCTGGCCGGGTATGGCGTCAGCACGCCGATCCGCGTCATTCCGACCGGGCTGCCCGCCGACCGGTTCGTGGCCGGGGACGGGGAGCGCTTCCGCGACCGCTTTGGCATCGCCCGCAAGCGGCCGCTGCTGCTCTACGTCGGGCGCGTGGCGCACGAGAAGAACATCGGCTTTCTGCTGCGCGCCTTTGTCGAGCTGCGCCACACGCGCCGCGATGCGCTGCTGGTGATCGCCGGGGAAGGGCCGGCGCGCGAATCGCTGATGGCGCAGGCGGCCGCGCTCGGGCTCGGCGCCGACGTCACCTTCGTGGGCTACCTTGATCGGGAGCAGGGCCTGGCCGACTGCTACGCGGCCGCGAACGTGTTCGTGTTTGCCTCGCGCACCGAGACCCAGGGGCTGGTACTGCTCGAGGCGCTCGCGCAGGGGCGGCCCGTGGTCTCGACCGCACACCTTGGCACGGCCTCGATCCTGATCCCCGGCTGCGGCGCGCGCGTGGCACCCGAGGAGCCGGTCGCCTTTGCGCGCCTGGTGCTGGACATCCTTGAAGATCCCGAGCGCGCCGCGCACCTGAGCGAGCAGGCGCGCCGCTACGCAGCCACGTGGTCTTCTGCGTTGATGGCGGATCGGCTGGCCGAGCTGTATCGCGAAGTGATCAGCAGCCATGTCCTGGCCAGTGCGCGCGCCGCCGCCGCCCCGCATCAGGCGCCCAGCCCGGACTCGAGTTGCTGATCCGGGGCCCTGCTGGCGACCTAATCGGTAAAGATTCTGTCGCCACGCTCTGATGCGATAAGATTCGCGCCGCCGCGTCTGCCGCGGTGCCCCTCGGAGAGTACATGTCCCTGAAGCGTGCCCTGGTCGTTGATGACTCCCGCTCAGCGCGTGCCTTCCTGACACGCATCCTCGAACGGCACGAGCTTGAGGTGGATGCCGCAGAGTCGGCGGAGCAGGCCATCGAGTACCTCAAGCGCCAGCATCCGGATGTGATCTTCATGGATCACCTGATGCCGGGCATGGATGGCTTCCAGGCGGTGCAGGCGATCAAGAATGATCCGCGTACCTGCGCCATACCGATCCTGATGTACACCTCGCAGGAAGGGGAGCTGTACATGAGCCAGGCGCGCGCGCTCGGCGCGGCCGGCGTCATCCCGAAGCAGACCCGATCCGCCGATGTGTCGCGGGCGCTTGCGCAGCTCGATCTGCTGCGCCCGGCCGGTCCCGAGAGCGAACTGATCAAGCTGCCGCCGGAGGCGCCCGAGCACGGCGCGGTCTATACGGCCGAATCTGACCCGGCGCCGGCGCCGATCGCGGTGCTCAGTGCCGTGCCGAGCCTGCCGCCGCGCCCGCGCACTGCCACGGCGCAGCTCGAGTCGCCACGCGACCTGCAGCGCGTGCTCAGCGAGGCGCTGGAGTCCCAGGCCGAGCGCATCGTCGCTGATGTACGCCTGATGCTGGAGGAGACTCGGGCCAAGGCGCACCCGGCCCCGCGTGCCGCGGCGCGCCGCCTGCCACTGGCGCTGGCGGCCGTGGCGCTGCTGGTGGCGGCGACGCTGGCACTGCTGTGGAGGCAGGAAGTTCAAAATGCGCGGGCGCTCAGCGCGCAGCTGGCCAGCAGCCAGGCGCAGCTGGCCACGATCAACGCGCAGCTCAAGACACTGCAGAGCCAGAACGCGGCCCTGGTCGCGAGCGCCGCGGAGAGCGCAGCACCGCTGGCCGAGACCGGCTCGATGACTCTGAGCGTGCCCTTTGGCGAGCCGCCGCTGGCGCTGGCGCGCATCGCGCGCATCCAGTCGATCCTCGAGCGGCTCCAGGCCCAGGGTTTTCATGGCAGCGTCCAGATCCGCAGTTTTCCGGGCCGCTTCTGTCTGGCCAGTGCCGACGGCGCCGCGCTGGCAGCTGCCGAGAGCCGCTATGCCCAGTGCGTCGCCTTCGCCAGTCCGCTCGCCACTGCGGCTGCCGGCGAACGCGAGTCGCCGGCCTTTGCCGGTATGCTGGCCGCCGCCAGGCAGCACGCCGGCGCAGCGCTCAGCGTGCAGCTGAGCGAAGGCAGCGCCGAGGAAACCGTCGGCGATTATCCGATCGTCACCAGCGCGCTCACCGCCGGGCAGTGGAATCGCGTGGCCGCAGCCAACAACCGCGTCGAAGTGCGCTGGCACGCGCCGGGCAAGAGCTGATCCCCGCCACGGAGAGCAAGCTGCGTGGCGGATGAACCGTTCCAGCCGGCGGCCTGGCTGCGCAACGCCCACGTGCAATCGACCCTCTCGAGCCTGCCACCGCGCAGCTGGCTGATCCGCGCGCGGGCGCGGGCGCTGCGCGCGCGCGCCGAACCGTGGCTGATCGATTGCGGCGCGGACGTGCGGCTGCTCGCGCTCTACACCCGGGCCGATCCGGCGCCAGCGCCGCGTCCCACCGCGATGCTGCTGCATGGCTGGGAGGGCGGAGCCGAGGCGCTGTATGTGCAGTCAGCCGGCGCCGAGCTGCTGCGCTGCGGCTTCGATGTCGTGCGCCTGAACCTGCGCGACCACGGCGGCACGCAGGCGCTCAACCGCGAGCTCTTCCACTCCTGCCGGCTGCCGGAAGTGGCTGCCGCGGTCGCCGCGCTCGCCGCGCGCGTGGCACCGGCGCGCCTCTACCTGGGCGGCTTCTCGCTCGGTGGCAACTTCATGCTGCGTGTGGCCTCGGAGCCGGCGCCACCGCCGAACCTTGCCGGTGTGGTCGCGATCTCCCCGGTGCTCGATCCGGATCGCACGCTCGGTGCGCTGGAGGAGGGCCTGGCGCTCTATCACAGTTATTTTGTGCGCCGCTGGACGCAGTCGCTGCGCCTCAAGGCGCGCAGCTGGCCCGGGGAGTATCAGTTCGAGCCGCTGGTGCGCTCACGCAACCTGCGGCAGATGACCGCGGATCTGGTGCGCGCGTACACCGACTTCCCGACGATCAACGACTACCTGAATGGTTATGCGATCACCGGCGCGCGGCTCGCCTCCCTGAGCGTGCCGGCATTCCTGCTGACCGCTGCCGATGACCCGATCATCCCGATTGCGGATCTAGAGCGCCTCGCCACGACGCCGCTGCTCAGCGTGCGCATCACCGCGCACGGCGGGCACTGTGGCTTCGTCGATCGAGTCGGTGCGCCCGGTTACGCCGAGCGCTACATCGCTCGCCAGTGCGCGGCGCTCGAGGCGGCCGCGGGTGCTGCAGCTGCGGGCTAGCGTGGGCGCAGCAGCACCTCATCGGTTCGGCCGCGCGGCACCCGCTGGGGCAAGGCCGGCGCCAGCTGCCTGAGCGCCCGGGCGGCCACCGCGCGCCAGGTGGTGAGCTTGCCGCCGTAGATCGAGAGCACGCGCGGCTGCGCGTGCCGGTCCGTAACGAGCAGCGTCTCGCGCGAGCGATCAAAGGCGCGGCCGCTGCCCGATGGCAGTACGCGCAGGCCCGCGAAACTGCCGGTCAGCGGATGCCGGGCCGCATCGCGCAGCGGTGGAAAGTAATGGCGCACGATGCCCTGCAGGTACTCGATCTCGGCAGGGGTTGGAGCGACCGCACCCGGATCGCCTCGGTAGGGCACCTCGGTCGTGCCCGCCATCAGCTGGCCGTACCAGGACATGATGAAGACCGCCCGGCCATCGTGCGGGCTCTCGACGTAGTAGACGCCCTGGGTGATCTCGGCCTTGAGCAGGATATGCGTGCCCTGCACCAGCTCGGTCGCCGGCACGCTGATCGGCGGCGTGATCGCCGCCGCGACCTGGCTGGCCCACGGTCCTGCGGCGTTGACCAGCGCGCGTGCCTCGCATTCGTGCACCACCCCGGCCTGCTCGTAGCGCACGCGCACCATCTGCTCGAGCAGCTGCGCGCCGCTGAAGCGCGCCGGCATCTGCACTTCGGCGCCGAAGTCCTGCGCGCTGCCGATGACCGCGCGCGTCAGGGCCTGATCATCGGTGCGCCCATCCTGGTACCAGAGCACGGCCTGCAGCTCCCGGGTATCGAGGCCATCGAGTTCGCCCCAGCGGCTGCGCGGCAGCGTGCCAAAGCCGGCACCGGTTCGCAGGCCCGCCAGCAGTGCGTAGAGTGCCAGGCCCGCGCGCAGCTGCCACGGCCGGCGGCGCGTATGCCGGTACACCGGCAGGTAGAAACGCTCCAGGCGCACCAGTTCGGGGGCGATCCGCAGCAGCGTCGTGCGCTCGTGCAGGCTCTCCTGCACCAGCCGGAACTGGCCGGACTCGAGATAGCGCAGGCCGCCGTGGATCAGCTTGCTCGAGCGGCTCGAGGAGCCGGCGCCGATCAGGCGGCTCTCGAGCAGCAGCACCGAGTAGCCTGCGACCGCGGCCGCCTGCGCGACGCCTGCGCCGTGGATACCGCCGCCGACGATAATCAGATCAAAGCTGCGCGCCATGCGCGTCAGGGCCGCAGCGCGCGCAGCGCATCGACCAGCTCGCGCACCGCCATGGTTTCAATGTAGTTGGCGCCGCGCTCGGCGAGCGCCAGGGCGGGGGGCAGGGATTCGACTTCGTAGATCACCCAGCGCCACGGGCCGCGCCACAGTGCGCCACTGGCGGGCAACGCGAGCTGGTCGCAGAACAGGTATTCAGGCCGCAGCGCCTCGCACTTGAGCTGGCTGTGGGCATCGTATTCGCGCAGCACCCAGCCAATCTGCAATTCGCCCAGCTGCCGGGCGCGGTAGATGGCGGCCAGATCAAAGGAGATGACCACGCACTGGGCGCGCCAGGGCCTGAGCACCTCGACGACGCGCGAGACCACCAGATCGTGACTGAAGTGACTCAGGCTCTCGCGCTTGATCTCGACAAAGATCGTCACCTCCGGATGACCCTCGAGCAGCGTGAGCACGTCGCTTAAGGGCGAGATCCTGGTGCCGCGGTACCTCTCGCCCAGGCGAGCGGTCTCGGCCACCTCGATCTGCGCCAGTTCGCTGGCCGTCAGATCAAAGACGCTGCCGGGCATGCCGGCCGTGCGCATCAGCTGGTGATCGTGGATCACCACCGGGACATGATCGGCGCTCAGCTGCACGTCGAGTTCCAGGAACCGCACTCCGAGTTCGAGCGCCGAGCGGAATGCCGGCAGCGTGTTCTCGGGGTATTCACGTGCGTTGCCACGGTGGGCCACCAAATGAATCAGGCGCTGGTTGCTCAAATCTCGAGGCTCCGATCTTCTGCGCGGAATTCAAGGACAGGTCCGTGAGCTGCGCGGCCGCGAGGCGCTGCCGGCAGGCGGATCAGCTGGCGATTATAGCGGCCGCGCCACGGCGCGGGCCTAAAGGCCGCTGGCCCTCAGGCTTCGATCAGCGGATGGACACGCTTTTCCTCGAACTCGATGATCGGCTCGGAACCGGTGATGGCCAGGTCCCCGTCGATGATCGCTCCGCGCGCCATGGCGATCTGCTTGGCCGTGACCCGACCGGTGATGCGCGCCGTCGCACCGATCTCCAGTTTCTCGGCCACGATCAGCGTGCCGTTCACCTGCCCGGCGATGACCGCACGCTGGGCGCGCACATCGCCATCCCAGCGACCGCCCTGGGCAATGCCCAGTTCGCCACCGATGCGTCCGTTGCCCTGCACCTGGCCGTTGAGCAGCAGCGCCCCATCGGTTTCGATGTCGCCGACCAGGCGCGCATTGGCTGCGACCAGCGAGGGGGCGGCCGCAAAGCGATCCAGCAGTCGTCGGCGCGGGAAGTCACTCATGAGATCGAACTCCATCCGATGTCGCGTATGCACATCGATGCTTCGGAAAAAGAGGCAAGGCGGGGACGCGCGCCATTCAGGGCAGGCAGCCCGAGGTGCTCAGGCTGCTACAATGCCGGGTCTTAAGGGGAGGACCTGATGCGCAATTTTCGGTTTTATTCGGTGGCCATCGCGGCGAGTGCCTTACTGGCCATCGGCGGCTGCAGCCGTGTCGGGGGGGACTGGAAGTCGGCCCAGGCGGCTGACACAACCGAAGCCTACCAGGACTTTCTGCACCAGCACCCCGATAGCGAGTACAGCGTGCCGGCGCAGGCCCGCATCAAGCAGCTGAGCGAGGACAGGGACTGGCAGGCCGCCTCGGCGGCCGATACGCCCGATGCCTACGAGCAGTTCGTGGCGCAGCACGCCGACAGCAAATGGGCGCAGGAAGCCCGCGTCCGCATTGAGAATTTCCAGCAATCCAAGAGCCCGCCGGCCGGGCCACCGGCCCTCGCGGGCAGCGCACCGGGCAGCGGCGCGCCACCACCACCGGCGGCGCTCGCACCGAGGAGTGCCGCACCCAAGACGGCCAAGGCGGCGGCGAAATCCACGCCAGCGCCCAGGAGCGCAGCCAGCACGTCCACGCACATCCGGCTGGCGCAGCTTGGCGCCTACACCTCGCGCACGCGAGCCGAGACGGCCTGGAAACATCTGCAGGCAAAATATCCGAGCGATCTGAAGGCGCTGAATGTGCGATACGTGGAGGCGAAGAGCAGCACCAGGACGTTATGGCGCCTGCAGGTGGAACTGCCGACGCGCAAAGCCGTCAAGTCGCTGTGTGCTTCGCTGTCCCATCACGGCCAGAAGTGCATTGCCGCAAGTTGACGCGCCGGCGCGGTCGCTAACTGACAATTTGTGTCAGTCCGACCGCCACAGGAATTTCATCAACCCATTGAAAATGAAAAAGATTATGGTTTGGCACGTGCCTTGCTCCTTCTGCGCTGTAAGGTTTTACCCCGACCTTCAGCGCGAACATCTTCCCCATGTTCGCTTCCCGTAGGCGCCGCGGCTTATCCCAGCTGGCGGCGCCTTTTTATTGGGCGCGCCCCGCTCTGGCCCTGCTGCTGACCAGCACACTGGCCCTGAACGCACCCGCCCGTGGCGCCGATTTCGCAGCGGCCGCCGATCAGGTACAGACCAGGACGCTGGCGAACGGTCTGCAGATCATCGTCTGGCCGGTCCACAACATCCCGAACATCGTGCTCTACAACTGGGTGCGCGTGGGCAGCCGCAACGAGAGCACCGGCGCGACCGGGCTGGCCCACTTCTTCGAGCACATGATGTTCAACGGCACGACCGATCATCCCAAGGGCGACTTCGAACGTCTGCTGGGGGAAGCCGGTGGCTCGAGCAACGCCAATACCCGCAAGGACGTCACGGTCTTCCAGGACTGGCTCCCGCGCTCGGCCCTCGAGACTGTGCTGATGCTCGAGAGCGATCGCATCGCGCATCTGGCCTTCGTGCCCGAGGTGGTCGAGAACGAGCGCAAGGTGGTGTATTCCGAGCGCCGGCTGCGGGTCGAGGACAGCGCCCCGGCGCTGCTCAGCGAACAGCTCGAGGCCGTGGCACTGCTGGCGCATCCCTACCGCATTCCGACGATCGGCTGGCCGAGCGATATCCAGAGCTGGACGCTCGCGGACCTGGAGAATTTCTACCATACCTTCTATGCCCCGAATAACTGCACGCTGGTGATCGTCGGTGATGTCGAGCCCGCGCAGCTGTTTGCGCTGATCGAGCGCTACTTCGGAGCAATTCCGCGCGGCGCGTTGCCCGAGCCGGTGCGCACGCGCGAGCCCGAACAGCTGGGTGAGCGCCGGCTGCAGCTGCATCGCGTGGCCGAGACTGGCCTGGTGCAGGTGATGTACCCGGCGATTTCCGCCGCGGATCCGCGCCAGCCGGCGCTCGATCTGCTGCAGATGGTGCTGACCGGCGGGGAGTCCTCGCGCCTGCACCGCGCGCTGGTCGAGGAGCGGCGCCTGGCGATCGAGGTGGAAAGCGACTGGAGCGAGGGCCTGGATCCCAGCCTGCTCGGTTTCTATGCGACGCTGGCCGAGGGGGCGAGCAGCGCGCAGTTCGAGCAGGCGCTCGAGCAGGAGCTCGAGCGCGTGGTGCACGATGGCATCAGTGATGCAGAACTGGCGCGCGCCAAGCGCCAGTCGCTGGTGGCCTTCTGGCGTGGCGTCACGACGCTCGACGGGCGCGCTGAACTGCTCGGGGAGTACGCGCTGATGCACGGGGATTACCGGCTGCTGTTCAGCGCACCGGCCGGGCTCGAGCGTGTCAGCGCCTCCGATGTGCAGGCCGTGGCCCAGCAGATCCTCAATCCTCTGCACCGCACGGTGGGCGAACTGGTACCCGATGCGGCCGGGGCGCAGCGATGAACGCACGCATGGCGTTTGGGCTGCTGCGCGGCGCGCTGCTCGGGCTGTGCCTGGCCACCACCGGGATCGCGCTGGGTGCCGATTCGCTGGCGGCGCCGAACGTGGCGATGCCCACGACGGTGCGGGTAACGCTTGCCAATGGCCTGAAGCTGATCATGGTGCCGCGCCACGAGCTGCCGCTGCTCGCCATCGAGGCGGTGCTGCGGGGCGGGGCGCGCGTCCAGGAGCCCTCCCAGGCCGGTGTCGCGGCGCTGACCGCCGAGCTGCTCGCGCGCGGTGCCGGCGCCCGCGATGCCTACGCCTTTACCGACGCGCTGGAGGATGCGGGCGGATCGCTCGGGGCCTCGGCCGATAACGAATCGCTGCGTGTCTCGGGCCAGTTCCTGGCCGGCGATGAGACGCTGATGCTCGACCTGCTGGGCGACATGCTGCTGCGTCCGCGCTTTGAAGCCGCCGAGTTTGAAAAATTGCGCGACCGGCGCATCGAGGGCCTGCGGGCCGCGAAGGATTCCGAGCCGCAGGCGCTGCTGGGCGATTATGCCCACGCGCTGCTGTTCGCCGGACACCCCTTTGCCGAGCCCGTCGGCGGCAGCGAGAGCACGCTCGCCACGCTCAAGCCGGACGATGTCACGCGCTACTACCACGAGCAGTTCGGACCCGAGCGCACCACGCTGGTCATCGCCGGGGATTTTGATCCGGGCCACATGCGGCTTGCGGTCGAGAAGGTCTTCGCGTCCTGGCCGCGCCTCGGACGACCACTGCCGCCGCTGCCGGCGCCGCAGCGGCGCCATGGGCGCCGGGTGTTTCTGATCGACTCGCCCGGATCGACGCAGACCTACTTCTGGCTGGGCAACGTCGGCGTGGCGCGCAACTATCCGGCGCGCGCTGCGCTCAACATCGCCGACGTCGCCTTCGGTGGCGGGCCGCTCAACTCGATTCTCAATACGGAGCTGCGCGAGAAGCGCGGCCTGACCTATTCGATCTACTGCTATTTCGTGCGCGGCACGGTCCCGGGGGAGTTTGCCATCAGCTCCTTCGTGCGCACCGAAGATACGGCGCGCGCGCTCGAGACGACGCTCGATACGCTCGAGGCGCTGCACAAGGACGGCCTTGATGGCACGCAGGTCAACGCGGCCCGCAACTACATCCTCGGTCAGTACCCGCTCGCCTTCCAGAGCGCCGGGGACTGGGCCGAGACCTTTGCGGACCTGGATTTCTTCGCCTTCCCGATCAGCCGCATCAGCGGTTATGGCAGCGAGCTGCTGCGTGTCCAGCCCAGGGACATCGCGCGTGTCATCGCCGATGCCTTCCCGCAGAGCGCGGACCTGGACCTGGTGCTGATCGGCGATGCGGCCAAGATCCGCGCGGCCGTGGCAAAGTTCGGCCCGGTCAGCGAAAAATCCCTGTCGGCACCGGATTACTCACCGCCGGCGCGACCCTAGCGGCCAGTGCGGGTTCCGGGACCGGCTGCGCAATTCGGGGGCATGAGGCACAAGGCTTTATGAATGAGGGCGCAACGCCAATGACGCTGCCGCGGCTGATCGCTGATGTCGGTGGCACCAACGCCCGCTTCGCGCTGGAAGTGGACGGCAGCATCCGCGCCGAACAGGTGCTGGCCTGTGCCGCCTACCCGACGCTGACCGCAGCGGCACAGCACTACCTGCGCAGCGCCGACGCCGCAGCCCTCGGTGCACCCCGCGAAGCCTGCGTCGCGGTGGCCTGTCCGGTGGTCGGTGATCATATCGCGATGACCAATCATGTCTGGTCCTTCTCGGCGAGTGCCACCCGCCAGGCGCTGGGCCTCGCGCGACTGATCTTCATCAATGACTTCACCGCGCTCGCGCTCTCGCTGCTGCATCTGCCCGCCGCGGGCCTGCAGCAGATTGGCGGTGGCAGCCGCATCGGCGGCCAGGCGATCGCACTGATCGGACCGGGCACGGGCCTTGGGGTCTCTGGGCTGGTGCCGTTCGGGCAGGGCTGGGTTCCGCTTGGCGGCGAAGGCGGACATGTCACGCTGCCGGCCACGGAGGAGCGCGAGTTCGCCGTGCTCAGGCGCCTGCACCAGGATCACCGGCATGTCTCGGCCGAGCGCGTGCTCTCGGGCCCGGGGCTCGAGCTGCTCTACAAGACGCTGTGCGAGCTCGATGGTATGCGCTACGAAGCGCTGAGCGCCGAGGCGATCAGCGCCCAGGCGCTCGCCGTTGGCTCGGGGCTGTGCCGCGAAACGCTCTCGATGTTCTGCGCCTGGCTGGGCACGGTCGCCGGCGATCTGGCGCTGACGCTTGGGGCCCGGGGCGGGGTATTCATCGGCGGTGGCATTGCGCCGCGGATCCCGGAATTCCTGGCGAAATCCCCATTCCGCGCGCGCTTTGAAGCCAAGGGACGCTTTGCGGCCTACCTGGCGCCGATCGCGACGCTGCTGATCACGGCCCACAATCCGGCGCTGATCGGCTGCGCGCGTGCCTTCTTCGACCCGAGTCCCAGGGTCGAGGCTGGCTGAAACTCAACACGGGCTCGCAGCCGCAGGCCCTGAGCGCTATTCGCAGAGACTCTCGAGATAGCCCTGTGCCACCGGCGAGAGTCGCTTGCGCGCCAGCGCGTGGGCCTTGGGGGTGTCAACGAGATACTCCAGCGGCCCGGACACCAGCATCCGGCGCACGGCCGGATCGCGTGCCGAGAGGCGCGCCATTTTGTTCAGGACAGTGAAGCCGCGGTAGATCTTTTCGCGGGGGACCCGGCTCGCTTCGATGGAGCGGGCGAGGTATTGGCCGAAGCGGCTGTAGAGATAGTAGTCATCGTCCCCGACATGAAAGCGTGCTTCGGCAAAAAAATCGGGGAAATTCTTCGCAAGATAGTCATTAACACGGTGAAGCGGGGGCCCAGGTTCGCTGATAGCGGACACTTTGCGCTTCTTCATTAGTTTGGTTTCACCTCCAAGCGGGTCCGGACAACCATTTCTGGGCGTCACGAGCGGCACCACACCTCGCAACGCGCGCGAAAGTTAAGACACATTGAACGCTGACGCAATAGCTGCGGCGAAAGTTTTACACGCGATTAGTTGCTGCAGTTCACGGCTCGTGAAGATCACTGCGCCGGCAGCGGTGCTGCGATCACAACAGCAGCAGTCACGCCGCTCGCGGCGCTGGCAGTTCGAGGCCTCGCCAACTGGGCCGGCGTGTCGTCGTGGCGCGATGCTCCGGTGCCCGGCGTTGCCACTGCCGACTCGGGAATTCGTGGCCAGAGCGGGGCACCGCGGGCACCTTTTCGGTACCCGGGGCAGGCCGCGGGGCCGGTGGCGCCGCCCAGCCCGGCGCCGGCTGGATCGTCGCTGCGCCGGCTGGCAGACAGCATTTCGCGGGAATGCATTGACCGCGAGGCCGCGCTCAGTAATATTCGGTCACACAGTTGACTGGTGACAGCGGGTGTCCGGCGCCGCGTACCGCTCTCCTCATGCAGGGGCCGGTGCGCAGAAGATGAGTCGTCCTGGGGGGTCGAGCCCAGGATTCCCGAACGCAAGTCTCTAAAGATTGTTTGGCCGTGGCGGCAAGTGTCCGCCTGGCAAGGCAGTAGCCGCAGCACGGTGCCTTTGAAGGGGCCGGGCCGCGCGGCTTTGCCGTGCCTCTGGGGCCTTGGGAGCGGGCCGTGACGGCTTGCAGGATCCCGAGGGATTCGTAGGTTATCGCGCCGTGGAGTGCATGCTGGTGTCGCCGAGCAAACCGCAGCTGGGGCCGCCCCGGAAGCAGGGTCTGTATGACCCGGACTTCGAACACGATGCCTGTGGCGTCGGCTTCGTGGTCGACATCCAGGGTCGTCGCTCCCACAAGATCCTGAAGCAGGCGATCGAGGTGCTGCGCAACCTCGATCATCGCGGCGCCTGCGGCTGCGAGGTCAACACCGGCGACGGTGCCGGCGTGCTGCTGCAGATGCCCCACGGGTTCTTGCTCGAGGCCTGCAACAAGGCGCGCATCCTGCTGCCCGAGGCCAAGCAGTATGGCGCGGGCCTGGTGTTCCTGCCCCGTAACCCAACCAAGCGCCGCCGGCTCGAGGAGCGCTTCGAGCACATCGTGCAGTCCGAGGGCCTCGCGGTCGTGGGCTGGCGCACCGTGCCGACCGATAACAAGTCACTGGGCGAGACCGCCCGCTCGAGCGAGCCCTTCATCCGCCAGGTATTCATCAGCAGGAGCCCCGAGCTTGCCGATGACATGGCCTACGAGCGGCGGCTGTTTGTGATCCGCAAACGCGCCTACAGCGAGATCCGCACCTCGACGATCGATGGCGCCGAGTACTGGTACCTGGCGAGCCTGTCGTTCAAGACCATCGTCTACAAGGGCATGCTGCTGACCGAGCAGCTGCCGCAGTACTTTCCGGATCTGGTCAACCCGGGCATGGAGACCGCGCTGGCGCTGGTGCACTCGCGCTTCAGCACCAACACCTTCCCGAGCTGGGATCGGGCCCATCCGTACCGCTACCTCGCGCACAATGGCGAAATCAACACACTGCGCGGCAACATCAACTGGATGAACGCGCGCGAAGCGCTGTTTGATAGCGACGTGTTCGGCGATGACATCCGCAAGATCCTGCCGATCGTCAATCCCAATGGCAGTGATTCGGCCAAGTTCGACAACACCTTCGAGCTGCTGGTACTGGCGGGGCGCTCGCTGGCGCACGCGATGATGATGATGATCCCGGAGCCCTGGTCGGCGCACGAGAGCATGGACGATGCGCGCCGCGCCTTCTACCAGTATCACTCCTGCCTGATGGAGCCCTGGGACGGACCTGCCTCGGTCGCCTTCACCGATGGCGTGCAGATCGGCGCGATCCTCGATCGCAACGGCCTGCGCCCTTCGCGCTACTACGTGACCCGCGATGATGTCGTGATCATGGCCTCGGAGGCCGGGGTGCTCGACATCCCGCCGCAGGACATCGTGCGCAAGGGCCGCATCCAGCCGGGCAGGATGTTCCTGGTCGACACCGCGCAGCGCCGAATCATCGATGATGAGGAGATCAAGCGCGCCGTGGTCTCCGAGCAGCCCTACCGCCAGTGGCTCGATGCGCACATGGTGTACCTCAAGGACCTGCCGCCGGCCGGAGAGATCCCGGCTCCGGATCACGACACGCTCCTGCACCGCCAGGTCGCCTTTGGCTATACCTTCGAGGATGAGCGGATCCTGATCGACCCGATGGGCCGTGCCGGCGTCGAGGCCACCGGCTCGATGGGTAATGACACGCCGCTGGCGGCGCTGTCGGGCAAGCCGCGGCTGCTCTATGACTATTTCAAGCAGCTTTTCGCCCAGGTCACCAACCCACCGATCGACTGCATCCGCGAGGAGCTGATCACCTCGAGCGAGGTGCTGCTCGGCTCCGAGGGCAATCTGCTGCGACCGCGGCCGACTGCCTGCCGCCAGCTGCAGCTGGATGGGCCGATCCTCACCAATGAGGACTTCGTGCGCATCCGGCGCATGGACCGGCCCGGCCTGAAGATCGGCGTGCTGCCGATCCTGTTCAAGGTGACGCGCGGCGAGCCTGGGCTGGTCAAGTCGATGGAGGAGCTGCGCGTGATGGCGCGACGCATGATCGAGGAGGAGGAGATCAACATCCTGATCCTCTCCGATCGGGGCGTGAACCGTGACTACGCGGCGGTGCCGGCGCTGCTGGCCGTGGCGGGGCTCCATCACTATCTGATACGCGAAGGCCTGCGCACCCGGGTCAGCCTGGTGCTCGAGACCGGCGAGGCGCGCGAAGTGCATCACTTTGCGCTGCTGATCGGCTACGGGTGCAGTGCCATCAATCCGTACCTGGCCTTCGAGACCATCGATGGCATGATCCACGAGGGCATGCTCAGCAATGTGGATCACAAGCTCGCCTGCAAGAACTTCGTCAAGGCGGCCACCAAGGGCGTGGTCAAGGTCGCCTCCAAGATGGGGATCTCGGCGATCCAGAGCTACCACGGCGCCCAGGTGTTCGAGGCCGTGGGCCTGCGCCAGGATGTCATCGATGAGTACTTTAGCTGGACCGCCTCGCGGATCGGCGGCATCGGCGTCGATATCATTGCCCGCGAAGTCCTGATGCGTCACCGCGCCGCCTACGGCGAGCGCCACGCCGAGCAGCTGACCCTCGAGGTGGGCGGGCAATACCAGTGGCGCAGTGGCGGTGAGCAGCATCTGTTCAATCCCGAGAGCATCCATCGCCTGCAAAAGGCCGTGCGCACCGGCAACTACAGCGTCTACAAATCCTATGCCTCGCTGATCAATGATCAGTCCAGGCACCTGAGCACGCTGCGCGGCCTGCTCGAGTTCAAGAGCTCCGAGTCCGTGCCGCTCGATGAGGTCGAGCCGATCGAGAGCCTGCTCAAGCGCTTCAAGACCGGCGCGATGTCCTATGGCTCGATCAGCAAGGAAGCACACGAGACCCTCGCGATCGCGATGAACCGCATCGGCGGCAAGAGCAATACCGGCGAGGGTGGCGAGGACCCGGAGCGCTACCAGCCACTCCCGAATGGCGATTCGAAGAACTCGGCCATCAAGCAGGTGGCCTCGGGGCGCTTCGGCGTGACCAGCGAGTACCTGGTCAGCGCCCGCGAGCTGCAGATCAAGATGGCGCAGGGCGCGAAGCCCGGTGAGGGCGGCCAGCTGCCGGGCACCAAGGTGTATCCCTGGATCGCCAAGACCCGCCATACCACCGCCGGCGTCGGACTGATCTCGCCGCCGCCGCATCATGACATCTACTCGATCGAGGATCTGGCCGAACTGATCCATGATCTGAAAAACGCCAACCGGCATGCGCGCATCAGCGTCAAGCTGGTCGCCGAGGTGGGCGTGGGCACGATCGCCGCCGGCGTATCCAAGGCGCACGCCGATGTGGTGCTGATCAGCGGCTACGATGGCGGCACCGGCGCCGCCCCGCAGACCTCGATCGCGCACGCCGGCCTGCCCTGGGAGCTCGGCCTCGCCGAAGCGCACCAGACCCTGGTGCTCAACAACCTGCGCAGCCGCATCGTCGTCGAGGCCGATGGGCAGCTCAAGACCGGTCGCGATGTCGTGATCGCGGCGCTGCTGGGCGCCGAGGAGTTCGGCTTTGCGACCGCGCCGCTGGTGTCGGTCGGCTGCATCCTGATGCGTGTGTGCCACCTCAACACCTGCCCGGTCGGCGTGGCGACCCAGGATCCGAAGCTGCGTGAGCGCTTCGCCGGCAAGCCCGAGCATGTCATCAACTTCATGCGCTTCATTGCCGAGGACATGCGCGAGATCATGGCAAGCCTGGGGTTCCGCAGCGTCGAGGAGATGGTCGGCCGCGTCGACAAACTCGAGCCACGCCGCGCGATCGATCACTGGAAGGCGCGCGGCTTTGATTTCAGCAACATCCTCTACCAGCCTGACGTGCCCGAGGATGTCGGGCAATACCACCAGATCGCCCAGGATCACGGGCTTGAGAAGTCGCTCGATGTCACACAGCTGCTCGGGATCTGCGCTCCGGCGCTCGAGCGCGGCGAGCCGGTCAGGGCGGAGCTGGCGATCCGCAATGTCAATCGCGTCGTCGGCACGATCACCGGCAGCGAGCTCACGCGCCGGCGCGGTCCGGCAGGGCTTCCCGAGGATACGATCAGCATCCTGTTCCGCGGCTCGGCTGGCCAGAGCTTCGGCGCCTTCATGCCCCCGGGCATGACCTTCAGGCTCGAAGGCGATGCCAACGACTACGTGGGCAAGGGCCTCTCCGGCGCCAAACTGATCATCTACCCCTCGCCGCAGGCGACCTTCGCGGCCGAGGAGAACATCATCATCGGCAACGTCGCGCTTTATGGCGCTACCAGTGGCGAGGTGTATATCCGTGGCATGGCCGGGGAGCGCTTCGCGGTTCGCAACAGCGGCGTCACCACGGTCGTGGAGGCGGTCGGTGATCATGGCTGCGAGTACATGACCGGTGGACGGGTCGTGGTGCTCGGGGCCGCCGGCCGCAACTTTGGTGCAGGCATGTCCGGCGGCGTGGCCTACGTGCTCGATGAGAGCGGCGATTTTGCCACGCGCGTCAACAAGCAGATGGTCGGCGTAGAAACACTGGAGGATCCCGAGGAGATCGGGTCGGTCAAGACGCTGATCGAGCGCCACCTGGAATACACCGGCAGCGCCCGCGCCCGCAAGCTCCTCGATAACTGGGCGCAGACCGTGGCGCGCTTTGTGAAGATCCTGCCGAAGGACTACAAGCGGGTGCTCGCCTGCATCAAGCGCGCGCACGATCAGGGCTTGTCCGGAGATGAGGCCGTGATGGCGGCCTTTGAGGAAAACGCCCGCGACCTGGCGCGCGTTGGCGGCAACTGAGGCCAGGGTTTAGCGCACCTATGGGCAAGCCGACTGGGTTCGTGGAGTATCTGCGGGAGACTCCGGTGGATCGCACGCCGTCCGAGCGCGTGCACGACTGGGAGGAGTTTCACCTGCACATGGAGGAGCAGCACCTGCGCCAGCAGGGAGCCCGCTGCATGGATTGCGGCGTGCCCTTCTGCCATACCGGCAAGCTGATCAATGGCATGGCCTCGGGCTGCCCGATCAACAATCTGATTCCCGAATGGAATGATCTGATCTATCGCGGCCTGTGGCGCGAGGCGCTCGAGCGCCTGCACCTGACCAACAACTTTCCCGAGTTCACCGGGCGCGTGTGCCCGGCGCCATGCGAGGGCTCCTGCGTGCTGGGCATCTCGGGTCCCGCGGTGACTATCAAGAACATCGAGAGCGCGATCGTTGATCGCGGCTACGAGGAGGGCTGGATCACGCCGCAACTGCCGCGCGTGCGTACCGGCAAGAAGGTGGCGGTGGTCGGATCAGGACCCGCGGGGCTCGCTGCGGCGGCGCAGCTCAACCGCGCTGGCCACAGCGTCACGGTCCTGGAGCGCGCCGACCGGCCCGGCGGCCTGCTGATGTACGGCATTCCGAACATGAAGCTCGACAAGCGCGCGGTGGTACTGCGCCGGATCGAGCTGCTCGAGCGCGAGGGCGTCAGGTTCCAGTGCAACGCACAGGTCCACGAGCCGCTCGAGGCGCAGCGGCTGCTGCGCGAGTTCGATGCCACGGTGCTGTGCACCGGCGCGACGCTGCCGCGCGATCTGAAGGTCGCGGGTCGCGAGCTGCCGGGGGTGCATTTTGCGATGGACTACCTGACCGCAAGTACCCGCGCACTGCTCGATGGCAGCCCTGACAACACCCCGATACATGCGCGCGACAAGGATGTGGTGGTGCTTGGCGGGGGCGATACCGGCACGGACTGCGTCGCCACGGCGATGCGCCATGGCTGCCGGAGCCTGAACCAGATCGAGATCATGAACCGGCCTCCGGATGAGCGGGCCGGGGACAACCCGTGGCCCGAATGGCCCAAGGTCTACAAGCTCGACTATGGCCAGGAGGAGGCGGCAGCCCGTTTCGGGTCTGATCCGCGCACCTATCAGACCACGGTCAAGAATTTTATTGCCGATGCCGAGGGCGCTCTGAGCGGCCTGGTCACGGTCCAGATCGAGTGGCAGCGTAACGCCAGTGGCGCCTTCGTGCCGGTGGAAGAGCCGGGCTCAGAGCGCACCCTGCCGGCGCAGCTGGTGCTGCTGGCGATGGGCTTTCTTGGGCCGGAGCAGCCGCTGCTGCGGGCCTTTGGCACGGCAACCGATGAGCGCAGCAATGTGCGGGCCGAGCATGGCAAGTTCGCCACCAGCGTTAAAGGAGTCTTCGCTGCCGGCGACTGCCGCCGGGGACAGAGCCTGGTGGTCTGGGCCATCAATGAGGGTCGCGGCGCCGCGCGCGAGTGTGATCGCTATCTGATGGGTGAGAGCGCGCTGCCCTAGAAGGATCGTTCCTGAGGTTGAAGCAGGTCGCAGGCGAGTGTATTAATGCGTTGCATCAAGAGGATTCTTAAACGCTGTTAACGAAAGTTCTGTTGGGCACACGCTAGTATTTGGTTCGGGGTCTTGGGTCGTCTGGGGAAGCCAATCTTTCAGATCATGCAAGGGAGCCTGATCATCGGCGCAGCATTGGCGTTGTGTGCCTGCGCGTCCCTGAGTGCACCTCGCTACACGCCAGCGCTCGAAAACGTCCAGAAAATCAGCGATGCCGGTGTGCACCCGGTGCAGATCAGCGCCTTCACCGTGATGCCGGGGCATGACAATGCCAACCCGATCCTGCTGCGCGGCGCCCCGCTGAACTCCCCCTACCACCACTCCTACGCGGAGTATCTGACCGAGGCGGTCCGTGAGGAATTCCAGCAGGCGGGCAAGCTAAGCAGCCACGCCGCGCTCACGGTCTCCGGAACCTTGCAGAAAAACTGGATTGACCTGCCTGGCCTCGGGCCAGGCGCCGGGGAGCTGCAGGCGCGCTTTGTCGTGACGCAGGGCGGCGTGGTGCGCTATGACCAGCTCAAATTCATTCATGAGGAGTGGAACTCCTCGTTCGTCGGCAAGGAGGCCATTCCGCGTGCTCAGTCCCACTACCCGCTGATGATGCAGCGGCTGCTGGCCTCGCTGTATGCGGATCCGGACTTTGTACTGGCCCTCAGGTAATCCACGAAGGCAAAGCACAATGAGCGCAGCAGGTCTCCCGTTTCGCATTCAGGGTCCGACAGCCACCGACAGGGCGCTCGCACGTGCCGGCGATCAGAAGCCTGCGCCGCCGGGAGATGTGCCGTGAGTGCGGTACTGAGCGATGATGGACCTCCAGAGGCCTACGATCGGCGATTCACTCTCGCCTACATGCACGTGCCGAAGACTTCGGGGACGGCGTTGCGCCATGGCATCGCCAACGTGATCGGCGCGGAGCGTACCTTCTACGGCCTTGATCGCTCCTCCTTTGGCGCCTATACCGGCTTTGACTCGATGAGTCGCGCCATCGGCGAGCGCGTGTATGCGACGCCTGCGGATCTGCCCCGCAATCAGCAATTCATGGCGGGCCACTTCGCGCTCTCGACGCTCCGGGCTGCGTACCCGGACGCCCAGATCATCACCTTCCTGCGCGAACCTTTGAGTCGCACGCTTTCGCACTGGATTTACTGGCGCTCGATCGCTGATCGCAAGCTCCGTCACTGGGGTGACTGGGCGCAGTTCGTGCGCTTAAGTCATGGGACACTGGCCGAATTTCTGGAAGCCCCGCAGGTTGCCTGTGTCACCGACAACATCCTGCTGCGGATGCTGCTGTGGCCGCATCCGCTGATACCCGACTCCGGCTTTATTGCGCCTGGGCACGATGCGGTGCTGATGCTGGCCGCGCGCGAGCGCCTCGCGCAGCTGGCCTATGCCGATGTGATCGAGAATCCGGACTTCCTGGGCGACTTCACGCGCTGGCTGCAGCATCCGTTCAGCTACGCCGAGAAGAATGTGACCAGCTATCTGCCGACGCGCCGCGCCGTGGACGTGCACCAGGAGCTGAGCGATCGCGCCATGGCACTGCTGGATGCGCGTACCCGGCTGGACCTGCGGCTGTGGCAGCTCACAGCGCAGCAGCACGTGCGCCGGGGCGCCATCGATGACCTGCGCGTTGCCTCGATCGCACGCGGCATCGCGCGTCACTCGCGCCTTGCCTGTGGCACACCGCCGCGCGAGTGGTCGCCAAGCTGGCTGCAGCGGCTCGGGTTCCGCTGATTCTCGCGCTGGCGCCGGCAGTCGTCGGCTAAGCCTTCGTCAGCCAGAGCAGTTCGCAGGTGCCCTGGAATAGAGCACCCCGAGGGTCGCGAGACGCTCGGTGATCGGGCCATTCAGAAAGT